>Ga0307509_10001613_pt1 | contig 37827 bp, 41 predicted proteins | sample 10_EM_MG_FD_202245 | JGI IMG/M metagenome (GOLD analysis project Ga0307509, IMG submission 202245) | Populus trichocarpa ectomycorrhiza microbial communities from riparian zone in the Pacific Northwest, United States - 10_EM | ecosystem: Host-associated > Plants > Roots > Unclassified | place...
ACGATATTAAGTTTAACCGTTTTGATTCTTCGTGAATTATTTACTCTATCTTTATCTTCTACTTTGAGTTTTGGTGCGGTCGCAACCTTAGAGTTCACCTCTCTATAGGGTGCCCCCGTTACATAGGTTCTCTGTGTGCCACACTCCTCTTCCTTTGCAAACCTGGTATATCATAAATGCCCAAAATCAGCAAAGAAACTCAGGCAATGAGGATGGCTCCTTATTGAGAGCAAATTTATCCATAAGGTGGCAATTGAGACCGAAACCGTTGGTGAAGTTCAGCTGTGTGACAATAAAGAGCGATTGGAATAAGAAGGGCATGCTCATCAAAGTGGCCGGTGATTGAGAATGAGGAGTGGGTACCATGTGCTAGTACCCAGTACACTGTAAATGATGAAGGTTGTCCGAAAAAAGGTTTTTGGTTCGACTCAATACGCTCTTCTAATCAGTAATCAGCACAGCTCACGATGAATTGAGTAGAGAGGAGGCAGCCTAGAGACAGTAGACGGTGGTGTAAGATAGAAGGGTCGAGGAACCGAAAAAAATTCCAGCTCTCATAGGAAACTTATAATCAAGACAAATAAAGTTACCGCTAAACATATTAATATTTCCTTTGGAAAGAGCAAAGGGGGTAGGGTGGGTAACGTCCGAAAAAACGAGACAGAAAATTTTGTATTGTTCTATCACTTAATAAATAAAAAAGACAAAGAGTGATATTTGAACATTTTTTATTTTTATTTTTCTCCCTTCATCGCATAGTATATCTATTCCAGCCCTCCAGCCTGTACGAGATATCTCTCATCCACCAAGTAGTGAGTCTATGAAACTTAAATTAGTGTCCACAATTTGTATTGACTATACACAGTGTGTCTTCATACCTCAAGTTGTAGATGGGTCAGACTTGGGCCCAGCCATGTTGAGTTTCTTCTGGTTTAGATGTGGGGTGTGAAGGGCATTCTCAGCTATACGCCCCAGCCTCATGATCCCTGCCGTAACATCAGACTTCGTGTGGCTAAGCTCCCGTTCGAAATTCTCCTTAAAGCTGTCGAGTCTCCTATCCCTTTCTTCTTGCATTTTGTTCATCGACTCGAGCCTTCCGCAGATTTCCCGAATTCCACGGCGGGTGTTGTTTCCGAGAGCAATAATGCAAATAGTTGAAACTATAGTTGCGGGCATTAAATATCTGATTGGGAGTCCTTGATGAAACCTATCCGTCAACAAGTGATAAAGCAAGGATTAATTGTGAGGTATACTTACCACGGGGTGCCATCTTTACTGACTAGAGATTCTGTGGTGGTTTGTGGGAGATAAAGAGGGAAATAGAAAATACCGGAGCAAGAGGAAATTCTTGGGAAGCGAAACTCACTCCATTTAAATACGGAATACTGGCAACAGCAAGGTGTATCATGGTTGCAAACTTGGCACCTGTCGGAAGATATGCCTTCAGTGTTATCTTCTGTGACTTGCTTTGTTTGAAAAGTGATTAGGTATCAGCCATAAGCTTATATTACTTGCCCTATGCTACCTTATGCTGAGGTTATCTTGCAATGCCTGCTTCTCCGTCCATCACCTCTGGTTTTCTCTCTTCTCATCTTTCTTCCATCGTCTCCTCAATCGCCATCAGAATATGTTCTTTCTTTAGGGGGGGATCCATGGCGTGAGCTTTGCTAGCAATTGCGTTCATAATATATCACTCAGAAGGTACAAGCATAACACAGCACCAATCCCCTAGGCCCAGCCCAGTCCCAGAAGACAACAACACCTTAGCCACATGTGCCCTAACTAGCCCTTCAACTTAATTAGCAAGGCAGTTTATTATAGCATACCATACCATCTCACTAGTTCTCAACCTAATGCATACGACGCTTTACCAAAATGAAAAATGAAAAGAAAGAAAGAAAGAAAGAAAGCTATATCTCACTCTTCCTCCCCGTCCAATCCACTAGCAGATGGAACAGTACGGTCTAGTGGGCCCTCCGGTCCCCCGTATCCATCCTATATTAGGACATCCCAGTATGGAAGTTGAAAGACTCCCTCCGGTTTTCCCTTGATACGTCCCCATAGGGATTAGGAATGAGCTCTATTATTTCCGAGCAGGCCCTGGGCGCACCGTCCCGAGATATTTGCCACCGATCTTGCAGGGCATGCTGTTGGCATGTTGGCCATTCGGGGCTGCTCCCGCGGCTTCTGCTGGGGGGTCTTGCAGTCTCTGAATACCTGACTTAGCCTATTTTCTTAGTGGTTTCTCTTCTAGGATATTTCATACTATGAAATTGATCCCGAGACGAATGAGACTAATGAGTGGACACCCAGGTGGGTAGCGAGACCTGGAAGAAGTATAAAATCTCGCTTTTCAGACCTAAAAAAATCCAATCACTGCGGAACAAGTCAGCAGCAAAACAGCTCCCTTTTTACAATATATGAAAAGATTTTAGGATGATAATATCGGGCATTCAGTAGCATATTATCACCTGTTCTATGGCAGCCAGTATTGTTAGTATCATACCCAACTTGTGCAGCAGGTGGGAATCCAAATTTGAGCAAGGAACAAATTTGAGGGCAAAGTGAGATTACCCTACTCTACCCACCATCTAGTTATTATATCACACCAGTCTATGATACCTACACCTACTGGTATTGCGCAAACTCATCCTTGCGCCCAGGTCCATTTCCCATTATCCGCCACCTAAGCCCCCATGCGCAAACCCTCTCTTGTTATCAATTGTTGATGTGTGCTTCATTTTGTCAACAAACCACAAGAATCTCATATCATATTAAAGAGTTTGCGCATGGGGACCCAGGTGGCGGTTAATAAGAAATGGACCTATGTCCAAGAATGAGTTTGCACAATAGGTGTATTGTAGGTATCATAGGTTTGTAGCTGGAACATGGGGATCGAGCAGGGTAATATAGCACTGCCCTCAAATTTGTTCACTGCTCGAATTAGGATTCCTGGCTACTTGTACAAAAGTTGGGTACTAGCCATACTGACCGCCATAGAGCAGGTGATAATCTAGAGCTGAATGCCCAATTTTATCATCAGTGAAATATTTTAATAAAATGTAAAAAGAGCCTCTTGATGCTGTTGATTTGTTGTTCTGCAGTAATCAGATTTCTTCAGGTCTGAAAGCTCTGTTTTACACTTCTTCTTCTTCTTCTTCTTCTTCTTCTTCCAGGTCTCGCTACCCACCTGGGTGTCGAAGACTTTTAAGTTAACACAAAATAACCTCTTTTCCTGCAACCTAGGTCTCCTTTGCTCAAACTCTCTATTGTGATTCGTCTAATATAACATAACATGAAAGAAAGAAAAAACCCCGCCCCCGAGTCCATGCTACTTAAATTGGCCTAACTAATTGGAACAGATAATAATCAATGTATCGCCTTACCTAAGAACAATCTTTGCCACCGCCTCTAAAGACAGGGCTTGAACTTGGCCAACCCTGCAGCCGCGGGCTCGTGTTTCACTTGGCCCTCTATCGCAGTGTTCCTAACAGTAGGGGGGGGCGGTGGGGTCCGGCGGGGGGGGATACAAGGAGCCCTGGACCGGACGGGGCAACCATGAGTAGTCCGCCTATCGCAGTCAAAGTATATGACGGCTATCCTTTAACTGGAAAGCGGGCCTCACAGGATGAGACAGGAACATCAAGAGTAGAAGTGGCAGACGACGAGGAATTGTAGGAGGTGGAAGTGGAGGGCACGGGACGGCAAGAGAGTATGGGAGACCGCCGGAGATAGTAGGACGGCCGGGAACTGCACGAGTGATGTCTCTTGATGCTATAATGATTGGCTGGGAAGTGTGTGATTTCAACTTGGGCTAGTACTGCGCGTCTAAATTCTAGGATTATAGCCCCATACACTCCATCGAGTCTTCACCTTCTAGAGTGCAGCATGTCCTAGAACCAAAAAAAATATGGACTATGAGCTGTCAGTTAGTCCGCTCCGTCATATTCAGTGGATGGATGGAATGGATGGCAGGAAACAGTGGCCTATCGTGATCAGAACAGCATTCGGTGCGATGTCTCGAGTGAATTGGATTTCCCTGGTAAGGTCGTCCCGAATATTATAAATTTTTTTTGATTATTGTTGCCAAACACCTCGTTGAGGTCGATCCTGGCATTTTCCAATTTCTGGTTGCTATCTAGGAAGTTGAGAAAAATCCAGGCGAAACAAAAAGATCTTGGTGACCGCCCCTGCGAACTCCTGTGCTAGTTCTGAATGAAACACATTTGTCGACTGGTCATCCAATGAGGATAGGATAAAAGAGACAAATGGTACATTTACAAAGCAAACTTGAAGACACTTGACCACCGTAAAAACTTAAATAATTGAACCGTGTGCTAGAACGTTGTACTTGCCTCTCCTACTAAGGTCTGCTTTTTTTTTTTGCTTTTTTTCCGTCATCGGGGGCATGACATTTGGTGGAGCAAACCTTTACTTGTAGAATACCATACGCTTGGCGGTGAACCCTTTCCGATACCATCGACGAGGAAGAAAGGGTTGCTCCTTCTCCGATGGTATTATAGTATCATATATCATATATTTCCTAGTCGATGGTATCCGAAAGGGTTGGCCGAGAAGAGCATGGTATTCTAAAGGTTTTCTGTATTCGAGATGGCTTCTCGCCGCCAAGAACATGGTAGTTATCCTTATAGTTGTGCCTATCTTATCATTTCTTCGAACTCGGATTCGAACTCAAAAGACGGATCTGCCGAAAGTGTCTAAGTCAGTAACTAACCGAGAAGGGGTCTTCATGAGAAATGCTGACTAGCCTTATTCGGACCTGGGAGCGCGAAAACGAGTTGCACCACACAATTCCGTAACACTTTGGATCGGTTTGCCTGGGTCTATTCCCAGAGGGTTCTCATTCCTGGAAGACACCTGCGCATCTGTTTCTTAAATCACGTACAGTCTTGACATATCAGTTGTGAACATTCGTTCCAAGCTACATAGTACTGTAGACCTCTGTTTGCTTTCACTACCTATCTTAAGATCACACTTTCTATTTCAGGCTACGTCTTGTATCGAGTACATGCACGCTTCCGTATATTTGCTTCTATCCCTGTTTTTATGCAGCCACTCTTGCGACTCGAGAATCTCGCGACGCTGGAGGAGACGGTATCTCATTCCGGCCATTGTGCCCTAGTACCGGTATAATAACAAACAGGTCGTCCTTTGAGGCTCCGCTTTCAACTCCAAAACCCGCAACGGGGGCTACTTCGGGAACGCAGATACGCAGGGGAGGTATACTTCAGTACTCGGTGCAAACTCAAATACCCAGTGCCGCTAAATGTTAATGTTTGTTCCTATACACACGGTGTATGTCTCTTCCAGTTTACAACCTTCAACCTCCAAGGACTGTCAACCAACCAACCACCCATACCTGCAACGAACGGTTGAAATGTTCCCTATCAAGATGTTAGCTCTACAAGGTTCAAGACTTAGTGGTCTACAGTTTCATTGCGGAACTCGTCGTATTTTGGGTATAATGCCTCTTAGCACCATGTTTGCTCAATCCACTGCAGGACCTTGTAGTCCGTTGTTCCGTCAGGGAGCTCATATGATTCCAAATTCTTTTCAAGTAAGTTTTCAACACCTGTGATTGACTAATACTCATCTTAAGATTAGTGCGCATTTAAGAGAAACTACATCATAGATAAGGCAGCCGTCGGTGCTGGTGATCCTACGCAAGGCCCAGGTCGGGCAGCCAAGTCCATTTCTTCCAAGTCCTCTGCTCTGGATGCACTTGCTGGGAGGGTCAGCACGATCAAAGAAGTAGGAACCTAAGAGTTATTTCCATTTGCAGGTGAACTGAACTAGTACTAGGATTTCATGGCCATGAAGAATGCTGCCACGGAGTCAAGCAAAATTGACACCTGCTTTGAGGAGCGTACCGATTCATATGGGAAGTGGTTCCTGGGAATTGCTATTGGGATTGTACTGGTTGTTGCTGGTGGCGTATGTCCTCCACTTCATCTTTTATTATACCTACTAAGGCCCTCAGGTTTTTCTAAAACTCTTTTACCTCGATATTGGCCAAGAGGAGAAGTTGATAGCTGGCATCCAGGAGACTGTGCTGGCCGCCGAAATGAGAATTATAGCCGGAATTGAGGCTAGTGAGAAGAGGCAAATTTCAACAATTGAGAGTTCAGGAGATCGACTCTGTGCGAAAATGGATCTCTTTGTTTTTTGTTTAAGTCATGTATTCATTTGTTTTCGGCTGAGCCCGATAGGGCGAAGCTAACTAGGGACAAAGAACTCGCATGCATCGGTGAGATATGGCGTAAACAAACCCTCTGTGAAACCCCCTCTTACTGGCCTAAGGAAAAAACACAAACACCCCAAGTCTCTCTGGTCTGAGACCAACCGCACGCCAGCCACCTCGAAGAAAAGAAAATCTACTAACAAACCGAAGCAACTAGAAGAAAATCTAACCAACAAAGCAGGGAGGAAATGAAAGGAAAACCCTAGCCGTGTTCCAACCGAACAAAAGAAAAATAAAGCAGCCCGAAGCAGTAAACCAAAGCAACAAAGCAAGGGGGAGGCTAAGACATCGAAACAGCCGACGGACGCCATCATTACAACCGAGTCCAAGGCCAAACTTCAGTCACCGAAATAGTGCAATACAACGACGGGGCCGACCAAGGTGCCACCACGGGGCGGTGGGCAGTGAGGGGGGTGGCATCAGGATGCCTCCAGAGAGAGTGTAGATAGCTATAACCGAGCGACGGGAACGGGACACGGGAGACGAGAGTAAACGACCCAAGAAGTACGAGGGAGGGAGGACCGTAACAGGATCACGACTTGTCGAGAAGCCGACCGTACCGACCGATGCTGCCAGGAAAAGGTGCAATACCAGGCAGCAGGGCCACCGTGGCCACTACTTCAACGATAACCCGAGACTGCGACCGACCCATTGACGAGGGAAGACGCCCGAGAGAGGAGGAGACTCACCATGAGGCAGGGGAGAAGAGTACGACAGAAGCAACGCGACGCAACCGAGAACCATAGATAACTGAAGCGAAGCGACGCGACCGAAGGGAGAAGCAGCTGACAAAGAGTGCGGAGGGTGCAGCTCACAAAGAGTGCGGGGAGAGAAAGTGACGATAAAAAACCATGGTGTTGATTTCAATCGTTGGGAGGAGAGAAGCGGTGTTCGTTGGCGAAAATGGATCTCATTTCTGCCGATGTTAAAAAACTCTTGCTGAATCAGCAAAAAAAGCAACGCTGGTTTTAAAAGGTTTTTAGAACCGGTGTTGCTTCTTTGTTTGGTAACTATGGATTGGTTTTGCGGAGGGGTAGACATGGGCGCGCAGAGGGTGTATGTCCATTAGGGATCCTGGTCCAGGGGTGAATAATGCTCACTTTGTTAACACTCTTCCTGACATGAATTGGAAATGATTGCCCTCCTATTGTTTGGAAACTAGCATAATGATGTTGGATAGGGGGGGTAAGAGATCCCCATTAACCATCGAACCACCATTCCAATCTATGTAATATGGACTGCTAGCCCTGGTCTGGCTCTGGAAATTGCGGAAGAGGCAGTAGCAGTTGTGGAGTAGTTGACCCAAAAAAAATTGACCATGATCAGTGGCGAGTATCTTGAGATTCTTATTGTTTCCACCCAGTCGGAAGTATCCTAAATAAATATACGCAATCTTGAACTCACAAAAACACCTTTCTCTCTACACGCTATCAACATCACTTTGCGCTTTTCCCTGATACCGCATAAACTAGTCAGGACCGGCCAGGTGCTAGTACTTTAGAATAAGAAGCGGCTGAAGTGAAACTTACGATTGCGTCAAAAAAAAGAGCTCTGAAAGGATTGGTCCTAGCTACAAAGAGTTAACCTATGTCGTCTTATTGCGATTTCAAGACAAAACTAGGATAAAACCCTTATTTAAACGTACCAGCGCATGGCCAGTTCTCACCAGTTTATGCGTTTATGCGGTACCCACTTCAACCTTCCGTAACACTTTCCCTTAATCTACAAGTTCCGTTTTTGCATAGCGTTCCTCATCTCCAGCTATCATCTCCTGTCATTATACCATTTTCTGTTTACTCTCACCAAAGTGCAACAACAATCCACTTCATTTCCTCCGCAATTCTTATTCTCAGACCTCCGCAAATCCCTAGCGCCAATTCCTAAAATATGCCAAACGCTCCGGGATCGTCCATCTCCTGAACTATTAACTCCATAGCTCCTCGGATGCCCTACCCGGTGGTCCTCAAACATTCCCAAACATAACCGCTTCCCCCAGCCCCTCCATTCGCTCAGAGACACACCATCACTTCAACTCCCTCATGGTCAAACCATCTTCACCCAAGAGACATCTCCTAATCCAAACTTGGGCTGCACGGTTTCGTGTTGTGGATTTGGAATCTCGGGTGAAGAAATTCTAACATTGAGGACAACAGTCTCCGCGCGGGTGCATTTTGTGCCGGGCCCAGAATGGCCCTTGTTTGCTACAATATGCTTAAGGTAGCGGAGGTGTGGCCGCCTAGCTGTGGGTGTTTGTCGATTTCATAGCCACGGTTTCAGGAGTTTTTTTTTTTCTCGGGGGGTGGGGGGGGGGGTGCTGGTGGTGAGCTAGCAGGAACGGGAGAGGGGCGGCTATTTTGTTGCCGTTGTTGTTGAGCATGGGGGTAGGTATGGGCAACTCGGGGAGTTAATTGCCGCTACGCTACCCGCCGCTGTTGTGTTGTAAATATGATAGTCGACCAGAGAGAAGGCGCGGGAGTACTATAGCTCCTGAGGGTGCGATCGGATATCATAGCATGACAATAAATTCCCAAGGTGGGTTTTTTCATCAGCAAACTGAGTGCAGTGGGTGTAAGGCTCATCTTTTGCAAACATTTTCTATCAATAATACTGTCGTTATAAGTGCATATATGTGACATTTTTTGTGGCGGGGGATTCTGGGTTATGATATCTTGAATGTCGGGGTCGACGTAGGTGCGAAACATGTCACCGTGATCATTTCCAAGCCAAGCTACAGTCCACTTGGCACAAGTGTTGGACAGTTGCGAATCGCGAGCCCGGACGGATGTAACCAGTTCAGTATTAGTACAGATGCTATGGCTAGTATGATATCATGGATTTATTTTTTTTATCACATGTCCACTTGCCCGCTCCAAAAAGCACCTGGATGACTTGGTGCCAAGATGTCATAATCTCCACCTCAGTGCCAAACCCTTGGCGCCAAGTTATATTCGGATATTATACTACACTCTTGGAATGGGCAAGTATCATACTCAGGTAGATAACACCCCCCCTAGTGCTATAGCCATGCCCTGATCCCGAATGGTGGATGGAACAAGTTTTTACATACAGCTCACTAATAAATTTACAGCGAGCGGAGAAATGGACGACTGATAATCTGAGGGTGTCTGAGAGTCCAAGCTCACTGCGGCATTTGGGCCCAAATTAAGGATTCGGGCGGAGTGACATTGACACCTGTGTTGCAACCATGTATTTTGTTTGTCAGATCGTCCAAATCCTTTCTTTTATCAGGGTGTGTTTGGTACAAGTAGGTGGTCTAGTGATTTGAGATGGCTGTGATCTGAAATCATGATTTCCAAATCATAATTTGAATTCACGATTTACAGCCTTCTGCTACATGTGACTGCAATTTTCAAATTTTCCAAATCACAAATTAGGGCTAGCTCCATGAGAAGACCTCAAGACTCCCTAGAATAGGCTATTACCGGTATAACAAAATATTAATAGTGCAAAGCAAAAGCTTTGTACCCTGAACGAGCCTGTCCTTCCACCCCAACCTTCCTCCCCCACCCATCCTGCCATCTGTACGCTCTTTTACACCTCGTTCCGTTTACCGCGCCTCCGCATAGTGCAGTATAATCGGGACAGCTGGGCGAGCGACAGGGCGGACAGAAATCCCAGAGAGAGGGAAGTGCAAAGCAAGGAGCTTTGCACATCAGGTTATATATTCCATCAATCGTCACCTATTCACAAAAAATAAACTGCCGTAGCTGACCCAGCTAGGGAGAAAAAATAAAGAGGATGATAATGGAGCTCAGAATCCTATAGTAACAAAGAAAAAGCACGAAAAATGTCGAAAAGGAAGGAGAAAAATTCGAATGCTCTCTCTGCAAAACACCCCAAAACTTATGCCATTATTTTGGACAAATAAGATGGATTTAAGAGGACGAGGAGGGGGGAGGGAATCGTGATGAGTAGGAGAAAATGAAAGCCCGTGAGATATAAAAAGGGAGAGATATGAGGAAATGACAAAACACACGAAGAAAAAAAAGCAAATGGTACCACCTAACTTACACCACTCATCAAATCACCAATACCTCTGCATTTTACAGCCCCCTAGGATGGTATGGCAAAGTACTCGGAGGGGATGACGGAAAAGAACGGGGGGAAGGGTAATAGAACCGGTAAAAGTAAAAACATTGAAATAGAAAAGAAAAGAAAAGACGAATCAAATTAATAGAGTAAAAGTTTCTGCACGCCTCAATGACACTTGCGATGGATGGGCTATTCCACACTAACGCTCGATGTCATGCAATAACAACTCTAGCCCCCTCACGGCCGAGCACACCCCTCTCCTGGGGCTTTGGACTAGACGCCCGACCTTTCCGTTTCGAAAAGAACCCGAGCATCCCCGACGACTTTAGGCGTAAAGGAGTTGGTGACGATTTGTCCGCCAGATCCGACCATGACCCAGCCTCATCCAAAACCACCTGGACACCACCGCTTGAGGATTGATTCCTCATACCAGACTTTAACTTTCCAACACTCTGTCGTTGCTGCAATTGCTGTTCTTTCAGATTAGAGCGATCAGCCGAGGATACCATGGGTGGCATCGAACGAGGCGGTGGGCACACTTTCGGAAGATCCGCACACGATGGAATTGGAGGCGAGCCGGACGCAGGAGAACCCACTGAAGACTTTTGGGACTTTTGAGTAGTGTTAATTGAAACAGGACTTGTATGACCTATTATTTCTGACTGAGGAGAATTTATAGATGGCCTTACCCAGTCAAGAGGTTCACCGGCAGATTTAGAAGCAGGATCCACTGTCCCAATATATCTGTTGCCTCCAGCTGGACTATGCCCGACAGTCAGATCAAGAACAAAAATAACCCAAAGGTCCACCTTACCTGTCAAATCCAACCGTAGTATAATCGAATGGCTCAAAGAGTGTTTCAATCATTTTGTGCAATTCTTCTTGCCTGATCTCCTGAGCCGTAGCATCATCCTTCAACCTCTCTCGAGGTCTCTGCCTTCTAGCTCGAGCTTCTAATGGCGCCTCCTCCAGTAACAGTTCCTCAAGGTCATATGTAGCGTCAAAATTGGCTTTCTCGCCGGAAGGCTTGAACACAGGATCATATTCCTTCCTCTCCAACGCGTCGAAATCGATATCTGCAAAGAAAGGGTGGCTGGTGAAAGTGCCGAAGCCAGCTGCCCCTATCCGCTTGGTCACATCCAGCTGGAGTAGACTTCGGATTGCGTCCATGCAATCTCCGGTAACTGGTGGGTTTGTGATGGCGTACTTTGGACTAGCCTTCATGATCTCCTTGCCGAGAGTTTCATGAGTATCTGAATTGAACGGGCGCTGAGATCCAGAGTTAGCATTACCAACCAACTCTTTACCCCTGAGATTCAAAAAATTACTTTTCCGTAAATGCACTCATAAAATACAACACCCAATGACCACCAATCAACTCCAGTACCATATCCGCCCCCGCCATAAACCTCTGGTGCCAGATACGCAAGGGTACCAGACTTACTAGACAATGGACGGTCCGGATGGATATCGGAAGCGACATTCTATGCTCTTATTAGCCAAACAAAAACAGACAACCTGATTGGGTAATGGAAGCTCACGAAATCGGCCAAATGCACATGCCCATCCGAGTCGAGTAATATGTTATCCGGTTTAACATCACGGTGAGCAATGCCCCTTCCATGAATGTAAAGGAGAGCACACGCCAGTTCTGAGATCCAAAATCTCACAGCTTCCTCCGTGAATGTCTTCCTGGAAATGTGGAACCGTAAATCTCCCCCATTCATCAAATCGACAACAATATACCTATAGCCGGGAATGGACATTAACTATCATACCTATCGATAGGGGGCGGATGAAGGGAAGAAGCTTAGCACATACAGATACTCGATATCTTGGAAACTATAACGGAGATTGCAGAGAAAAGGGTGATTCAAATGCTCCAACATTCGTCTCTCCCGTATTATATTCCGAACACTCTCTGATCGAACGACTAGCAGTAATCAAAGATCCAATTAGCGAACTCCAGCTCCCCCCATCCACCCCATCACCCAGCCCAAGCTTCATGTCAAAAAACAAACCTTCATCCTTCCGTATATACTTAAGGGCGAACGTCAACCCGGTATCTCTCCTCTCCACAATCCTAACCTTCCCGAATGCCCCCTTCCCCACAACCCGTAGTAATCGGAAGTGGTTGAGGTTCACTAACAGTTTTTCCCCAGGTCAGTTTCTGGCTCCATGCACATTATTTCACATTATTATTCTTGATTCCGCAAGAAAAGTTCAGTGGGGAGATTGCGGTTGTGAGGGCGAAAAAAATAATAGAACAGGGCAAAAAAAATAAAGTTGTTCTCGATCTGCGATCGAAGACAACGTTTTTCCCACGCGAGAATTGGGGCTGTGTGGGGGGTGGGATGAAGAAGAAAAAACGAACCCTCTTCTGTGAAGATAACAGGCTTTCCACTGCTATTCCCCATGACTTCCAACCACCAACCGATATCGACGCCAGAATGGGTGAGTTCCGTACAGGAGTTTTTTCCTTTTTTCCTTTTTTCCCCTTCTTTCCAGGCCAAGGTTAGATGCGTAGGTCTGCCTAAGGTTCTTTGCGGACCCGCGGGCTCGCCAGATAGACGTTCTTGCAAAAGTAGGCAGGTGCAAGGGAAGGAGTTGGGTGGGTTATGGTATAGCAGTTGGGGGGGGGGAAGGGTTGTAATTCGAAGGTTTAGCCTCGCTTGTTTGATGATTGAATTGAATTGACGCCGTCTCGTTGTCAAGAGGGGGAACAAGGGCTTCTGGAATGTCTATTGGAAGATGTAGGGCGGAAGAAACGAGCGATATGGAGAGGTCAAGTAAGTAAGGTAAGTAAGGAGCGGTGAAGTTGGAGTGAGAGGGTGGGTGTGAAGTAATAAATGGGTTGGGGTAGGGTGTGGTGTGAGGAGAGGCACCAGTAAGGCGAAACTAAGGGAATCTTGGAAAGAACCGAAAATGAGAAACTGGTTTCTACACAACCAACTCCTATTGTCTTTCTTTATCTTGTTCCCTGGCAGCCCCTCAGCAGAATTAGGGATAGGAAGGGAGAAAATGGAGGTTACTAAGAAGGATCGAGCTGGAATAAGCTCTATTTCTTTAGGCAGGGATTATTCCCCCGTGCTATCTTCGATTCGGGGCCAGGAGTCAGCAATAGCTGTTCGAGGCTCTGAGTGAAGATATTGTACGGTATGGCAGGTATTATTATTTTTTCGTGGGGATACGGTACAGTAGAATAGGGTGGATGGGGGGGGGGTACAGCGTTAGGTTAGGCAGGCAAGCGTTTAAGGTATCAGAGAGTGTATTAGTGCCCCGATATTATGGCACGTCTTGGAGGTCGTAGTTGGCTAGTCGTGGTGAGAGCGTGCGAAGTGGCATAAAAGAGCATAAGAGAAGGGTTAGGCGGACAGGCTAGAAGACAACATACAGGTGACGATTGAGAGGGGGAGGAGGGAGAGGAGGAAGGGCGCAGTAAGAAGGATGGTAAGGAGGGGGGGTCAAGGGTGCAATTCCGTTCAAGATGATTGTAGGTTGTACGGTACTCGAGCGTGTACTCGTAGGGAGACCGATAGTCAGGAATACAAGAGCCAGTCGGCGGATATTCTAGACTAACAGACAGGGTGGCTTCGACGGGTATGGGAGGACGAGTAGAGCAATTATCCTGCCTGACGGTTTCATGGGTAGAAAAAGGGAGGGAAGGCCAAAAAGGGGAGTTGAAAAGAAAAAGAAAAAGAAAAAGAAAAAGAAAGCCCTTGCGGGTAGCATGGGTTTCCCTTCAAAACAAGATGATTGATGCTTCTTTCTCGAAGTATCATGTACTCGAGTACTAGCAGTCTTGGTGCAGTACCATAGTGATAGGACATCTTTTGATTCCTTTTTCTTCCCCTCTGTTACAAGTACTACCCCTTCACCATTCTCCCATCCCTCGAGGTGTGTATTTGTTGCTAGCGCTCCCACCATAGGTACGACCTTCTACACTAGGCGCTGCTTCACCATAAGGTAAGAAAGTACAAGTAAGAAAAGCATAAATAATAGTCGCAGTGACAAACAAACGCTATACTGTACTCTAATACATCAGAATCTGGAGGAGAAGGCAATCCCCATTAGATACGATACAAGACCCTCCCGAAAATCGCTGATTCGCTGCAAAAAATAAAGCGAAATCCTCCGTTGGATGAACAATCATAAAAAATAAACAACTCCCGGAATTCCCAGGTTAGGCCGGTGCCACGAGGTCCCCGTTATCCTTCCTACATGCCATGCTCCCCTCACTTCCCCATCCACAAATCCACCAACCTCCCCCCCTCCCTCCCCCCTTCCCTTCCCTTCCCTTCCCTTCCCTTCCCTTCCTTCCATCCATTTCCCATGCAAAACACAGCCGGCGTGCTTACCTTCGCGCAAGGAAAACCATATCGCGGCAAGAGCAGCGGACGTTGGCAGACATACAACACGGGGGGGTAGGGGAGGGGGAAGCAGGCTGCCAATCCACGAATTTCTCTTTCCCCCCCCCCCCACAACCCTTTCCTCCAAACATTTCGTTTTCATTTCTTTTTTGACTTGTCTCACTAACACGCTCAAGCCCCGTGGTAAGGAGAAGGAAGTTCGTGAGAGGACAAAAGAAAAGAAAAGAATCATCATAACAGAAAAAAGGGAGAATGTGATCTCACAACAAAAAGGAAAGGAAATGGGTACCGCGCTAGAAGAACTTTTGGAAGCGCCATGGAAGAAAGTACTACTCCCGAATTGGATAGCCAAGCCGGGGGTAATACTGGAAGCCCAGAAAGGCCACATGGCAACCACCCGCATCGAATGAGACAACAAATGTCGCAACCAGCAAAATAAACAAAAATCCCACATGGAAGGAAAAGTAAAAATAGGTATAGGGCAGTGGTTCACGGCGTATCACCCACCCATCATCTCGAGACTCACTTGAGGAACAAAGGAACCCACGCGAGGAGAAAAGTATGGCATAGTACCGGCGTGGTAGGGATGGAAGAAGGGACTAAACTGGGGGATAAAGACGGAAAAATACAAATTCTCATAGATGGAATTTTAACGCTACTTATGCGAGTGCGATAGAACCACCATAGCGAATAACACGGCATCATGCAATAACCCAACCCAACCCCCTCCTCCTCCACTTCCACCACAAAGCCCGATCCCAGTCACCCTCGCACCGCATCCAACCACCTTCCCAGCAACCCCTCCTTCGGTCAACCACCCGAGCCCTCCTTCTCTTCCCCCATTCACGGTTTCAGATCTCCTTTCCCGAAGATCACTCAGGACCCCCGTCTGCCTCCTCGTTCCCATCCCAGTCCCCTTCCTATCTTTGTCACAACCCCAATACCACATCATAAACATACAACCTCTCCGTAACGCGGCCCGTACGGTACTCGAGCACTTACCTAACCAGCTGCGAGTGCTTGACGTCTTTTTTTTCTTCTTCCAATAAAGTATTCGGGATGGGAAGGATCGGGTGATCCAGTTATGACATAACCAATGCCTCCTCCCCTACAGACACCTACTCTAATTCTGAGGGAATAACCGTAACCACCATGACTACACCTAGGTAACTCACGTTCCGAGCACTCTCAAAAATTGGGGAATACCGATACTATGGCTTCCCAGCAGTGTGCAGGAAGTTCCCGATACGATACGATAACTGTGCGTTAAACGGGCAGGAATCACGGGGCCCTACCGCAGCACTACTGGGCAGGGGCGGGTGGGACTTATGGGGAAGAGAGGGGAAGGAAAGCGGAGTCTCTTGCTTATAATAATATTTGTTTGTTGACTGTGTGTACGAGCACTATACCCGGGAAGCTGCTCCCCGCAAGTTACTCGAGCACAAAGACAGGGATTATTTTCCGGGTTAACTTAAATCGACTGTTGACAAACTTTATCCTGGACACAAGTACGGTACCAGGGCAGATGTTTTCGTACAAAGACAAGGTAGTTGACCAGCAAAACAACCCCTATCATGGACGAAAACATCTGCCCTGGTACTTGTATTTGTGCCGTCATCGGTACCGTCATAACTGGAATGATCGAGGTTCTCGCTAACTAGGACGTTGGAGTTGCCTCTCCTAGTAAGGTGCGTTGGGTCTCTCCTCTCACCTGTCTCAACCGAAGGCTGAAAAACAAAGAGAAATATTTTCGCCGTATTTTCTTCCCCCCCTTGACCCAGAGGGGGATATCCTGGACGTCCTATAGCAAGCAGCGTCATTCTCAACGACAGTACTTTTTAGTTTTCACGGAATATGAGTGTATGGATGACGCCGTACCGGTAGTAGTCTATAAGTAGGATGAAGGAGGTCGTCGACTTAAGTTACCTTGCCTTAGTCCTTAGTCTACCGGTGCGGCACTGCATTTGACACGAGCACGGCTATCCACGTGGAGATGCACAAGTACCGTACGGGTGCAGTATGATACCGGTACAAGGTGAGGCTGCAAACACCAAAAAAAAAGCCGGACACTTCACTTTGCTTCACCTAGCTTCACTTCTACCGGCACACCGCTTGCCCCTCCTTACAGCATCAGGCTCAACTCAGCGGGAAGCCCATCAGCACCGCACAAGCACAGAACCTAAGTGACCCCTCCCCTTTTCCCCGCCCCGGAAAGGCCAAACCAATTCCGGAGCGCCACAATTCGCACAACTATGATAACCTCATCACACAACACAAATACACTTACCCTACCTTAAATTTCTAACCTCTGTGCGAACAAGAATTTATGCTTAAGCCAATTTAAGTTCAGCCGGGCAAAGCAAGCTACAGTAGACTACTGTGCCGGTACGAGTACTAGTATAATGTAATATCATACCATACTCGATATAACCGGTAAGCCGGTACTTTTACTCCGTCGCATACCGGTACCGCACTACGCGCACCCTGGTCGCGAGGAGGAACCGCAATCTTGTATTTGTACCTGTATGTGCACCACCATCAGCTGAACCAAAGCACACATGAATTAAGCGTTTGAAGCATTTTTTCCCTTTATTTTCTTCTTCCTTCTCCTCCCTATTCCTCTTCCTCTTCCTTTGGTCTCCTTCCTCTTCCTCCTCCCGCCCTTCGCACTTACAGTAACTCGCGGCGAGGCAAGAACACCCGTGGGAGTTTTTTATTTTATTTTTATGTTATAGGACAGGGATTATTTGCATGGGCAATTCTCTCGTCATACGGTGGCTCGTTTTGCCGTGGAATAAACAGTGTGATTGATTGTGCGATCTTTGACAAACCCTTTTGAGAAGAGGAAAAAGAAAACCCATGGGAGGAAGAAGTACTTCTTACCATTTAGAGCCGCACAGCGCGTGCAACTCGTGCCTGAAAATAGTTGGGGGGGAAGGGGGTTCATGAATTCTTATGGGCCCCATATATTTGCGAATCTACTTTTTGGGTGTCATAATATTGTATCCCTTCAAGTTGGTCTGCCCGTCGTGTGCTGCGTCCTCTTAAGAGGGTCTTGTTTGGGAGAAAGATATATATATGAAGATTACCCCTTTTCTTGTTGTCCCACAGATCTCTTAGACGGTGTGGCGGACCTACTGTACTCGAGTACTGTACCGGTACTCTACAGTACGGTGCTTGGGGGGTATATGTATAGGATAGGATAGCAGCATTCGCTGGGCGGTCTCAGGTATTATACGGTATAGGGGAGGTGAAGGATAGTGTCATAGTACAAGTATAGCCGCTGTGTGTACAGTGCTTGGGTTGGGGGCCACAAGATAGGATGATGACCTTGGATGAAGGCATAAGGCTCGCTGAGGGTTTCTTTGATAAATTCATCATGGTCGGACCCCGGGCCTGCTGCTGTCCTTACTCCCTACGATACACAAGCCTTATTCTTCTTTATTTAGCGGGTGTTCGAGGATTGCTGCGCGTGCGAGAATTGGTGATTCTTTATAAAAGTGTAATGGAGGTGTTTGGCCCATGTGATTCGGTCCGCCTTTTTTTCTCGCGGAAAACTCCCAAGACAAAAGTGATCAGCCTCAGAGCTTCTTGCTCAGAAGAAGGTGTTTGAGTAGGTTGATTGCAGCTATCGTCTCCTTAGGCTCAAGCTCTCATTGGCTGTTGGGTAAACAATATCGCCTTGTCAATGATGGGTCTTAAAACCGCTTCCCTTCTGGTGGGTCGAAAAATTTTCCAGCAGCCAGCGCGACTTAATGGTGGGGCCAAAGTGCTCTAATGCGAGTGGAAATTCGATGAGATTCCTTGAATACGGTATGAAGCGGGAGACAAATAACGGCCGCCGCCTTGCGCTAATCAAAGGCACTCAGCTGGGCCGAGATCAAATTACCGTATTGGCATACGGTATGGTGGTACAGCACATCAACTAAGCAAGCGAGTAAGCAAAACTAAATCATACACATAACACTACGACGACCAACTGCATCAAGAGTGGAGAAAGCCTTGTTGTTTTCCAACTGTTCTCACGCTACCTCTTAATTTATGGGAACGATCTGGGTCAATAGGACGCTAGAAACCCGGGAATTAAAGCGAGGAGGGAGAGAAGGAAAAGAAACAAAAGAAAGAGAAAAGAGAAAACTCCGGAGCTAGGAACCTAAAGAGAGTGGAATTGAATAGTCACAAAACGCCCGCGATAGATGACCAAAAATAGTTAAACCTCCATAGTCCCTGCAGGCTCTTCATCGGTAGAATCGAAGCTACCCACAGAGCTCATCTCGTCATCGCTTTCACTATCGTCTGTAGCGGCGTCTGCACCCTCTTTGGTGGCGTACTTAGCGACGTATTCTGCGCAGAAATTAGCTTGATATGTTCGATGGGGAAGGGGTTGAGCATCTTTAAATGGCACAAACAATAGAACACACCTTTGACCTTGATCTCGTATTGCTTTGGCTCTCTCATCAAGAGCGCAGCCGCCTCACCGTTCAGAGGATCTGTCGGATTGGGATAGCGCAGAAGCTGCGGGAGGAACACTTCAAAGATATTGATCATATCGAACATCGGGGACCATGTCTGGTTAATGACATCCAAGCACACGCTTCCGCTTCTATGCGACTTGAGCCGGCTGTCCACTATTCAAGAAAACTCGGGAGGGATATGCTTACAGTTCGTCGATATTGGGGTGGAAAATGCGATTTACGAATCCAATCGAAGGGGATTTGTATGGATATTGATCGGGAAGCTCAACATGGACCTTCCAGATACCTCCAGTAAAGGGCGCTAAGGGAAACAACTGTTAACATTTTATCCCGTAGGTAATTGATCGCAACAGGGGTGGGACGAGGTTGGTGGTGCACCAAAGTGACCGTGTCTTTGGCTATCTCGATAATAGTGACAAGAACCAACTCGTGAGACCCAACCCGTAGCTTTCTGACTGGATGGGTTTCTTCAGGGAACGTACTTTCTTCAGGACCTTTGAATCGAACGTAGAATTCTTGCCTAAATCACGTGAGTAAATAAAATTAAGGCTCGAAATAGGCGCGGGATATGTTACACTATATGCTTGTCAGCGAAGGATTGCAGGATCGGACAAGGGCATTGACGGCTACATACTGTTATCGTTGACAAGAGTGACTTCATAGTCGCTCATCAACCTATATGTTGGTACCAGTATAGTGTTAGAGGGTTATTTGTTGTAAAAGGATGTGGAGAGAGAGAGCTGCTCCGAAGCAGTATTCAAGCTATCATACTTACAATCTGCGAAAACAAAAAATGTCAGAAAAGTATTATTATTATTAGAATGTTATTGAGTGGGAGGGTCGGGCTCCCTTGAAGCCCTCTAAACGGAGGAAGGGGGCAGATCATACCTCATGACCTACCGCATCAGAAAGGAAAAAAAAAGGTCAGTATTGTTGATGACGTAAGGGGTATAATAGCAGAGGACTCACATCTGTCTCTATCCTTCTCTTGGGAGAACTCATGGCGGCGGGTCTGTGGCTAGCTAGCTGACGTGAAACTGCAGTTCTGTGTTGATTTGTGAAAGGAAGACGAAGAGGATGGTTGAAAGGATTGCTGGAAGCTAGGGGGTGTTATTTATCAACTGAGGTGTGTCTGTAGCGCAAGATAAAGGATGGTTGCTGGGTCAAATAGAAGGGTTGAATGGGGGGATATTTGAGTGGTGGTATAGTCGGGCTGGGTGGAGGCTTGTTGATGCGCTGGATAATGGAGCAAGCGGGATATAGAAAGCGGTGGCAATAGAGTTGAACACCGATAATGCTACGGGGCAATAGAATGAGGGGTTGATGATTGTATTCTAGCAACCTATATCATACGTCAACTGAGGAGAGGAGGAGGAGGAGGAGGGGAGAGAGGAGGGGAGAGCAGGATACAAGGTGGGGTTAATACAGTAGAACACGGGGAAGGCGGGTAGGAGGGAAGGGGGCAAGAGGGCGAGAGAGTGAAAAGAGAGAGAGAGAGAGAGGGGGTTTAGTCTACGATACGTTGTTTATCATCTGAGGGATGCAGATGTCCGCTCCCGGTTCGATCGAACTCACAAAATCCAGAGCGAAAGGGAAAGGGCTTGGCACGTGTTAGAGCTCGAAAAGCGGCTGCGTTGCCCAAAATCGGGCAATTTGTCGATAAAAATCTCAGCTTGTGTCTTGGCTTGGCCATTTCACCAAGAAAGAGGATTACTAATGGATCCACCACACTTCAAGTCTCCCAGTCTCACTCAACCTTGGGCGGGGTATTCTTCTCCCTCGGCATTTCAACCTTTGCGGCAACAACCCCACTCATTCTCCAAAATAGGAAAATAATAAACGAAGAGAGGATCTAGATTAGTGTGTAAGGGGAGAAAAAATGATTTTGGGGGTATTAGTAATTTCTAATAGAAAAAAGCATAATGACTCCATGGCCTCGGGTTCAGATGTTACTCCGGGACCCGATAAAAAACCAAAGGATCCTGTCACTCTTGTCACTGCCACACATCTGACATAAAAAAAATAAAAAATCCCCAAGGTTTAACTCTGACTCTGATTCCACCTTTTTATCAAACTCTTCCCTCAATTGCCCCCGACAAACCCACAGCACCATCCTAACTTCTGAATTGAAATGAACCTCCCCAGATCATTTTTGTTCTTTCCATCCCGCCCGACAACTGCCGCCACAGCGGGCGTCGGTAGAGCTCCATTATGCCGGCAAGCGCTAAAACAGCTCAGGTACTCCTCTCACTCGCCCATCTCGCCAATAGCCGGACCCCCACGGAAAAAGGTGACAATAAACACGCTTCGGAGTATGCACGCTTCTAAAATACCCATCGCCATGATGACGGCCCACGATTTCCCTTCCGGTCTTGTCGCTGATGAGGGGGGTATGGATATGATTCTCGTTGGAGACTCGTTGGCTATGGTAGCTTTAGGAATGAAGGTATTTTATTCACAGATTATCACTCGCGCTGTCTTACTTTTTTTCTTCTAACGGGAGCTGATCGTGTGCTGTACTGTGTAGGACACGAACCAAGTTAAACTAGACGTAATCACTCTCTTAACCCTTTTTTCTTTCCTTTTCCCCCTTGGAGAGCTACGAACAAACACTCTGTTAGGATATACTGCACCATTGCCGAGCGGTCTCAAGGGGTGTTCGATCCGCTTTTACGGTAGGTTTGCTCTAGGTTCACGTATCCCTGAGGGAGCTACAGTGTGAGGCTACGGGAATTAATTGTATAAATAGATTGGTGATCTCCCGATGGGCTCATACGAGGTTTCTCCTGAGCACGCCGTTGCCTCTTCTATCCGGATGATTCAAGATGGCCGAGTAGAGGTGAACTCTCCTTTCTGTCTCTGTTGTTCGATGCGGTTTGCTGGGGGTTCAAACCTGCACCTCATCTTAATTACTGGAGGGTGGTGCAGCGGAAACACGCGGAACACCCCCCCTCCCGCCCCAACTATTCCACAGCGTTTGTCGATACTGCCCACACCTCCGAACCCTAGCCCTGATCTACTGCCTGCTGCTGCCCTTTTTCTAACTTGATTAACCCTCATTCCTACTCTTTGATCTGACGTCTCGTACCATAGGCCGTCAAACTCGAAGGCGGCATTGAATTGGCTCCCACAATATCCAGGATTACCTCTGTTGGCATCCCGGTCCTTGGGCACATAGGTCTCACCCCGCAGCGCTCGCACTCCCTCGGGGGCTTCCGCGTACAGGGCAAGACGGCTGCGAGTGCCTCGAAGCTTCTCACCGACGCCCTAGCACTTCAAGATGCCGGCTGCTTTAGTTTAGTCTTGGAGGCAGTACCCGCCCCCGTATCCGAATTAATCACGGAGAAATTGAAAATCCCCACCATCGGTATCGGCGCCGGCAATGGGTGTTCGGGCCAAGTGCTCGTGCAGATTGATATGCTGGGTAACTTTCCGAAGGGTAGATTCATGCCAAAGTTTGTGAAGCAGTACGCCAACGTTTTCGAAGAGAGCAAGAAAGCTATGAAGCAGTATCGAGGTATGATAAGTTTGTCTTTTTTTTTCTTTTCATTTTTGCCCTTAGTGGAGGGAGGGTTCATTGAACTGATAGGAGCACGTCCTTTGATTTTAGAGGACGTTAGGAGCAGGGCATACCCTGCGAAAGAACATACATACCCTATCTCGCCCGAAGAACTCCAGGAGTTTGAGGAGATTTTGAAGAAGAGAAGTGCTGAGTTTGAGGATAAATGATATATATTCTCACCTCAGATCATAGTATGAGAGTTTGACTATACCCCCCCCCCTCGCCTATACTAGTATCAACCTTTTTTTTTTTTTTTTTTTTTTGACAACAGGCGTTCTCCATGTTGTTTATATCCCCAAGGTCTTAGACGTTAATCTGTAGTAGGGTGGTCGCTTTTGATTTTTTGCGTTCTGATAAATTGTTTCTTGCATATTCTGCCTTAATTTTCTACTATTGTTAGAGATAATTGGACTGGGCCGCATTCGGTAGGAAGAGTCTGTGCTGTCTTACACCTGTAATTAGCGTACTGGTGGTTACCAGTTAGAATGGTATGATAGAAGAACTGCTAAGGGCGAAGTGAGCCTTTTTTATTTTTATTACAAATGTCGTTATTGGTGTCATGCGGGTTAGCAGTTGGGATCGTCAACAGCAGTTGGTGGCTTGTCTGTTGATTGGACTATGATACCGGATGCATGAGGCGTAAGCTGCTCGCTTGCTAAACACGTGGAAATGAGTTCTTCAGCAGAGTGATTGGACGTGCACCTTATCGCCATCATCATCATTCGAAACGTCTGGCTCCCAAACCATGATACCAAAAAACTAATCAAACCATGATTATTAACTAAAACATGATATTTATACAACAGATATTCAGGCACAGGAAGTATAGAAGAAAAAATACACAACTCGTATACCTCTTATGAGGGAAAATATAAACTCAAGTTCTCTGCCCCATCTCCAAATCCGGTGTCGGCGGTCTCGTAGGGACCATCTCAAACTCAGTCTTTGGATAGGTCTCTTCGTCTTCCTTCCCTCTTGGTGGGAGTGGGGAGTTGCATGAGGAGGAGGTTAGTGGTGGGAAGTATCTTCGCTTCACAATCGTTAGCCAATTACAAGGGGTGGGGGGGGGGGGGGAGGGGGAAGACGTGCGTAGCTCCAATATTTAACCAAGGCACCAATTAGACTGCCGATGCTAACGTCGTAAATGTCGTGTCTATAGTCTTCTGTTCTGGAAAGCGTGATTAGGAGTGCGCCGAGTGATGGTAGGGCCGATATCACCACGCGACACATGTCGCCGCCGGGACGGAGGGCACGGGTTTGGCCGAGGAAGAACCTGTTCCGCCTCCATCATTACTTGCCGGTGTCCGGGAGAGAAGGAGAGGGAAACTAACAAGCTCAAAAACCCGAGACCGCTCCAAGAAAAACTACTATGCCCACTGGGGAAACTCCTGAACCCATCATAAAGTGTGTGGTGGTCCCGTTCTGTGCACACCTCTATGCTGACCAATTCGTGGCCGGGTGTGCCTTCCTTCGGCTTACACCTGGCGATCAAGTCGGGCCTTGGGCGGCCATAGCCGTTCTTGATGGTGTCGGTAATGAACGTTGCCAGCATTAGGGATATAGCTAGCCCTAGCAGGGACACGTGCAGCTGGTGGAACTTTTGCTTGCGCGTTTTGTGCAGGTTCACTAAGGTGGAGAGGAGGATTAGGAGGGCGGGGAGGGCGATGGAGTACACCATGAGCATGGGGACGGGCACGCGCTCGGTCTCCGCATGCGGGAAGTGCAGTGTGCGGTCATCAAGGCTGAACATGCGCTGGAAGGGCTCTACGAGGCCGACGGCGAGGTTCGCTAGGGCGAGGAGGAGGAGGGAGAGCCAGTCTGGGACGTAGGATTGCTGTGGGGAGGGTTGGTTAGTAGGGGGGTGAGGGGGAGAGGTACAAGGGGGGGCAGACCTGCCAGAATCGCCGGATTGTTGCGCGGAGCCCTGGTTCGGAGTTCATGGCCATGTTGTGCGCTTTTAGCGTGGCGGAACCGGGCATGGTCCCGTATGGGTATGTGTAGTCTGGGGAAGACTGTGGGCTTTTTTTCAGCGTCCATTTCGTTTTAGTTTAGCAATTGCACATTTCAGGTAGTGGGAATTAAGGGAGGGGAGGAAGGGGCTTAATTACGGGAGGCCTCTAAGTGAGAGGTGCGGAGGCGGAGCGGGGGAGGTAGGGGATCGTCTGCACCCCTCTGGGGTTATATCCCTGGGGAAGGGGAAGGAGGGAAACAATATTATGACGGGCTATTGTCACAAGGACAAAGTAGGGCCGGATTAAACGGGTATCAGCTCTGAAGGAAGTGGGAATTGTTTGGAGTGGGCGAGTGAAATTCGGGGCCAAGAGCTGTGGGGGGAGGGGGTAGTGGCTAAGGACGGAGGAAGAGGAGAAAAGAGCCAACAGGTTGTCACGGCCGCAGACCTCCCCGTGCCATCGGCCGCACCCAGAGAGGGAGGAAGCTCTTGCTGAGCTGGACTCGGTTAGGTGTGCCGGTGCCGTTCCTGGATCAACGCTCCACAACCGCACTCTTCCTCCCCGAGCCCAACTCATAGCCTCACTGGGAGCACCTCCGAACAAAACAAAGCCCACCACCTCATCCATCAATCACATCAATTCGCCCACCACAAATATCCGCCATAAGCGATGCCTCAAGAACCCCCTCCCGGTGCACTTTCAAGTGCATTCCCACCACCGCCAACATTTTACACTCACTTCACCGATGAAAACCTCACAGCGCTAAAATCCCACCACCTGGAAGACGGCGCCCTCCCGGCTGCCGACTCCCTCCCCGAGCCGCTGTGCTACCTAGTCCCCCCCCCTCCTCCGACCGGGTCTTACCGCGCTTTTGGCGAGGAATGGATGGTTCCTGAGCGATACCCCTCCCTTGAAGAGGCTGGTATTCGACAGTTGTACCCACCGACCAGCACAGCTGCAACAGCAACGAATGGTGGTAGGGGAGGAGGAGTGGACAAGGGCAAGGAACTCACGGTCGACAGGACGATTGAGCTTCGGAGGTTGAGTAAATCCTTGTTATTGAATTATTTGGAGTTGGTGGGGGTTATGGGGATGGCTCCGGAGCAGGTTTGTTCTCCCTCCTCCTTCTCCCTTGAGGATTGCAAAGCTAATTTATTTGCTTGCGCAGTTCCACGAGAAGACCGCGGACCTAGAAACAATCCTCTTCAACATGCACCATCTCATTAATGAATACCGCCCCCACCAAGCACGCGAAACGCTATGCTTGCGCATGGAAGAGCAACTAGAACGTACCCGCCGCGAGACAGAGGAGAACAGGAAGGCCGCCGCTAAAGTCGAGGATATACTCGCTGGATTGGAGTTTGTTGCAAAGAAGGCGGATGCCACTTGTGCTGGGGATGGACTGAGGGCGGGGGGTTTGGGAGATGTGATGGGAGAGAAGAAGGTCGACGATGGGGTTGCTAAGGCTAGATTTAGGGATATGGAGGCTTGGAAGGCGCTTGTTAGTATGGGGGGTTAATGTTAATGTTCGGTATCACGTCCGCAGTGTGGTGTGATGGTCTGGTCTGGTTTCGGCGTTTTCCCTCTTTTCTTAAACCTTTGTTTTGTCATATTGTGGGAGAGTGGGGCGTTTGGAATTGTATTTGCTTGATAATACCTAGCCATGGTGGGTCAAGTTGCTCTTCTTGCCGTAATTCGGCTATTGTCGACTATGCATAATATGCATACAGTATCACAGCTCACCAGACACTATCATATACCGGAACTTTCTCCCATCCAGCCTCGTGTTTTTCAAAAACTCGAAATTGTGCAGAAGACCAATCGCCCCTTTCGTTCCATAGGAACTTTCGACTTTTTTTTCTCAACAAATCTAAACATTCAACTCACTAACCTTCTCACTCAGTGCTCCGGTCCACGGCTCCAAAGCCAGCCTAACCTCCTTCTCAACAAACTTCACCGTCTGCTCAGGCGCCCTGCCGATAAAACTCTTAGGATCTACCAAGCTGTCGATCTCACCTCGGATGGGTTCAAAAAACTTGTCCTTTTTGACCCTCTCGATGAGGTCGTTATCTTTACCTTCCTGCTTGACGACGGCAGAGGCCTGGTGGGAAAGGACTCTAATGGCTTCGTGTGCGTCTTGACGCGAAGCACCGAGGGCGACCATGCGCATGATGAAGTTCTCCGTTGCCATGAACGGGAGTTCCTCCCTGATGCGGCGGGCGATGACGGCGGGATAGACCACCAGCCCACCTGCGACGTTATCGAGGATGCGCAGGAGGACGTCGGTTGTTAGGAAGGCGTGGGGAATGTCGATCCTGCGGATAGCGCTGTCATCCAGAGTCCTCTCGAACCACTGTTGGGAGTAGGTGTCCAAGGCGTCCTTGCATAGGTTCGCTAAATGTCGGCCGAGGGAGCACATCCTCTCACTGCGCATGGGGTTACGCTTATACGCCATTGCTGACGAGCCGATTTGGTCCTTCTCGAAGGGTTCTTCCATTTCCTTCGTTGCCGCTAGGTGCCTGATGTCCCCGCCGATGCGCTGACACGTCGCACCGAAGGAGCTCATGGCGGAGATGACGTCCGCGTCCACCTTGCGCGAGTAGGTCTGCGAAGTGATGGGGTATGCGTATTCGAAGCCGGCGAACTGGGTGACCAGTCTGTCTAATTCTTCGACCTTGTCATGGTCCCCGTTGAAGATTGCTAAGAAGGAGGCTTGTGTTCCCGTCGTGCCTTTCACGCCGCGGAAGCCGAGGTCGGAGCGCGCGCGGGTTAAGTTACGAAGGTCCCAGAGGAGGTCTTGGATCCAGAGGCAGGCCCGCTTCCCGACGGTTGTGAGCTGTGCCGGTTGGTAGTGGGTGTACCCTAGTGTCGGCAGGTCTTTGTGCTCTAGAGCGAAATTTGAGAGTTTGTGGATTACGTTGGCGAGTTTAGGGAGGACGATGTCAAGACCTTGACGGAGGAAGAGAAGGTCGGCGTTGTCGGTGCAGTAACAGCTGGTAGCTAATAATTTCTCAATATATCAATATCAGCATCAATCGCGGCGGCGGTACTAACAGACATACCACCCCAATGGATAATCCCCGCCGCCGCCGGGGCCACCTGTCCAAACGCATGTACATGCGCCATGACATCATGTCGTCTCCGTTTCTCTTCCTCTGCAGCGACTTTGAAGTCCTCGTCGGTAAGGTCGAGATGTGTTTCCATTTGGGCAATAGCCTCGTCAGAGATGGGTAGTCCCAATTCCTTCTCTGCCTTTGCTAGCCATACCCAGAGCTGACGCCAGGTGCGGAAACGGGTCTTGTTGGAGAAGAGCTGGGCCATCTCCTCTGAGGCATAGCGGGATGCCAATGGCGTTTGATAGATGCCGTTGTTGGACATTGCGTAGGATTGGATGGATGGCTAGAATTGGGTTTTGGTCAGTAGTCAGCGGGAATGAGGCGGGAGATTTGGAAGCGGAGAGGTTTTTTTTCTTCTCTTTTTTCTACCCCCCGAGAATTACCCTACCGGTACTGTACGAGTACTGTACTCGAGTATAGTACGAGTACTCGCAGCTCTCTCATTGCCCCACCCCTGGAGGGGTGCAATTTAAAGATTCTCCCCTCCCTTCCTTGGGCAGATCTAATCTAATTGCATCAACCTACCGTATCGTACCGGTGATCACCTCCGATCCCTTTCGGCACCGCCGCCAAAAGAAATTCTTTCGGATCTAATCTAATCTAATCTAATCTAGTTCACTAAAGATCAGTTGAAGCTGACCAATTCATCCCTACTTGTAAACCCCTTGCAGTAATAATAGCGACTTATCGATAAGAAATTGTCTGATAACGTCAAAGTCACACCTTATGGCGTGCTCAATCTCAGTCCCCCAACATCCCTCAACACAGATAGACTATCTGCCAGACCCCTGCGAACAACGGGGGAAAAAATGAGAAATGGGAATAAATAAGTATGATATAAAAACGAAAACAAAGGAAAAAAAAAAAAAACTAATTTCGCAAGCTTTTCGAGTTAACAACTTGGTGTGTGTAGCGCCTTTTTGCATGTATCTTGCTATCATAATTCACTATTCAATTGTAACCACTCGAAACTTGGCACTCGAAAAAGGGTTTTTCGACCTCAGAGCTAGATACTTCTCATCACAAATCCAATTGCTCGAAGACGCCATTCAGGAGAAGAGGGCTACCTTTACTGTGCAACCTTCTACTAGCAGCGGAGTGCGGTATCCCACGCCCGGGCCGTTATTGATGACAGATTGGAACGTCTAAATGAGCGCCGTTTGTGGGTATAATAAGGCAACGAAAGACATATCCCCACACTCGCTCTCCACCATCCTCTGCCTTTGCCAGAAAAGCGGACATCTAAAGTAAAATGAAAGAAGCAAAGAAGCAGATTGTTTAGTAAGTCCCGCGGCTGCTCTTCCGGTCTGGGTCTTCTCGGGGCAAATACCGGTAGTTCATTGGTCCTGCCTCAAGCTTGAAAGATTTTTTTCTTTCTTCCCTTCGTTCACTCTCGTGTGTTTTTTTCCCCTCCTTAATTAACACCTCCCCCCCCCAACTATCCTGCTTTCCTTTATGCCGGAAGTAGAGGACCTGTATTGTCAAGATACGTCCCAATTTCTACACATCTACTACTACCGCCTCTCACCCTCTTCCTCCATACCCCTCTCTTCTTCCTCTCCATTCGCTCCTCTTCCTCATATCAACCTCCCAATACACCCCACATCCCTGGGTGGGCAAGCTAGCGGCTCATATTCAGGATTTCAATTCTAGGAGTAAGCACTGGTGAACATGGCACACTCTAACGGACCAAAACCCCCCCTCGAAGAGATATCCCCGGCATTCCCCCATTCCATCCCAGCAAATATCTCATCCGTAAAAGGGACGCTCTACACAACTGCCCAAACCCTCGTTCAGCAAGTAGCATTTACCCTCTCCGACAAATTGTTCACGTACTCCCCCAGCACCTTCTCGTTGGACGCAGCAGCGAAGCTCTGGAGCCGCAATGAGCAGACAAACGCCCGTGGGGTGGTCCCCACTGTCAATGCCATGGAGACGAGACTCGGCGCTGCGAATGTCCTCCTCGGATACGTGTTCTCCCCCGATGCGGATCCGATGAAGAAGGCTGTCGCAAAGTCAATAATTGCCTCTTCTCCCACGCTCACTCACATGCGCTCGGCCTTGGACCAGTTGAGCGCTCTGTACCGCATTTCTTCTCCCTTCGTCGCCCATGTTTCTGCTGTGGATTATGAAGTGTCTTCCGCAAAGTTGGTCACAGACTATGCTTCTGCTATTACTGTCGCGCAGGAGACTGGTATTGGTCTTTTGGCTTCCTTCTCTGCACATGAGGCACAGCACATGGCGCTCTTTGCTACTCTTGCTGCTACTGTTCTTCCGATGGTGCATATCTACGATGGTATCAGTGTGTCCCGGGAGTCAGCCAAGATCAAGGATGTCCTTGACCAGTCTAGCTTGCAGAACGTCTTCTCTTCTGTGCTAGAGGAGCAGAAAGAGGCGCCGAAGAAGGCCGACCAAGGCGCAAAGGTCAATGCCATCTTGAGAAGCCTCAATGCAGAGCTTGGGACCGCTTATTCCCTGTTCGAGTATGAGGGTCACGATGAACCTGATGCTGTGTTGGTCACTTTTGGATCTGTCGAGAGCTTGCTAGCGACTCAAATCGCCGCTTCACTCATCAGGTCTGGGGAGAAGGTCGGTGTCATTGCCGTTCGCGTTTACAGACCATTCTCGGAATCGCACTTCCTTGAGGCACTCCCCAAGACTGTCAAGAGAGTCGCGGTTCTCGGGCAGGTGGCAAATAGGACTGCGGCCGAGGATAGCACCGTTCAGTCAGCTCTTTACGTCGATGTCGTGGCTGCAATCACAATGTCTGATATCTGGACCCTCCCCCCGCCAATCGTCGATGTCAAGTATGCCCGAGAGCAGGTCTGGTCGCCAAAGGAATTCGCTTGGATATTCGACCAGATCGTCCGCAGTCATAATGTCGTTGTCGAGGTTCCTGAGGAGGAGCTCACCGCTGAGGCATCCACTATCGACGCCTTTAGTCTTTTGGGAGAAAACAGCCATGCTCAACAGTACGTTTTCTGGGACGGCGACGATGCTGCTTCCGTACTCGCCGCGTCAATCATTTCCAAGCTTCTCTCGGAGGACCCCGGCAAGAGCGTTTCTTTCCAGGCTGCGTACGATAATGTCCCGCTTTCTGGTATTCTTCACTCCGAGATCAGGGCCAGTTACAAGGCCATTGATGCGCCTTTCCACATTGAGTTTGCAGACATCTCCGTAGTCAACGATATCCAGCTTCTTTCCAAGTTTGATATTGCCAGCCGGACGAAGGATGGCGGGATCATCCTTCTCAAATCGACCATCAAGGATGACGAGTTCGAAAAGAAGCTCCCAGCACCTTTCAGACGCGCAATTACCAAGAAGGCCATCAACCTAATTATCGTAGACCCTTCGATCCTCGGAGAGGAAGCCCCCGCAGCCGTGGAGAGTGCCCTCGTCCAATTAGCCTTCACCAGACTCGCCAACATCAGCGCACCCCTCGAGAAGCTCTCACGCCTCAACCAGGACTCCCCCGCCGTCCACCAAGCTTCCGAAAAGCTCGACAGCTCATTACGCAAAGTCGAGATCCCGAAGGAATGGGCCGATGTCCAAGAAGATAACGAGCCCAACCACCTCCCCAAAATCCCGCAAACAACCAGCTTCGTCATTAACGATGAGAAGCACATCATAGAGCCGGCCTCAACCCTCAAGACCTCACAATCAGCGGCGCAGGCAATCGCCTTCAGAGAAGCTTACGGCGCGCAATCTGTCCTACGTCCGGACCTCTCGATGAAGAATTACATAGTCAAAGTCCAGGAGAATAAGCGCCTGACACCAGAGTACTACGACCGCAATATCTTCCACATAGAGTTCGACCTGACCGGCACAGGAATGGAATACCAAATCGGCGAAGCGCTAGGCATCCACTCCCAAAACGACCCGGAAGAAGTCTCTGAGTTCATCAAGTTCTACGGCCTGAACGCGGACGACGTCATCGAAGTCCCGTCCAGAGACGACCCGGACGTGCTCGAAATGCGCACCGTGTTCCAAGCGCTGTCACAGAACGTGGATATCTTTGGCCGGCCGCCGAAAAAGTTTTATGAGTCAATAGCGGAGTTTGCTACAGACGAGGGGGAGAGGAAGGCTTTGCTTACGCTGTCGTCGGCGGAGGGGGCTACAGAGTTCAAGAGGAGGGCAGAGGTGGATACCGTCACTTTTGCAGATATCCTACTCGAGTACAGGTCGGCTCATCCGAGCTTTTATGACCTTGTCAGGATTGTCAGCCCATTGAAGAGGAGGGAGTACTCTATTGCCTCCAGCCAGAAGGTTAACCCCAATAGCGTGCATCTCCTGATCGTTGTGGTGAATTGGGTAGATCCGAAGGGAAGGGAAAGGTTTGGGCAAGCGACCAGGTATCTCAGTTGCCTGCCAATTGGAGCGGAGGTCACCGTTAGCGTCAAACCCAGTGTTATGAAACTGCCTCCTTTGGCTACACAGGTGAGATTTACTCTATCGTGAACTAAAAACAAAACTACTCTGAAACATACATATACTCACGCACCACTCTAGCCCCTCATAATGGCCGGCCTCGGAACCGGTCTCGCGCCCTTCCGAGCCTTCGTCCAATATCGGGCATGGCAAAAGTCGCAAGGCGTGGACATTGGCTCCGTCCTGCTGTACATGGGCTCCCGCCACCAGCGGGAAGAATATCTCTATGGGGAGGAATGGGAAGCCTACCAAGCCGCGGGCATCGTGACCCTCCTCGGACGCGCATTCTCCCGCGACCAGCCCGAGAAGATATACATCCAGGACCGAATGCGCCAATCTCTCGATGATATCATCGAGGCGTACATCAAGGAGGGTGGAGCCTTCTACCTGTGCGGTCCCACATGGCCAGTGCCAGACGTCACGGAGGTGCTACAGGAGGCTATCGTCGAGGAGGGCAAGAGACGGGGGGTCAAGATGGACGGCGCGAAGAAGATTGAGGAGTTGAAGGAGGGTCTGAGATATGTGCTTGAAGGTATGTCAAACCCTGCCTCGACGGGAGACGTCTTCTTCCGCTGTGAGAGGAGTGCATTGCTGACGGGGTGTTTTCAGTTTATTGAGGTGGGGGCTCGAGCTATTGGGGGGGTGGTTGGGTTGGCGGTGATATTCGGTGAAGGGGTGTACGTGCTATGTCTATTCTTCTGTTTCTGGATGTTGGGCTATCCGATGTTGTATTGTGTATAGAAAAATAGAATGTTTCATTTTCCTCATTATTATTATCACCCATTTATTGAAGAGACCAGCGTGCCATGGCTTAGGCGTGGTATAGTAGGGAGTCTGTGCTCAAAAGGCAGTGCGAACAGAGAGACAAATCAACTTATCGTTACCGGTATCATACCGCACCGCACGTGGGCCTTGCGCACGGCACCCGGAGATAACGCCCCTCCACGATCCGGGCTCAAGCAGTGGACGTTGGCTAATTTTTTCATCCCATATCCGTTGGCATACCAGAACATAAATCGATGAGCCACGCGGATTCCACGTCCCACTTTGCCCAATAAACGGCGACCCTCTGTCTACTATGGATAGGGAGCTTTTCCCCACACACACTCATGAGCCCTACAAGGCAAAAGTTTCATTTGTGGCCACCAATCCACCACCACCACCACACCCGGATCAGGAAGGCGCGGAGAATCTCCACGTCTTAGGATAGTTACCGGCACCCCATGGTAACAATACCAAAACAGACTCTTTATTATTATTATAACATGTCCCCCCCACGAATACAATACCTTACCCGGATTTTTTTAAGAAATGACATCTTATTGTATGATACCAAGTACGGTACGGGCACACGGGACTTGTATATACCACCTTGCACCTTCCATCATGGGCAGGTAAATTTATATACTGTATTATTATTATACACTATGATACAAAAGGGAGGCACATGTATATGATGCGGTAAAGAAAGGTGCAGTTTGTTTTCTCTATAATAATAATAATATTATTATTATCATGCAGGATATGTGGTATGATATGCTATGCTATATGACTTGCATCCGCAAAGTTCCAGTACCCCTTCCATTCGGTCATCATGATACTTATCGTACTAGCCCCCCTTGGGGAGGTGGGGGGGTGGGGGGAAAGTCTGGTCAGCCCTATCTTTCTTTCGTTCTATTATCCAGCAATGACAAATCGCGAAGGGAAGTTTACTATAGTATTATCATACCGCGTAGTGCAGTATGAGGAGTTTATACGGACGTGGGCTGCGCTGTGATGGATACGGTAGTCATTTTGGAAAGGTGGTGATTGTGCAGTGCAGTAGAAGTGAGTGCTAGAGTGAGTATTTGGAAATGACCAATTATGCGCTACTTAAGTACCGGTCGGCAATGCTGTAGATTATGCGGATCCTAAGTTTCTCGGATCGACGCTACTGTAAGTGAAGGGTTCTTAATTAGCGGTATTATACATAGCGCTTCCGAATTGGGGTTTTTTTCTATCCCTTCGTCTGTTCCCGAGTTTCACAGCTTGTTAGTGTGTGCGCGGCGTTGTGATCAACTAAAACCATGCTCGATCTGGCTAAGATATGACATCAAGAGTTGTAAGAACTAAACCTCCATAGATCACAATTCAATAGCAACAACATCACAGAGCTGTCGGTCGATTCAAGATGGCAATTTGAATTCTCAATGGCTACCATACATCCAAACCCCGACGAGTATTATGAGAGCGAGGAAGATGAGGTTGAGTTTTCCCGCCTTGAGGCCTATATCGATGGAAGTCGAGCAGACCATGAGGAAGAGGCAGAGGCATCGGGGGCTGCTGAGGAGGCGGAGGTAGAGGAGGCAGCACTTGGGACAGGGGGGATTGAGATTGAGGACAATCCCGGAGGTGGTGAAGAAGCCGCTCAAGTGAGCAATCGCAGATACTGAAGAAGTAGGGAAAGGCAACTTCCTGTTCTACCACCTGTACCGCAATTTCGCCCCCTCATTCATAACTCGGCTATGCATGCACGGCAGCCATGCTATCCTTTAGGATTCGATCCAGCGAATTGTGGAGCGCTTGGTTTTTTCCAGCTCTTCTTTGATGATATTGTCTTCGAGCATCTCGCAGAAACCACCAATTCATATGCCATTTTCAAGGGTGCTAGTAATCCAGGGCATCAGCGATGGACACCTACCTCAGCAGCTGAGTTAAAAATCTTCTTTGGTATTATCATTTATATGAGGGTTTTTCCATCAGCTCAAGTACCAGATTATTGGAGGCATGACAGTAATTATTCATACCATCATATTGGTCTTTACCTATCCCAAACCCGCTTCGAGCAGCTTAAACGATATTTCAACATCTCACCGCCCTATGAGTCTCTTCCAAGGTCCCAATGGTACCAAAAGTTCCAACCTCTAGCAGCAACTCTGGCTAGGCGTTTCCAGTATCATCTCTTACCTGCTAGTGAGGGGGCAGTTGACGAGATGATGATTCGCTTTACTGATCGGTCCGCTCATACTACCCAAATTTGTGGGAAACCTATTCCAAAGGGGTATAAGGTCCTAGTACTTTGCGATCATGGATACACCTATTCCTTTTTATTTACCAGCAATACCAAGTCCTTTGCTGAGCTGAACTCAGATCTCTATACTGGTCCATTAAGATTAAGTCCTACATCAAAAGTCATTTATCAACTAGCTTCCTCCCTCCCTTCCGATCACTTCAGCTTCACTATATATATGGATAATTATTTCGCCAATATCCCCCTCTTGACAGCATTAAGAGAGAAAAAGATAGGAGCCTGTGGAATGGCCAGATCTACCTCAGCTGAGTATCCAGCTACCTTCAAATTCAGAAAAAACCAAAAGCCCACTTTTCCATTAAATATGATCTCAGGACTTGTATGCCAAGAGGTATTAGTCTGCATTTGTCAAGATAATAACCTGGTTCAGTTTATGAGTACAGTTCACCAGATCACAAATGAACCTTCCAATTATTCTATGAAAGTGCGTCCCCGCCCCAGAGTCACTAATGCCAACCGGGCCAATGTTACCACTTTTTTTGGTGAGCGGGCATTAGTCTCTATGCCAACCCCAAAGCTGGCCATTGATTACAACAATAAGATGAATTCGGTGGACATTGCAGACCAATTCCGCAGTTATTATTCCTCACAGCTAAGGGTTTCTCGAGTCTGGATGCCGGTATTTTTTTGGCTTCTAGATACAACGGTCATTAATGCGTGGACTTTGGCTAAATGAACACTACCGGAACCAAAAAAACAAAATACCATTCACAACCACCGAAACTTTCGCATTCAGCTTGCCCACAACCTTGCTGCCGCTGGTTACAAAGCCCAAAATCCTACCCGAGCAGCGCAGCTAGCTGAGTTATCTCCTCTCCCCCTACAACACGATCTAATGGTCGACACTGTCCTGGTGTGACCCCCACAGGAAATAACTGCCTTAGTCGGCAATATGGTTTGTTCCACTCTATTATAGCCCCCACTAAATAGCACTACTGTAAGAACTTAGATAATTGAACCTCGCTCTAAGATATCCAAAATTCCCTCTTCTCGATAAAAGGATGATTGCATAGTGAAAACTCACCAACTCATTCCGAGCTTGTACCAAAAAAACAAAAAAGCTATACTTTACGAGAAAAGGCAACTCCAGCATCCTACTGTCGGGTTCAATTATTCTAGTTCTTACAATATTTACCTAATCTCCTCCTATCCCTCAAGCACATTAGACAGTCTAGCACTAATAGAGATTCATGGTATGTTACAAAGAATACAGAGCTGCCGCCAATACAAAAGTCTCCCAGAACTCATCAATTAGTTTGAGATCCAAGGAAGAAGCAATTTCACTGCTTTTTCTGCCGTTACATTCACCAAGGTGGAGGAGGAATTGGTGATGTTAGGCATACCGGAAGGCTCAGCCTTCCCTTAGTGAATAAAGACCTATAGTTACACTACCTTAGGATTCTGAGTTCAAAAAGGACAAGCCAACACCCCCCTCCCGCACCAGCGTTGGGACGGCGATACACCAGCAGACGCCGCCGTAGTTGCGTCCCCTCACCAAAGACATGGTCATTGGAGCCCTCCTCGTAACCCCATATACGTAGCGGGCGTCTGTCCGACCGGATCCCGTTCGCAGGATATATGAGGAAAGACCTTTGGCGAGCTTATGCAAGTAGTTTAAGCCAAATCGGCCAATGTCGCATAAGGTTATTGAGCACTAAAGACGAGAGTCGCGAAGGTGGTCACTAAGTAACGGGATGTTTTTACGGACAATGGTTAAGCAACACATTCTATACTCCACGCTCCCGCGATGAAAGTCACAGAAGTGAATGGCGTTGTTGGATGAGGTAGTTTGAGAAATCAGGCGTACCCACACTCACACACATAAATAGTATTCTTCGGATACTGATGGAACCATATGATAACGATATGACTATGGAGGGATAATGGCTATTGGAGCGATTATCGTGACCAGTCTATCTTATGCCTCACAGCGGTCGAGTGCAGAATGCATCTGCAATGCTGAGAGGTTCAATGACAAAGCTGGCCCCTTTGTTAGTTCGATCATGGAGACCATTTTGTGTATGCAATGGTAAGCAAGCATCAGCAAAAAAACGATTTACGTCCGGCGGACGCAACCTGCGTCCGCCCTATGCGTCCCATGCGCCCAGACCGTCCGCCGGACGTTTTGTCTCATCCCATGCGCCTGGTGCCTCCCAACGCCCTTATCCCCCTCCCATGCACCCAGCGCGCTTGTTGCGGCCGCCCTCCGTCCCGACACCCCCGTCATCCTTCCCCTCTTCTACTGCTCTCGCCTGACGGCATCTGGCATACCCATCCCCAATTCCCAGCACCTGGACCACCTGCCCCCTACCTTCTCCCTCTGGCGACCTAAATCCGCCCCGTGGCATCTGAAATCGTCTGGCTCCTTTCGACGCGGATGCCCTCGAGCCACTTTTATCTTTTCCAACCGGCGCACCACTCATAGAGGTATCACGATCATCATTCTATTTCTTTTCACTACCGTAGTATTATCTACTAGTACAAATTGCATATAGAACAGTTCAATATATTTCATTAAATGTCCGCAGATTCACTCTAT
>Ga0307509_10001614_pt1 | contig 37820 bp, 35 predicted proteins | sample 10_EM_MG_FD_202245 | JGI IMG/M metagenome (GOLD analysis project Ga0307509, IMG submission 202245) | Populus trichocarpa ectomycorrhiza microbial communities from riparian zone in the Pacific Northwest, United States - 10_EM | ecosystem: Host-associated > Plants > Roots > Unclassified | place...
GGGGCGGGGGGGGGGGGGGGGGGGCCGCCCCCAGGGGCCGTGTTTTTGCTGTGTTTTTACTGTGTTTTTGCCCCCCTTTCCAGAGAAGGGAATTCTGGACTCCATAGCACACCGTCCAATTATTCAAGTTTTTACGGGTATTGGCATTCTTACCCCCACTTGTCTGGCCATACGCCCTAAACTCCATCTTCTCTCGACCACTTTTGAAGCCAGAAAGCTACCTACTCAAAGGCCCAAAAACACACAATGCCCGTCGGTGGAGCCATGATCCAACATAACTCGAGTTGATTAGATTTGCCACACTTACACTTCCAAATCCCCTTATACGCCATAATTCCATAGGGAAGAAAAGACGTTCCGGAGAAAGGCAGAGTGGTGATGCCTTGGGGGAAGGAAAAACGCCCCGTTCAAGTAGAGTTGAGTCAATATTGCCTCTCCACCCCATCTTCCCACTCTCGTATTACAGTATCTAGGCATAGCTTAGTCTGAAGGATGTGACTTTTAAAAAATACTTGGAACCCTCCGTCCGGCTTGGCGGGTGTGAGCGGGTAGTGATGGCAGAATAATCCCGGTGGTATCATAGAAGGTTGTAGTGTTAGGAGCATCAATGGGGCGCAGATATCGGGAAACACACGCATATATGGAGGTGCACAGAAGTGTGGACGCCGTGTGTAGGCACACTAGAGCATGAACGGACGCATAAGGTTGCACAGGTAGAATTTTTCTCTTATCAAGTAGGGGTCAAGTTAGCCAGCAACCTTCGACAGACAGTCAATACCTCTACGCGATTCTTTCACCTGCACCAGGTAGAGTCCCCAAGAGTTTGTTTTGCCAGGAGCCCACCTCGTGCTCTTTGCACCGTGGAGTAAAACCGAGTGACCTTTAATAGCCAAGGTAAAATTATAATAACTGCCCGTAGTATCATACCGGTGGGCCCTTAGTAACGGGGTTCCGTAATTACGCGCAAGCTGCAAACGCCATCGCGAGGTAATGCCTCTGCTATTGAGGTGGGTTCGGAGTATCTGGTATTTGTCGCATTCCGGGCACAACACTTTTCCTGGTATACGGGGTGCTGGTTTTCTGGTTATTCTACTTGTACGTCTTGCACTGGATAATACGCGGCGGGGAAAAAAAAGGTCACTACTATCCTCATGGTGCATTCGCATGCCATTATCAAATTTTAATAATATTATATTGCGGTGCGTATGTTCCTGCCCCCCCCCCCCCCAGAATATCTTGGGGTTTGTCATATCAGGGTTCCATGGCGTACCCAGGAACGTATCATAACGAGGTGTATAGTATTCGTCTGCTAAACTATGATACCCCCCCAACTGCCCCTACCCATTGCCCCTGTTGTCGCCAAACCTTCATCCTCATCCCCCCCTCACCAGATTTCAAAACCGACCACAGCCAGGAGACAGGATCAGGCTATCGGGGGATTGAGAGATGGGTTGAATCTATGGTTCTTGGGAACCATGTCTACAGAAGATTCCCCGAACCTCAATCGGGTTTGATCGAGTGTTCACTGTATTCTGTCTCCGAGGGGTTTCTTCTACCCATTACAAGTGACATCACGCGCTCTATGGATACAACCTCACTTTAAACGGCCAACAGGAGCATTCTCCATGGGGAGGAAAAAGGAGAAAGATTTATTAATTCGTTTATTCCTTACTCCGGTTGACCAAACTAAAGAAAGAATGCCATGTCCATCCATGCAACAAAAGAAAATCGTTCACTATTAAGTTATACAAATGAACACCTATCTCCTATATCCCATGCCACCCGGTCCCCTCCTTCCGTTTAATCCCTCAGCTACTGCCTCTCCAAGCTTATACGCAACTGCCTCTCCGATGTTTCTCATGGAAGAGTGGTCCGTAGCGCCAGGCATTCCCCCCCCATGGCTACCGCGACGAGAGCGGGCTCCGGTTCTGTTTGGCGATGAATGGATGCTCTCACTTTCGACAAAGCCTTGACCGGGCTTGAGATGGCCATGCGTAATATGATGGCTGTCGTGGTGGCCATTATAATACCCATCGTGGCGGCGCCCTTCAGCAGAAAGTGATCTGCCGCGTTTCTGCTCACGATGATGCTTCTCGGCGAGAGCTCCGGCCATAGTGTATCCAGCCTTCTTCAGCCCACTGGTGTGGTTTCTTCGTTCGCGGGAGCTAGAACGGGAGCGGGAGCGGCGGTCGTGATGGTGCTTTAGACCCCCGGCTGCTGCTGCACCGAGTGCTGCTTTCCCGAGCCTGTGATGGTGACGGCGTTTGCCCCCATCCGAGGATGACGATGATGAGGCTGAAGAGGACCTAGACCCATTTCTTCTCCTTCGGTGATCATAAAGTGCCTTAGCAGCAAGCCCAGTAGCTGCGGTGCCAACTGCAGCGCCAGCAATCTTGCGCCCGCGATGTTTATTCTCGTCATCCGAGCTGGAGTAAGACGAAATGGAAGAGGAACGGCGGTGGTGGTGAGCGTGCTTGTGATGGGCAAGCCCGGCAGCTGTGGCGCCTAGTGCCGCAGCAGCAATGTGACGTCCATTATGGTTGCGTTCCCCACCTGATGAGGATACCGAAGAAGAGCGACGGTGTTTACGGTGGTCATATAGTTCCTTAGCAGCACCCGCAGCAGCGACACCGAGTCCTGCTTCAGCGAGGTGCTTGGCGCGACGATGGGCCTTATGATCATCGCTATTCCATCCTGGATGCCGTTCTAAGTCAGAGCTGAGGCGTCTATGGCGGCTGTAGGAGCGCGACCGGCGATGGTTCAAAGCGTGCTTAAGCCCCGCGGCAGCAACACCGGCTTCGGCAAGATGACGTGCGCGATGGTGGCCCTCAGGAGAAGGATGTCGACCGGGGCGAGAATGAGATCTGTGCTTCATGAGCTGCTTGGCACCGAGGGCGAGGCCTGCGGCCTCGGCGAGGTGCCGGCCTTTGTGGCCCTCGCTAGACGACGAACGGCGGTGAAGATGATCTTTATGTTCTCTATGCTCGTGGAGTTTGTGAGCGCCAACGAGTCCGGCGCCGCCTTCCAAAAGATGCTTCATACGATGGTCGTGATGGCCATGATGACGGTGCGGTGACCCGTGACGGTGATGGCGGATCCCATGACGAGTGCCATCCTCAATATAGTAATCGTCGGAGTAGCTATCATAGTCCGAAACTGGACCAACACTTCTTGCACGATAGTAGCGGCTGTGTCCATACCCGTGCCCATGTGAGTAATTCGCATCCAATTCACCACCGAATCCCCCTCCTCCTATCCGCTCATGGTAGGCAGCTGATCGACCGGCTGGATGGATAACATATTCGCGACCACGAGAGCACTCGATGTCAGTCGGGACGGTGACGTAGTGGTCTTCATGAATGACAAGGGGGGAACGGGGAGGAGTGAGGGAGCGATGGGGAGGGAGTTCGATGGTAGTGGTCGATGCCATAGAGGGGGACTCAATTATTGTGGTCTCGACACGAGGGTCATCGTATGGGTTAGCGGTGTAGTACCTCTTGGGCCTCCTCATGGAAGGAGGTATGAGCATCTCATCCTCGAGTAGTACGGGCATGTTGAGAGTTACTGATGGTGATTAATACGTGAAGGAAGATGATAGTCTGTGGTATCTCTGATGTGATGGATGAAGGAGGAAAGAGGAGGACAGTGAAATAATAGAAAGAGGGAAGCGAAGGCTACCTATATCTTCTACTCACGAACCCTCATGACGTGTTTCTTCTTCTTTCTTCTTTCTTCTCTTGATTCCCAGTCATGAACGGATTCCGCAGCTGATCTCTGCGGCCACCCCCGACAATCCCTGTTTGTGATATCAACAGCGACGTCACTCGACAAGCCCAGCCCACAATATATTTTTCTAGAACGTCGAAGTGACGCCGCCACACCTGGATCCTTCGATCCAGTATTCTTCTTCCTTGATTTTCATAGCACTGCCGAAAAACAATACCAGTCGTAGTATGCAGACTTCTTTTGAAAATTTCGGAGAGGAGGACAACCTGTGGTACAGACCTGCCCCGCGCTGAGACCACAGTGCCCAGACAGTGCCCAGACGGTTCCCAGACAGTGCCACGGCCGATCGGGTCCCTACAAGCGTAGCAAGCCACACAAACAGCACTCCAGCAGTGCGGCAAGGCGCAATGCATTCTGTCTGGGCATTGCGGCATCGCTAGGGCCTTTGACATTCTTGATTGGACCCTGAAGACCTGTTTGGGCTAACATAACCTTAAGGCCGAGTTCGTACCCTATCATAGCGCCCATCATATCCCATCTACTTTCTAGTAGTCCACCCGCAACCCAAACACACACTCCCCACTGATTGGCGTGTAGCTTTGGATTACTAAGATTCAGCCAATCAGGAGAGTAATCAGGAGCGAATGTGTATTTGAGAGGGTTGTGTATTTTGGTGTTCCATGATTCTAGATCTTAGGCCCCTTTGAGGCTCAACATTGGGGAACTGGCAGTTTTCGTAACTTGAGTAATTCAGAGCTTTTTGTTACAAGTATGGTGCCGGGCACTTGAAATCAACCAAAAACCAACACAAGAATAATTCTCGAAAATTTTTAACCGCCACCACATCTTCGAGAAGATATTCATAGAAGTGTCCAGAAGGCGCTCCTCTTTAATTCTATATTTTCCAAATCTCAATCAAAGTAATATTAGTGGAGATAGTAAAATTCCGAATTACCCATGTATGGTCATTTTCGAAGTTACTTTTGCCAAGTCCCACTATTTATGTGTATTATGTAAGCAGAATGAATTACCCATGAGGGCTGATTTCAAATGCCCGGCACCATACGTAATCGATAAATCCCTGAACGAGAACAAAGATGCGCAAGTTTATTATTATTAAAATCCAATCATCTCCGATCTTCGATTTATAGGCTTTGTAAACATCTCTAAGTGTAGTGTTCTCGAGGTTTTTGTTCCGGTGTCCTTTCTACATGCAGTGGCCTAACTCTACGGAAGTGACTGACACATCCCCGCTTGCTTCTACCGATATGGTACCGACAACGCTCCAAATTGGCCCAACTCCCAAGGGTTCGACCAAAAAAAAAGTCTGCGAGTTACAACTTCGCCTTGGTCACCCCGCCTGATGACTCTTGTGGCTCTTGGTAAATCAGCTGGTCCAATGCTCTAGTATTGATCTGCAATCACGGCAAACACCAGTCAGCACTATTCCCCGGAAGTGCACAGCAGATCACTTACGTGTCCCAATCCCAACTCCTCCACAGAGTAGACCCCGAGTAGCCTCATAGCAGTCTCAATCTCCTCTCTGAGTATAGTTAATACCCGGCAAACCCCATCAACGCCATAGCCACTCAAACCAAACAAGGCTGGCCGACCAATCCCAACGGCCCTAGCACCCAAACAGAGCGCCTTGACAACATCCGTCCCGCGGCGGATCCCACCATCAACATACACCTCAAGCTTATCGAATACTTCGGGGGCATACTTCCGAATCTCCATCAGAACATACACGGGGGGAGGGGCAGTGTCTGCCGCCCGTCCACCATGATTTGACAGTATAATTCCGGTAACACCAAGCTCGAGAACCTCTTTTCTGGCCGCCATAGCAGCATCCTCATGCGTCTGTAGACCCTTCAGAATTATTGGCAATCTGGTGTGTTTCCTCAGCCACTTTATATCCTCCCACGTTAACGATGGCGTAGTACCCGCGAAGAGTGCCCTTCCGAGTCCTTCACTTTTCCCATGAATGCCCCCGCCGGGGGCAGCGCTCGTTGTGCTCGCAGCGTTCTTTACCCTTTCGTCTGCCTCCCTTTTTCCCGGGGTAGGCGCATCAAGTGTTAACACCACAGCCGTGAAGCCCAGTTCATCCACACGCTTCAGCAGTGCCTCGCTCTTCCTTCGGTCCTCATTCACGTACAATTGGAACCAAGCGGGCTGCTTGTCGCTCACTCGACCAGCCATGGTCTGTTCAGGCTTCAGACTTGCGTTAGTGCTAACGCACTGCAGTACGCCTTCTCTCCCACATGCTTCCGCAATGCCGGCTTCGCCGGACGGGTGTGCCAGTCTCGCCATCGCTGCGGGCGCAACGAAGACCGGAAAGGCGACGGGAGAGGAGCATATCGTTGTTCGCGTATCCACATCACGGACGTCTTTGAATATTCGTGGGCGGAGGAGGATCTGCTGGTACACTACGTTGTTGTGCTGTTTCGTCAACAGGTCGTCGCTGGCGGAGAAGTAGTACGCCCACGCTTTCGGCGAGAGTACCTTCTCAGCTGTGATGGCGAAGTCGTCAAGGTTTAATTGATCTTCTAATGGTGGGATACCGTTTGTACCCTTGTCTTTCTCGGGGGACGAGGATGTTAACGATGGCGTAGGCGTGACGGTTGTAATGGTGGATGGGTCGACAGGTCCGAGGATTTGTGACTTTTCTAAAGACTCCTCGAGAGTGCCGGGGGGGTGTATGGGGTCGTATTCTTCTGTTGCGTCTTGTCCGGCGAGGGATAGAATGGCTTTCGCGCCGCCCGGGTGAGAGGTGAGGAAGTCAGTTACGTCATAGACCATGCTGTGGATTATTACCCAGCAGCTTGATGAGGTGTTGTGCTTTGCAACTAGATGATCATTAGCAATTGCTCTCTAGAAAGAGGTCTAGGGGTTATTGCCTTCTTTTGCGTCAATCATTGTGAGAATTAAGGCCGGTGTGAGTGGTAGTGGTTGGTGGGGGTTGGCGATGGGAGAGATTTGAAAAATTGACTGGAGGGAGCTTCGATAGGCGACGATAGCTTAGATGACGGCATATTCCGAGTGGGCGTTCTTGGCAGTACAGCCTCGTTCGCAAAGTTCTCGCTGATCGGTAGGTATCTTAGCAAAAGTCTGGGGACAACTCATGTATAGGTACAAGAATTTTCACTTCAGATTCTCTGCAGACACTTGTACCAGTACATTTGTTACTGCCAATATTTTTCCCTGGTACCTCTTGATCCGCGAGAACTTTGCGAACGAGGCTGTACCGATATTGGATGGTAATTAGGTAAGCCGTTGCTACATCCCGAGCGATTCCCGACATTGCTATTATCATACAACACCTGGCAGCACTAAGATAAAGTCCAAGCTAGCTGAGGTATAGTATTATCTTTGGGATGGGATACAATCCCTCCTCGGTTTTTTGAGAAGTTATTGTAGTTGATACCTAACCTGGTTCAGACTGCCATTGCAGCAAAGGGCCGGCGTGCTCGAGTACAGGATGCTACTAGTACCGGTAGTAATCTTTTTAACCTTTTCTATTAATAACTAAGAGCCAGTACTAGACTTCACTTTCTTTTTAATCTCTCATCATTTGAAGTTTCTATGGTTGAGTTATCTCCATTTCTTTGCTACATTTCGCAATTGCTTCTATAGTTGGCGCGCGATCACCAAGACTCTTGCTTGGGTACTAGTACTGTGCTGTGTCGGTAGTTGTGAGCTACCGCAATGCGGGCTTCCCAAGCCAACAGGTATGAGGTTCTATGGTGCTTGGCTGTGCTGTCTTCCCCGAACAACAACGATGTCCGCAATTTTCCAAAAAGCCCACGCCTTCTTTTCATCGCTTCCCATCCCGCGAACCCGGATCGATGGCTGGAGGATACTGATAACCGGTGCGAACACTGGTCTCGGCTTCGAGGCCGCCAAACACTTTGCCCGTCAGGGGGCATCGGTGATTCTCGCCTGTCGCTCGCGGGACAAGGCTCTGAATGCAAAGGCTCAAATTGATGCTCTTCTTGGGCTCTCCCCGGGAATTGTTCAGGTCTCCATAGTGGATATGGAGTCCTTCGATTCCATTAGGGATTTCGCATCCAGTGTCGGCCCGCTGGACGGAATAGTCCTCAACGCGGGTGTCGCGAGCGAAATTTGGAATGTAACGGGGGACGGATGGGAGCGGACGTTACAGGTGAACCTGTTAGGCACGGCCTTGTTGGGTAGGTTACTCCTGCCCAGGGCTCTTGAGCGGCGGAAGGGGGCTGCCGGTGCCGGGACCGTCCCAACTATATCAATTGTCTCGTCACATATGTACCAATTTGCCGAGTTTAAGAGGTATATTGAGATTGAAGGGAATATCATAAAGGCATTGAATGATGAGAATAACTTTGGCATGGGAGAGAGGTATGTTATCATTGTTATGGTTCCAAGATCTTGTCTCTGCGGTTTTCTTGGACTTGCCCTGTACTACAACACTATACTGACTAAATCTAAAAGCGATCTTATGACACCTAGACGGTATTCCATGACAAAACTCTTAACCATTTATATTGCTCGGGAATTAGCAGCCCTCGTGCCGGAAGCGAGCGATGGAAATCCTATGGTGATAGTCAATTGTGTGAGTTATATCTGTCTTACTATGTGCCGACTTGACTAAATATGTGGAAGGTTGCTCCCGGTTTCTGCCATTCCGACTTGATGCGCGAGCACAACCTCCCCCTTTTAGGTCTCTCGAAAGCCTTATTTGCGCGGAGTACGGAGACGGGAGCCCGTACGTATTTTCATTCGATCGTTGACGCTGGACCAGGCAGTCACGGCAAGTACATCGATAATTGTGAAATTGAGAGGTATTTCACTGGTCATCAAACCCTAGGGGCTTAGGCAAGCTAATAGGGCATTAGTTTACCCGAAAAAACATTCAAGACCAAAGAGGCGAAAGAGCTCCAGAGGAAGGTTTGGGATGATGTGATGGAAGTCTTGGAGGATGTTGCACCTGAGCTAAAGCAGGGAAATGTGGATCCAGGGAGTGCCAAGATTTAGATTTGGAGCCTTCATATCCTACTTTAATCCGAGATGATATGGGACTTCTACGCGCTCTCCGCATGCGTCTATTTAATTCAATCCTCCAATTCTGTTCTTGTGATATCGACTCCGCATATTTGATTCTATTATATACAACCTTTATGTAATGCATAGCACCCGTCCATTTTTATTCACAATATCGTATTGCTGTTCAACGAGGTTCTTCACAAGATACGGCACACCGATAGGTGTATGGTACCAAACTTACGGGATCTGGGCTGCGCATGCAGCATCCAAGAACATCTTTTCACACTCGTGAAGAGCCACATCCCCAATATTTAACCCAACACGCCTGTTGCGATGGTAAATAAAAGAAAACTACTAACTTACCTAAGTCTGTGTTGGGTTTTGATTTGCCAATCCATAGCACCCCTCATTTAGGTAGAAGGATGCAGGTTCCGGGCAAAGACCTAACAGTTAAGCTACCGATATCATGAGACTAGTGAGTCGATTTTTTTCCTGCGGTTACCGCGCGACTCACACTCAGTGGGCCCCACTCTAATCTCCACAGGTGGGGTACCGACCGTACCGTGCTTTGATATCCTAAGTTATGCACTGGATTCGCAGCCTTGTTGTATGAGAAAGCTCCCCGCCCATGTGTCCAGCCTTGCTCGGTACTGGGCGTCCAGAACAAGATATATGCAGAAGGCTGCATAAGAGAAGAGATGTCTTGTGCATCAACCTGGCTCCACCAAGAGGCTGACCGAGTGACCACACGTGGAGAGTGAGCTATTATTCGTAGCCAGTAGCTACACCCAAGACTCAGGAAAGCGCTCATTTCTAAATCACCGGTATCAATATAATCGCAAATGCACTCAGGTATCATACTACTCTTTTTTTTCTTAGTCAGGAGCGCAAATACAGCACCGAGCTGCCGCAATTGGACTCACGGGTCTCGGGGATGCTGTCGGGCCAACCCCCGTCTGTCTCTGCCGTCTCTCTCCAATCGGAGAATTCAGAGAGCCGTTGTTCCAATAGCTGTGGTACTATTAAGATCATCAATAGCAGTCTATCACAACGACTCGGCACCGGCGTGCCCGAATCGCCGTTCTTCAGCAGGCTTCCCGTGAATTGGATATGATTTTTCTTCATGATCGGTGAGAAGCAGTTGCTAGGTAATGGAATATTCGACTCATCTATCGATAAAGGGTTAATTTGTAGTTGGAATTAAAGCAAATGTTCACGGCTACCAGAGAAGTGAGCGCGGGGTAAAGAGGCACTCAGGCAAACGTTGACCCTTTTGAATGGAGATTCCGGGGACAACCCCGTCGAAGTGGAAGTTGCCAGGTAATCGGGAATGCAAGTGCTTGGGTGGTCCTTGATCCATAATCCTTGACGAACGACCTGGGTTCACTTCTCGAAGCAGCACTCAAACCACTTGCTTGATCCTCCTGGTACTCGAGTATACCGAGCTACCGTATTGGTTTGGAGGGGCAACGTAGTACAGCAGCGGTACATTCCAGGGATATCTTTTGAGGTGGTGTTGTTACGCTCGGCCTTTCTGTCAGTCGAAGTGACAGCACCCTCATCGCATGACCAACCATTTGGAAAAAAAAAATTATTCTTCGCACATTTCCGCTTCGCCCTCTAGAGCCCCACTAGAGTTTGGTACCGACCTGTCTAATGGGAGGACATCTCGGGCAGGTAATCGTGGCTCTTTCGTGAGTAAACCTAAGGGATACGCCCATTTATTAGCTAGCTAGAGACTTACCTGCTCCACGCTATCACGCCCACCCAAAAGATCCCCATCGTGAAAAGAAAACAATGGAGCAACCAATTTCAACAAGAGCACTCTACCACCTCTTCGTTTTTCTCCAGCTAGCAACATAGCCTCATGGATACTGGCTGTAGAAAACCAAACTGCCACGGCATTCCCACACAGCCAGCGTTCGACCGTGAAGATTTTCTGCAGTTTTCGAAACCATTCATTCGGGAATGCGCGCAGAAGAAACGGTCTGAAGCGATTACGCATTAACGGAGCAGAGAACCTGGCACAGTCATTATCGCAAGGGATGCCCAGCGCTGCGAGAGTTTGAGTAGTTGGTCGCCCTAAACTTGGAGTATGTAAATGGCGAACAAGAGTTGTACTGCTGAAAAATAAAGATCACCAGTTGATACTAGAGCAGTCGGTGCGCAGTGCTTCCAAAGTTAAATGAGGGGGGGGGCTCTTCTTCATTATGATCTGGGATTGGGTCATGGGCTATCAATTGAATCAATACGCCCGAACGCTCCACCCATGAGTAGTCCACATGGAACTAGCCCTAAATTAATAGAACCATATCGTAGCATGTAGCGTGCCAACAGAGAGCTGCATGGATGAGGTTCAATCTAGATCCCGTCTTAGACCCAGGGGCCGACCTGACAACAGATAAGGAGTTGCTAAATTCCCAAACTATTATTCGTGATGCGCTGTCCCGTATTGCCGGACCTTAGGAGATTTTTTCTTGGAGTTGCATAAATGTTTTAATAGTGAAAAGGGTCAGAAAAGTAGTCGTGGTGGCTCCAAAACTTGCTCTAGAGAAGTGAGCACTTAGAGAAAATGGATAGGCTGAGTATAAAAGGCAAATCTATTAGCCTTGGTAAGTGCCTGTGCGGGGATTTTAGATGAGATATTAAAGTTCTATCATCGGCTATCTCACTCCACCCTGCAATGGAGAAAGCCAGCCGCCTCTAGCGAACCACCGCTTAAGTTAACGACTGCCGGCAGAGCGCCACAACACCATAGACGTTACCCTTAGAGCGCCTTATTCAAGTACCGGCCGCTTGAGCACTACGGTAAATGGTCCCACTTCTACTCGAGTAGACGCAAGGCGGTCTACTTTATCGTGAGGGGGTGTGGTAAGAACAAATAGCATTGTCCGCTCCATCTGCAAACTGTAGAGGGCGAACGTATTCTTGGTCAGTTTCTCTCTCGTGACCCAAGCGGTTTCGAGGAATACGAAGTTGGTAGCCATAACCCCACAGACCCTCACCACCTCTCTGCGTTCTCCTACACTAAGGGCTCTTCTGGCGGAGCATGAGTTTAAACCAGGATCTTGGGGCCGATGCAATTTACCGCACATGCACCCGATGCCCGCACTATTTCTAGCGGGATAGGGCTCCTCTTGCAGCCATTATATCCCATGTTTAATGTATGCATCTGAGATCTCAATACTGATGCTGCTCACCCGGCCCGGGAAGCAATCCCTTGCTGCCTAGCGGGATCCGGCCTGCTGATCTTGTCTCGGCGGGAGGAGAAGGCTTCCGGTGTCTACTATTCAAAACAGCATCTGCTCCTTCAAAAATTTCGTCCTTCGTCTAGCACAAGGCCCTTTCTCAGACTCCGAAAAGTCCTACACGCGGCGAACACCTTACCCTATCTTAGCCGGACCGCTTCCGCTTCATCACCGCAATCGAAGGTCAACCAAAGTTCCCAGTACCGAGGACCCACTTAATATCCATGGTACTAATTATGGTTTGCCCTCCTCCGGCACCCATGGGGTGCCCAGCATCTCGCACACTGAACCCTGCAGGCCCCCCGTTCCAGGCCGCGCCATTTTGTCCTCCCGTTCGGGGCTGTACCAGGCAAGAAATCTTGGAGGATTGGCAGAACGCCGGGGGTAGGCGCCGGCGCCCTTACCGCCTTACCTCGACCAGCTCTACCCCGAGCCCTCGCCTACGGCCAAACCACCGCTATAACTTGCGCCCAAAACCCAGAAGGAGCCGAAATACCCTGCGCTTGCCCCGTTCACCACGGTAAGAGAACAGCGGTAGGGCTTATTTTTCAGCTAGTTAGTTCAATGCCAGGGAAAGGGTCCTGTACTATTTTCAACAATGTTGAGTGTCGCGGGGTTATCCGTATCACGGGGTGGTGATTAATGGGTTCCTTCATTTCAATTAGAAGAGCGTAGGAAACCCACTTTGTATTTATCGGAATGATTTCCTCTCTCGAGACTGTCTGGGGGAAGATTAGCAACGTTTATTCCAGCCTTGATGCGGCTGCGACATACGGTATTAGCTCAAGTTATACGGTTTTCCGCCAAGACAGGGCTTTGCTTTAAGGTTAGTTTGACGGTGCCCGGAGTCTAAAATGGACCCCTTCAATGCCCCCGGGTCATCATAGTGACCTACCGTAGGTGTGGATTTTAGGAGTCTACAACAATGCGGCTGAGTGGGTGGCGCTTGTTTGATCACTACCAGCAAGTGTTCGGATGGTGATTAAACAAGCGCCACCCACTGGGGCGTGAAGGACTAGGCACCTAAAATCCACACCCAGATGACCCGGGGGCATTGAAGGGGTCCATTTTAGACTCTGGGCACCGTCAAACCTTCAGCAAAACCCGGTCTTGGCGAGAAACCATAACTCGAGTTATCATAATACGGTATGATAAAAGCACCGGGCGGGGCAGGGGTTGTTTTGAAACAAGGGGGCCACGTTGTAACATGAAACCCACGAAGTGCTCGGACCCCCTCAATATTAATATGATTGGGCCAGGCCCTATTCACATGCTATCACTCGTTTAACCGGAATTTCTACTGGAGTTATTGTTTTGATTCTAGCTGCAGAAAGCAGTGGGCATGGGGCCAGCGACTATCTATTTTAAAAGACCTGAGCATCCACTCACACCCCGCTGTCCCGGACCACGCCGAACCGGAAACACACTTTAACATGTACAATTTCTCGCTGAATTTTACCTGTTGAACTGGAAAAGGGAGTTTTCGGATTGGCATATGATTTCGGGGAATGCTACCCCCTGTTTCTATAGAATGTTTGTTTGCTGACCCGGATGCTGTGGCCATTGTTAGTACAGCTAATCCTACAAGAAGGAAAAAACACGTAGAGGCTGCTAGTAGGCTTGGAGGTGAACTGGGACTTGGAGACAGAGTATATCGCTTCGAGTACCGTAGCGATTCTGTCATGGATGATGAACACCAAACCTGTGTCCTTACCAAATGGACAACTAAAAGTGTCAGCAGTGCCTCTGAATTTTTTTTAAGACAAAGCTTCTCACAAGAATGGGGATAAACCTCCTTCACTTTTCTCCCAAATGATACAGACTCTCCTTCTGTTGTTCCGGATACCCTGTTGCCCCTGACGAAATTCGCGAAATCTGGATGTCCGGGATCCCGGGCTGTGGGTGTACAGCTCCGTTCCAAAAGTTCTCGCACCCTGGCTGGTACCGTGACAAATTTTTATAGCAGATGTATTATAGCCCGTCGTGTCGCACTACCAGTCTCGGTGCGAGAACTTTTGGAACGAGGCTGTACCATGTTTCCCCCATGTCTCCCAAGAATCTATTATAACGAGTTCTAATAGAATGGATTAATAGGGTGTTTGGTGAGCAAAGCCAAGTGATCTTTGATCATTGAAAAGGTTTCATATAAGAAGATGGAGGGCTTCGCCGAGTTCCCATGTTCTGAGAACCCGTGAGGGCGAGTATCGGAAGACACTAGTAGGTAGCTAACTTTGGTGTATCGAGCTGCAGTGACGCTTGGAAAGAGAACAACGTGTGACTTGGCTAGGACGAGGGAGTAACCAAGTATGGGCGCTTGGTGCCAGTACCATTACCGCATTGCACGAAAAATCTAGGTGTTAGTGGGGGAATTTGGGGGGAAAGAATTGCCACCAAGACTTGATAGTAAGGGAAGGAGTATATGTGAGCGCGAGCTGTAACAGAAATCAGAAATGTCTCCTCATGCGTCTCAGCCCTAAGCAATAGCTACGCTCGAGCATATTACTGGTGCAGGCAGCGTAGTAGAGAATTTTAATTACTGGTCGAGCATAGAGTGGTGCGGGAATGCTGGTAGGTATTCCATATTTATGTTTTATATAGAAAACCCTGGATCATGATTAAGGGATTAATAGAGTCTTTTACGACGTGCTGTGTGAGCAGTGCCTGTAAAATTATTTCTTGGGTGTAGATTCTTGCTCCTACTTTAGATCCCTCGGGAAAAAACACATTATAATGTGTGGGGTTTAGAGTTAACTTAGATAATAATCGCTAGGAAAATTGCTGTATCATACTCGCGAAGACGACTAGCCCAGTATTGGGTCTCGGCGAGGCTGAAACAGGAGCGAACACAAGTACACACAGCACTACGAGTAGTATAAACCAGAACCAAAGCTGACCCCCCAATGACAAAATTCGGGGGAACTCGTGGACCATACGCTCTGACATATCCCACTATACAGACACCCATATGTGTTTGCTATCCAATTATCTTCCGGGACTCCATTCAGGGGCTGCGCGCTCCAATTTACGATGCACATATAAACCTCTTCCATCCCACTTGGCCCACAGACGAAAAGAGACTCACGATCGAATCAATCCCCTTCTCCTCCACGATCTCACATTACCGTTCGTAACGCTCTTACCAGTCCCCCTGCTTAATTTTTGAATCTAACCCAACTAATCACTTTTGTAATCTAGCGTCCAATCGTTACCCATGATTTTGGGCTTCTTTGGGGTGAGGTGGTTTAGCGATCCGGGATATTTTACGGATTCTCATACGGTGGGGGGGGAAATGCACTGTGGGGCGTATTTCGGTGAAGGTTTGCATGGCTTACCAATATCTAAGAGGGTTTACATTACCGTAACTGAACAGGGTGTATGAGAAAAATCACCTTGTTATCAATCACTTTCAATACTGGTGTAGCCTTGCTCGGGTTGTTCCGCAGTAACTCGGCAGATCATATCATGCACAGGTCCCAATCGCACGAAGAGATCTAGACCAGAGTACTGTACTGTGGACTTCTCTCTATAAACGAGGATCTGGAGGTATTCTATGCCTCATTTATCGTAATTTGCAGAATCTTGCCACCTTCGCCTCCTCCTCCACTTGCCTACGAGTAGCATTGGGCTCACGCGTTGAGAGAGCTTAGAAAGATGGATGCTTGCTCGGTAACTGCTGCCGTTGGGTAGCGGTTCGAAAAAAACGTACAAAATATCCGTGCAATCGAACCGCCACCCAGATCCTCTACATCCACTAGGACTATCCGCCTCTTGGAGCTGCGGTCATGAGACAGCAGCTAGCATAGTCCAATTCTAACCTGTCAATAAAATTCGCGACAGACACCTCCGTGATCCCCATGAGAAGATACGTCATGTGGAGTACCCCACTGGTGCGATTGCCAGCCAGGCCGTTTTATTAATTCTTCTTAGGCTCGGTTCGAAATTTCTTGCCCTACAATTGCAGGAAAATATCAACGGATCCATTGCAGGTAGTCAGCTTGGGTCTCGCAGACTATTAGCGAATAGATAAGTGCCTCTGAGACAACAGAGGGCAACCGTAGCCCCGTACAATCTCGACCACGTCGAGGTGCAGTTAACTTGCGCGGAATGCTTGCATATTCGAATCCTACTCGAGGAGCTAAAAGCGCTCGGGGAAAAGAAATATTTACACCTCTCTATCGTCTCCATGGCCCAAAATTCGTGCTGGAAAAGCGATTTTTCCCTACAGTTCACGGCCCCCCGCTCCTACAACAAAGCACCGATAGTCATGGAGAGTACTGGTGTAGCATTGGGAATCGCAGGGCTCGCCGGCCTTTTTACTACTTGTCTTCAGCTGTTCGACCTCGTTTTGACCGCTAAATCGCACGGCTCTGCTTGCCAGACCTTGCTGTGCAAGCTGGAGGTTGAGCAGGTTTTCCTTCTCGAATGGGGTGAGGCCGTCGGTATTTTTAACTCTCAAGCTTCCGACCGCGGGCGGCGTGACGAGGCATATAATAAACGACTCGGTGATATCCTCATTCGTAGGACAGTATTCAACATCCTAAGCCGTTTGAAAACCACACTCGAAGATACCAATAACCTGGTCGCAAAGTACGGTCTACAGCCACTTCGATCGGACGAGGCGTTAGACTCCTCGCCACATCAACCAGCGTTCCGAGTAACCCACGAAAAGCTGCAACGACTATTGAAATCGACACAACAAACGCTATTCCCAAGGAAGCCTTGTTGGGTAATTCAGGATAAGGCAAAGTTCGAATTATTGATTGTGGAGATAAGGGGATTCAACGAGAGTTTAGGAAGACTGTTTCCGGAGGTAGTGATGATCCAACAAGAGAATGCAAGGGCAGAGGTGGGGGAGAGTAGTGATGTCGCCGCCTTAAAAACGCTTGAGGAGGCCTTGAAGGGAACTCACGATGAGTTAAGTGGTGCCGCGGGTCTAAGATTATGTAGCCTAAGCGATGCCGGGAGTCCCGACGATATCGAAGAATGCTTGAGGCGAGCATCGCCCCCGCCTGCCTGCGATGCGATCGAATCTGCTATCGGGTTATATCACGTTGAACCTCAGACAATAGCTGTCCCTGAGATTGAGAAATCCAACCTTCTCGACACGATAGAGGAGGAGAATCCAGAGACCTCCGAAGGGCCTACTGTTAGCATCACTCAAGAGTGTCGATGCGGGCTCGAGATATCCCCAGCGAACGGCCTTCACGTCTGTGTTCTCAAATCATTACAAAGCTCGCCTAAAGATTACTCCGGAACAACCTTGGGCGGCATACGCTCGTGCGAAGGCTCCACAGCCACTGCAACCTTTATCCGTCCAAACCCTCCTCCCACCCCCTCTTCATCATCTCCCACAATTGCCTCTTTCCCCAGAACCACCCCCTCCCCTATCTTACCCTCACAACCTTCAGCAGTTCTTCTCTCTGCCCTTAAGAGATCACGATTCCACCCATATCAAAACCCTAACCGCCGAAGCCCACCAACAGAGCTACGGCGAACGATATCTTTTGACACCGGCCGAATGACTCCACTAGCTAACACCTCTAATGCATCTTCATCAACACCAATATACCAACGCCGATATCAACGACCGCCTTCACGCATAGGCTCTCGTTCCCCACCGGGTTTCTCCAATGCTGCCGGAGGAGCTGCAGACTACAATACCGGCCTTGCGGTAGCCAAATCTCCCATGACCGCATTGCAGGACCAAAGTATGGGCCTTGCGGGAGTAAAGTCTCCAATGCAGGCGTTGGTTGACCAAGAAAGAGTTTTGGCAGGTGTAAAGTCGCCGATGCTGGCAATCACCAATATGGGGAATCTTGCTAGATCAGCGGATGGGGTCCATGGCGGGCCGATAGGGTACAGCATGCCCGTTGGCGCGGGCCCAGCAGACGATGGTGCAGGTCCTGCAGGAAATTAGAAACGAGGTTTGTATTTTGAATTTATCTAAACCGAACTTAGCTAATCATGGAAATAGATGAGATTTGTTTTTCTCTGGCTGTTTGGGGGAAGAAAAAAAGGTTACCGGAAAGGGCGTCTAGTGGTATAGGATAGACGAAGGGTGTATTCTTTTCTTAGGCATATTTTTCAATCTCTTTCTTTTCTTTTCGACCAGCTATTCTGTTCATAGAATAAGCTTACTGCTATTCTCAATGGAAACAATGGTATTTTCGAGTGATAATCCGTGAGGAGCATTATTACCAATTTGAGAGGTTGCCTTTTAGACCACGCGGTGGCTACGGACCAAGTGTCAGGTATTGAGGATATATTAAAACACCGAGGAGTGAGCTGTAACTGCCTTTCATCGCAGAGAGGTTGATCGACTGGCACTGATGGGTTGAGCTCCGGAATATTGGAAACCATGAGGGATGTACAAATGTTCTTTTTGGGCGGTTGGGTATCTTGCCGGGGTAATGCCCGTTAGGAGCTTGTGAAATTCTGGCCGCCATGTATGGCGCTGCACTCGATTGCGAGGTTACCATAGTAGCTTCGGGTAAAAGATAATCAATATTAGAAGAATCGATGATGATGGGTGGACTGTTCTTGGCCATGGCTGGACGGACGGCTATTCACTCCGGGAGGCCGATCCGTCTGATGATATGGTCACGTGACCCCGGTTGCTGTAGTATGATACGGTTGACTATGGTGGGGAGCTCTCGGTAGCCCGGGAACTGGGCGGCGAGTATCAGCAAAGTTCTGGATATAGTAGAGTATATGGAATCACCACTACTTAAAAGTAAAACCTAAACTTCTCGAATGATCCGTATGAAACTCTTTCTCGGTGGTGATAGCTGGAGACTAATCGGATGTCGGGCCCCGGCGTCCCTCAGCGGGTCCCCTTATATGGTGGCTAGAATGTGGGGAATCGTCATTGCAGGAAAGTGCCTTAAGCATTTCCGGTCCGCTTGGACCCTCAATGTTGCAAATACTATTAGTATAGCGGCTCCCTAACAATCTCCCCGAAAGTATTTATTGGGCTATCTTGCTATCTGGAGTTTATTAGTGCTAGCTGTTGGAAGGATGTGGTTGACTTTGGAAGATGCGGGAGAGTCTGAAAGTTGAATAGATGATTGCGGATGATTTCAGAGATTGAGATAGAATGGTTAATGGTTTATGAAAGAGATTAGATAGACATGTCTTTCCTTTGTGTATCACGGGAGTGTACGGAGGAATAAAGGCATGGCGGGGATAGAGAGATAGGTGTGGTGATCGACGGAATGATCATGAAGTGCTACTTATGTTTTACTTATACACTTGTTTCTGTTATGAGTTTTTAGTTAGGGTTAGAGCGAATTTTTGAGAGCTGAGCGAGGAGTCTAAGTTCCGTGTGAATTCTCTTTCTATCGTCTACCACTGTGCCAAACATAACCTGCCTACGTTAATACTAGCTATGGATGCAGATGGCCGTGAGTGCGGAACCGAATCGAGGGTGCAGTAGGCAGCAAGTGTGAGTATTTTATATAGTTCTTTTTCCAGGTGGTATCTCATGATATAATATCAACAACTGATGGATAATTTGTGTACAGTGCCATTGTGCTGAGGGTTTTGTTTTCCGCTATTTTTTGCCCGGGGGCAATCACAATCTCAATATAGGAGGATATTTTGCTGCCGGAGATTTTTACCAAGGTTTGAGTATATCTGGAACCTGAGTTATTGGATATATATGAGTCCGGAAGATTTGAGGGGAGGGGGGGGGGCGCACCACCTGTTGAACGTGCTAGCACAGTGGCTAGTACTCTTACTCGAGTACTTCAGCGTTCTTAACCGACCGCAACAGTTCGCAGACCCCACAATCTCTTATACCTACCCGATTTTGATAGTGCAGACACGGGGCGCGGTGGATAGGAAGGTTTTGGTAGCAGGTGCGGATTAGAGACGCTGGGTTAGTATTGTAGGAGTTAGAGGTTTAGGGAGAATCCGGATCCCGGTTCGCGGTGGGCTTATTTCATTTCCTCCAACGGCCTCTAAATATCCTGTACTACTTCCTTTTTTTCCCTATTGTTCACATAGATCATGCGCGTATCTTTGCCTGTTAAAGTGATAGGAACAAACGCGGAAGGAGAGATCTGAAAGATGATGGTAATTGGTTGATTCTCTCCCCACCTCCGTGTTCCTTCTAATAAGCTAGACTATCATATCATACCGGCTCAAGTGCTTAGCAAGACACCAACCCTAAACACCTAACCTCTACGGAACCCTAAGCTCTAGCTACCTACACAAAAGATCACTACGTAAAGGATATAAATCTCTATTTGCTCTTTTAGTCGCGGCTCTTCTGCTACTCCACGGAAGTGAATCACCTGACATTTCGACTCCTCTTGCCGTACTTGCTTCCGCCATCAGCTCTTAATCTAATAGGGTCTCCCAACTCACAACCGCCACTAGTATTATAGATGTAGGCCTTGCAGTGACACGGGGAAAGAGTGGAATGTTATGAGTGCAATGAAAAAGAAGAAACCCAGCCCGCTGTATCCATACCGGTCTCCCGCTGATGAGGATTCTAGGTAGTCCAGCCTCGATCCTTGTCCGGGAAGCGCACTCGCGAAATGATCAGAATATGCCGTCTACCTGCTGAGTGTTTAACGTGGCAAAATCTCATCCTTTGTAAAACCACAGTTTCCAGCGGGGATCGTTTTATCCGCTCCGTGAACTGGGCGTAATCTCGCCGACGGCTGCCACCAGCCCACTCTTACATAAGAATTTATCGATTGCTGATCATAGTTTGTCACTCGAAAGACAGATGCCGGATGCTGGGGCACATTCCTACAATAGCTGTAGTACTAAGCGCAGTACCCAGTTGGCCACTGGTGGTCGTCGCTATAACTTGTCCAAAAGCTTCACTCACATTGTGGGGCGCGCAACCTTCACCGGGGCGCATAACGCATAGAAGATTCATCCGGGGGCAAGGGTACTAAATTCTATTCAACTTCTACTGAGTGCCTTGGTCACAGTGAAAACCTCTCCACGTTCTGGGACCTCACCTTGTGGGCTCTTTTGCGTCTCATTCAATGATACGGCTATTTTTAAAGTCTATGTGATGCATAGTAACTGTGAGAAATGATATCTGTCCTAAAATACTGTTCCGTGGCTCGCGGAGGGTTTTAGTGCTATGCGGGTTACGCCTTGTAACACCCATGTCAAAGCACAGGCACTATTTCGTTTATCTCGGGAGAGCAGAAAATACAAAATACCTATTTGGATACGCAATGTGCTCACCGCTGATTACTGCAAATCAAGATATACCAGGATAGAGAAGCAGGATCACGAGACACGAAGTTCCTGTGGTGCCGGTAATGCACGTTCACCCAGACCGCTAGCAGAAATCAGTCGTTTATTTCTGGGTCACCACTTGACCATTGGTTTGGCTGATCTTTGGCTAGGGTAGTTGGTATTTGTAATCGGGGTCTCTATTTGTTTGACTGGGGCGAATGGAGGACCGTTAGGTACCCAGCTACCCCACTGAGTACCTGAGTGGAATGCCACACCTAGGGACGGAAAACGTAAGCATTAGATATCCGGTTACTAATATTTCCTCCAACAGATTTTCTATTTTCTAGTATGATACCGTTGCTCCTCGTTAGAAGTTCCTGTGAACTTCCCAGCACCCAGAATCCGGAACCACTTTAACGATACGGAATACCACGCTGTTCGTCGTCCACATCCCATACCCACCCCAGAGATGTCTAGCGACCCAGATATGCACCTCCCAAACCGAAGACGAGTTAGCACAAACCGCCAGCGACCAAAAGTGCGCGATGAAGATAGGAAGAGGATTGCTGTAGCGTCCGTTGCCCTAACCTACTGATAGGATCTGGAGGGAAATAAGGAACTAACGGAAATCTAGATGCGATCATTGCAAAACGCGGAAAATTAGATGTGAGGAAAACCCCAAAAACAATTTATACATTCAACAGGAGGGTAGTGCCCCGATACTAACTGGTATCTAGGTACTGGGGAACAGCCATGCCGGCAATGCAATATCTCCAACATCCCTTGCAATTATCCCCCAGCCTCGGCCAAGATCGTGATCCCGGAGGTTTATGTCGAGAAATTGCGAACACGAATTCTCGCACTAGAGAAGGCCCTTGTGGAGGGTATCCCAGACCAAACCGCTCGTGAAGAGCTTATGAATCGCCTCGAAATACAGCCTCAAGGCCATGCTACCCCTCCGAGCTCTTCTGCTGTTGGGCTATCATCACCGTCTTGGCCGGGGGGTGGAAATGTCGCCCCTCACAGTCCTAGCACACCGAACGAAGACTATGGGGAAGAGGATGAACAAGGACGGTTTCTGACGCATCCAGAGAATTACTCCAGTAAGGGCCCAAATCCGCTGTCGTGGTCTGAGGTCGTTTAGGAACTCATATTTTCGGTGGTTGTAGGCTTCATCGGAGATTGCGGAGGGGCTACATTTCTAGATAAAGTCCGAGACTTCATCAGGTCCACTCTGCCCCTCATACCCAGGCAACCTGGGTATGTAATTGATCAAAGCTTTCCTGCTGATCCTACTGAATCATTCTCCTCGGCGACATCCTCATATTACAGTCATGATAATTTGCCCTTATCACAATCCGTTACAGAGCCTTACGCTCTACCATCAAAAGGGCAAGTTTTTCAATACTTGGAAACCTTCTTGAAATTTCATGGTTGTGGCACAGCAAGCCATCCTGTTGCTGGCGGCGGGATATTTTATTGGTTTAACCCAAGGAAACTTCTGTTGGATATCGAGACCTTGTACTCCGGAGCAGCCTACAGTACATCCGCAGATGGGGGAGCATCGCCGGTGGACTATACGACCTTCTGCACGCTTAACATGGTTTTAGCTCTAAGTTGCCAGGCAACGGCGTTTAGCTCAAGCGGTCCGCCGATAGAAGAGGGACTAGCTGGCCCATCGCCTTCCTGGCGTCCGGGCGCTGGTCCGACAGCCGTACCTCCACAAATGGAAGGTTACAATCCCACACGGGACCACACGGGAACATATCCCCACACGAGCATGAACACTCACCCAGGAATCTCATTTTTTGCGCGAGCCAAACTCCTTCTTGTGAACCCGATAGAAGAAGCCACTCTTCCGTGTCTTCGAACAGTTACCTTAATGGCCTTTTATCTCTTGTCGGCTAATAGGCGGGATGCCGCGTACATGTATGTAGGCCTTGCCGTTAGGATGGCTGTATCACTCGGACTCCATCGCGCATGGCGAAAAGGAGAATGGGTTTCGGGTGGAAGGAGGCGCTATAGTGGGGTTGACTGTCGGGATACTCAGCCCCTTAATCCTAGCGAAGAACTCAGAAGGAGAGTAGAATATGAAGAACGCAAGCGTGAATTCTGGAACATTTATGTGCTGGACAGGTTGGACCCTAACCCTGAAATCCGAAGTCGGGAGTTCTTCAGTGTGCCCATAACTGACGCAAACTGATAACAGGATATTCAGCTGTTTTATGGGGAGACCGGTGATGCTATCAGATGACGATATTGATCTAGATCTCCCTGTGGATGTTGTAAGCCTTTCTTTTCGATACGATTACTTCACAAAATTTCTCACATGACCCCAGGGTGATTCATTCCCGCCAAGTTTCGGCCTTTCGGCCCACATACGGCTGTGCAAGATAATAGGAGATGTCGTGAGCAGTAAGTTTCTTGTTTTGTAGGCGGATATCACAGAGGTCGAGTGCTAATTTGTGAACAAAGGGGTATATCGCATCCATAAGGTCTCCTCCGGACAACCCAGAGAGACGCAGGACGTCATTGGAACCATCGAGAAGGTTCATGAAAAACTCAACGCATGGAGCGAGACTCTGCCGCCTGATATTAAATTAGTGAACGGTATTGCAAGGGGGCGTTCGGTTGCTCTCTTGCACCTACTACACAATCAGGTAGCTCATCCTAATCATATCTTCGAAATGACAACTAAGGTCTCGGATTCTGGGATAGATGTATATTCTAACGACGAGACCGTCGTTGCTACTCGCAGCTAAGCAACGTACTGCTGCTCTCTGTCTTTCTTTCGACAATACTCCGAGTCTTCCTGCACATATTGAGGAGCATGTCAGTACGTGTATCAGAGCTGCACGAAGCATCATAATGTTAGCAAAACAGCTGGAAGAATCAGGATGGATTTCACACCATTCATTCACAGACCACCAGTATATCTTTAGCGCTATTATAGTTTTGCTGCTAGGCCGCCTAGTCCGAGAAGGGGATCAAATAGGCTCATTCACAGGGGGGGGCAATGAGATCCCTTCGAGTGATCAGAAAGACATCAGCTTTGGGATCCTGACCCTATCTAGATTTGGGGAAAGGGGTAACGGGACTGCTGCAGACAGTGCCAAAATATCCTCAGAGCTCGATACCGTTGTTTCTCGGATATTGTGCGCAAGACACCAGGAGTCACCCGCATCCTCGGTCCAGTACTCAGATCACCCTGCCTCGAGTGCGAGACTTGGCTCCAACTACGCGGCTACGGACTATGCAAACCAACACTACCCAGCCCGTTTTGGTGTATCCTCCGCCCAAGCTGATTCGGCAACAGAGGAGGTCTCTGCATGGCTCCAAACGGGCCATTTCGATGGGTAATATTCTTCTTCTGAGGTTTCTCTCTCTTGGACTGTTTGTGGCTTTGACAGGTTACCGGAATCTGGGGTTTTAGCTTGCTTTGGAGGATATTATTTTCTTATGTATCCACTCTTGTCAATTTTTCAGTCTTTTTATGTTGCACGGGGTTGGGCCTGTATGGCAAAAACTCTCAACCCGACACGTTTTCTTGTTTTTCACTTCACCCCGGGAATCAGCTGTTAGTGAGAGCATTATACCCTCCATTTCCCAAGCATGCGCACCTTTTTGTAACTTTTACCAATAGGAGCATCTCGGTGTGTCAATCTGTGGCCTCTTCCGCAGGGCATAACATGGGCAAGTACGCACGCTCATCTTGTATTGCCACTCTGTGCTTGTTTTATATTGCCTCCCAGTCCAAAATATCTTTCCCTAGCCCCTGTTAAACACTCGGAGCGATTGAATCAAGAGAATGACTCCCCAGAATCATATCGAAGCGGTGGGGGGCCAAATTTTGTCATCTCACATACGATATGTCGGACCGGAGATGCCGTGCTATCTGTTTAAACACCCCATTAGATATAATTACTAGAGATGGTTGCAACTAATGGAATATAGGGGGCCCGGATCTGGAAAACACTGACCTAGAGTCACCCGGGGTGGCTTTTCCAACCCCTGGAAGATAGTAGAAGAAAAAATAGCACTTTCGATCCAAAAAATCCCAACCGGATTCCAGGGGGAGGGTAAGTCGTTGCGAAAGTTAGGTAAAGTCCGCGGCTCCCTCACCGCCCCTGCAGACATGGCCATAACACGAATGGTGGTCCATTGCTGATCATTCAGAGCAGTTACCAGAATGAGTGATCTCTGATGATCAAGAAACAACACTACTGCTTCTCAGAGCGAGCTTTCTCTATCAGAATTCAAGCAATCGGCATTGCGCATTGGGAGAAATGTGTCTGGTAAGCCTCCACTCTTGTCAGAGGTTGGTTTGGCGAGAATGTTTGACCGACGGAGGCGCTCTGTGGATAATATCGAACCGATTTCCAAGCTTCATGTACTAAACGGCAGTGGACATATCTATCATTCATTTTTCAAGTCGTTGGAAGATCTGATATCTCTAAAACTGTTGTGCCGAATAATAACAACCTTCGCCGCCGTAAAAAGTGCGGGGCGCACGAGGAAACCCCAGATGATTTATGTCTAGAGCTTATAATTATACAGTTTAGCGGATGCTAGGGCTAGAATGGGCATTTATCATACTTCTCTTAGATCATGACTGTGAGATCCCCTGCCGAAGTTTTTAATTCGTCCCTCCAATCGCCGATAAGAAAACCTCAGGAGCTTTTGTATTGGATTGTCATCCAGCGCCTAAACACCGAACAAGAGCCTAGTAATCTTCAAACTCTTCGACAGAAAGCAAACGGAACCCACGAAATGGAGAGAAGAAATCGGATAAACAGCAGACTCCGCTCTCCCCCTGTTCAGTCAGACTTTATTTCAAATAAATTCGGCGATCCTTGTGCTGAGGTTGAGTCTTCGCTTTGGCCAATTGCCAATCCATAAGTTGTTGGTGGTCGCGCAGTGCGATGTGTTGCGCAACGCACGGCATACCCCCCCCGTATTGCACCTTGCGCTAGAAGCTGACTTGAACTAGCTCTTTCTCTGCTTCGATATAGTAGAAAGCACAAAATAACATCTCCTCCTGGGATAAACTTTTGAATGGCCTTTTTTTTGTTAGGTTGCACTTGTTGCTGAAAACTATTGTGGAACTAGCTTGAACGCTGATCCGCTGCACTTAAAAATAACCGATGAACAGCCGGGACAAGCTCTAATTTCCCGGAAGCCCTCCACCCGAAAGCACGGCCATTGGCCCTCAGGGAGTCGCGGGCAAGGTCGTTTGGACATATGTGAGCCAGTCTTCGCCTAGTTTTCGTGAATATATCGGGAGGAATTGGCCACCTAGGGTGTTTGGAAGGAGATCAGGACCCCAGCCGGATAGCGCTCAGCGGTGGTAAATCACCGATTCACACTCTGTTGTGATGTGCTCGACCACATATTCCGCGGGGACTGTTAGCGACAGAAGGTTGTTTATTAGCAGATGTTGTGTGAAGAATGTGGGCCATATGCTGGTAGGGGAATTTTTTCTACTTATCTTTTTCATGAGCACCTCTAATCGGAGTCACGGCTAGGAAAGTATCGGCATGCCTTGACTAGCATACCCCAATTCCCAAGTGCCACAGCATGAGCTATATGTGAGAGGCACTGTTAGCAGTATATCCCCCGGTTAATATCAGTTTTCAAATAGATAGCTGCCCATTCAGGAGGAGTATGCCTCGAAAAATGACAAGGAACTCCCCCTTTTACTCCTCTAATGTCTGAGATGGCGAGCACCGAGCCTTGAGGTTGGTTCGTGGCTTAAGATGACCGTTTTCCTTAATCGGGATAGACACCGCATCCAAACAATCCTCCGGAGCTTTCACTAGAAACAGTAAGGTTGGGTAACGACACATCAACGCCTTAGGAACCACTTTTGTGTAGCAGTAATTGAGCTTCGCTTTCCAGGCCCAAAAGATCAATTTGATGGGTGATGGTAACATAGAGACCTGAAATGGAGACTACTGGAAGGAATTTTCCCATTAGGTAGACTTTCGAAAATTACTTATTCATTCCCTCGAGTGAGGAGGAGATTTTTCCCCGCTTTGGTGTGCCAGGTAATCAAATACTTTTGCCCAAGAGATCTTATGCCCTAGCTGGAGAATCTAGATAATTGGACAACCTAGATTTCAGTCTAATTTATTACCATGCCCCCTGCAGCAGAAGCAAAAGGGTTGATATGGAAATTACATAAACAACTGAGTTCTAACAGATTGATACCCAATAAAATCCATAATCTACTATACCTATTGGATAAACGGAATCTAAGATTATGACGAGCTTCTTGACAAGTTGTTCACCGAGGATCACTCGTTACTGAGGCTCAGGACCCTTCATAAGGCAAAGAGTAATCGCGCCAGACAGCACGGGGCATATCACTAACTAGGCATTAAGATCAGGCCAATCTATCGCAAAATCGATTTGTTTCGGCGCCGAAAGCATGACTAGGATGCACGCTTTGAAATGTTTTTTTTACCGGACATGAGAGCACCTGGAAAGATTCCCCGACCATCTGGGTTGACAACCCTACGGGGTCCTAGCTGTGGTTCAGCCTGGGGTATTTAAGAGGAGAAGGCACTGGCTCTGACAAATCTCTTTAATGCTTGGCCTCCTTTGACTGGAAAGCACTATTGAATCGGTTGATGATGAGAACTACTTGTGGGCTCTTAGCACCGGTTGAACCGGAGCTTGCTTTTCAACGAAGGGTGACACAAGCTCTAAGTCCGAATCCCGACGCGCCCAGTACGAGTAGTAACTGTTTCTTTTTGGAAGGACAGAGGAGTGGGGGAGCTCATGAAGGTTTCGATGTTAGAAATGTCACCAATCTCGCTTACTCGTGGGAGCCCACCCTCGGCTCTGCTCTGCCGGAGCAAATTTCTAAAAAGGCAGGTGATCAAAAGGCCTTTGTAGGAAGCACCCCGACATGCCAGTGGTGTCTGTGCGAGCGGGGACAGATCCCGAGATGATTCAGTTAGGCATCTCCAGTTCGGTCGAGTTTTCATGACTTAGTACCACATCGCAAAGAAATTAATAATTGATTGGTAGTTTCTCTGACAAATACTGCTGCGATACCGATATCGGAGGGAGGAATCTTTAATCCACATACACACGGACACGTTCACACGAGGAGCGAATTTTCTACTACTCCCTGACTATATGCGGTGCTTCCAGGCATGCAACTTTGTAAATGCACTAACAAGGTATGTTGGGCTTGAAAACTAATCTACTGTACAGTGCTCCTTTAATATAAATAATAGTATTCTTAGGGGCCAAAGAACACACCCAAGGAGAGGGTGTAGCGCTCATATTTCCCTAGGCCGAGCTTGCACAACATCCTCGGTGGCTCCCGTGAGAGTAATCAGGAACTCAACTATGATACCGGGGTCTCAGCGGGTGTTTCATTCACATTCTAGATTGGCCAATCCATGAGCCGCCTGCCGACATGTTGTTTTAAACCATCTCACGGGGCCCCGGCTTCTATCAATAAGTGGTAAAAATACCGAGGCTTACCCATGCCAAGTTGGGCTCTTGCACCTGAGCAGAGCCAGGTCTCAAGATAGACCTACCTTTATTGAGTGCGTTGGGGTGATGGGTATAAGAGTTGTGCTATTACTAATTATCATGGCTACATGGAGAAGATAGGAGTGATACCTGTTATGTACAGACGTTCTTCAAGCCTTAGTACCGGTATCTCTTATTTAATCTTGTTTCATCAAAAGCCGTTCAGATGTAGAATTCTAGAGGTTGAGTAGAGAAATCTTCTTGTTTGTATATTATTGACTTTGTTTACCGCTGAGAGGGGAAATTGTGCTGGGGGTATTCAAGATTAGGATTGAAAATGATGACTGGAGAGGAGATACTAGTAGGCAATTTGATGAGAAGTAGATGGCCGAGCTCGAACACAAGAAATGGACCGACCCCCCTTGAGCATAGACATTTAACTTGATTACAACTACTGCACTGCGTGTAAATATAACAAGATAAGAACCCTGGAGCCTAGTAGGTATCTCAGCGAGAGTGAAACATGATATTATGATGAAGTAATTGCTATCGTTTGGGGGACGAGTATTGTGAGAGCTGAGTATGCCCGGCGAGGTGGAGGGAGGGGGGTCTGCTTCTTTTGCCACCAAGCCCGGCCAATTGAGACGCCGAATAGAAAAGGTCCAAAGTTCAAACTTTGAGCTGCCTTCAAGACTTTTGGGCATGAGTTCGAACTCCAGAACAACGATACATGCAATCAGGCAGCCTAGGCCCCAGACGCCAACGCCCTTGTAATTGTGGTATCGAGTCAAAACACCTAATTTCCTAATTACTTGATCGGGTACAGTACCTTTTGTCCCCAGATTGGGTCTACCATAGTGTTTCCTCCCCAGCCCCCTACACCCACGATACTCCAGCTATACCCCCCACGGCCCTCTCAACTAAGGGTACCTACAGACCTTGCTACCGGAGTCTTTTCCAATGAGTAAACCGGAATCAACAGGTGGTTTTTTTGGCCATTCGCCCTCAACCGCCAAGGTTTGAATAACCCTTCCCATCCGCTAGCCACCGGAAGGAGGGAGGTACTATTATTAAGTATTCTTTACCATACTTCCCATTCTTTTTCTTCACAAGAGCAAATGTTAACATTTTTCCTCTATAAACTCCACATTTACCCATAATTTATAGTCGGATAACCCCGATACTTTAGCGAGACCGGATGACATCGATCAGGCCCTACGTTTCCCTCAACTATTGGATTTCTTACGCTCTTCCTATGGTTATAGGCTCAACTTACCTTTGTGTTGAGACAAAGGATGGCATCGATACGATACAAGTTCCACGGTATAACAGTATAGTGGGGATAGGCAGGCTGATAGGGTGGCCTTGAGAGAATATTTATGGAGTACCGCAAGAACTCGAATAATTGAACCTCGTGCTAAGACGTCCGAAATTCCCTCTCTTAGATACGGGGCGAGCGCACAGCGAAAACTGAACTCCTCAGCCCGAGCTTGAGACAGAAAAAAAAGAAAAAAGAGCCACACCTTACCAGCAGGGGCAATTCCAACGTGAGGTTCAATCTTTCGAGTTCTTACGGTGGTCGGATTTTGCGGCAGGTCACCAAATGAGGGATCACCCCAATAAGCTTCTGAGCCCGGTTCAGTGGGGGCGGGAAGGGGTGTTATAACAGTTTAGCCAGACTTAAGGCACTACATTCCGAAAATACCTGTGTCCTGCCACTTGCTCTTACGATAGAGTTGGTAGATGGGATTAAACATAGTCCATTATATAATAGTTAAGACTTGAGGATGGATTCAAAGCTTAGGCGCTCTATCTAACAAAGGGCATTCCCATCCCTTGATATACCCTCCTATCATTACGCGAACAATACTCCATACCAAGATAATGTCAAGAAGCCGCTAGAATACTCGAGTACATAAAATCCATGTTAGAAATCAGCTAGTTCTGCTCGGCATGCTATAGTTTCTTTTGTTATATGCAAGTGCAGAAGCATGAGAAATATGTTTTCGTTGGTGGATGGGAAGGAGCATAGACGGTTAAAGGAACGCATAATGGCAAAAAGAGATGAAGGAAGAACAAGAGTTGGGCATTGGATCAAAGGTGCAGGAGAGCAGGAGTCTTTGTGATGGATGCAATTCATTTGTTTAGAGACTACACAGAATGATTCTTTCTTTTGTTTGGAACGCGGAGGAAGGAAAGTGGAGATGTGTGGTGATCGATAGAAGGATCAGAGCTTGGTTTTGTTTTTGATATATACTTCTGTCCTTACCACTAGATTAGCAAACAAGAACGAAGAGAAGACGTTGCGCGCTATCCATCCCAGCTGCTATTTCGGTGACGTATATTTGACCATTTTCAATAATTCATACAGGTAATATCACAGGACCATTATAGGTATCAGTCATCAGGGATGAGGAATCACACTGCTCAACACCTTCTTTCCTTTTTACTCGTACTTCGCTTCTGAATGTCTTAATTAAAAGATGATTTTCATGGCCATCATGAATTGTCTACGATAATATGTTAATTTTCCGAAACGCTAAAATTAGTGGGTTTCTGGGTGCTCCTAAGCGAGTCAGGGATCTCAGGACATCACATCACCGTATCTCGTGCCGCTGCCGGTATGTACCAACAAAGCTTATGCTAACATCACTGCGCCCCCACCAGGTTTCCGCCGAGGCGAGAACAACAAACCTGACGCCCTATCAGTACCGGCACTGCATCACCTCCAAGAAGCCCGACGAGACTCCCCAACTTCTGGGAGAGGAAAGAGGAAGAGGGAAGAGGAAGAGGAAGAAACCTCCCCAAGAACCCCAGTCAAATATCGCTTTAGCCTATAAGCTGCGGCAGACTTATCGCACCGCCAGAGTTTTGCCTCAAAAGGTGAGGCTTGTCAGCTTTTCACTCTGTTGATTTTTCGATTTCCAAGCCCAAACCCCTCTCGTTAACTACTCACTCCGGCGGAGTGTGTATTTCCTTCTCTATTTTGAAACCACCCTATCTGCCTGGCCGGATCAGGAATCATTTCCGAATTCTCCCATCATGGTTAGCCATAGGGGCTATCCCGCTCTGAAACATCCACTCGTGATCGACCATGCCTGAGTACACCACACAGAATACTATTTACTCAGGTATGGACGTGGGTGATCGGACAGATAGGGATTAAAAACATATGAGGATACATAGATTTTCAATCCCTGTCTGCCCGATCACCCACGTTCATACCCTAGTACACAGTTACCGGCATTATACCAGCACGGTAGCTTTTCCCGTGGCCTCACGGGAGAAATTCCGATGGCCTGATTGCCGTAGCAACGCCTGCTGTGTTTTCCCTTTTCTTCAGTTGAAATACCTCAGTCCGGAATCGATATATCCCGCTTGATGATCGTAGGGGGATCCATTTGCTCTGGTTCGCGCACAGTCCAGATGAGCCCTACGACTTCCGCAGTTATTTGCAGCTACTCCAAATTTCAAAAGGGGAACTGGATCTACCACCTTGCTGTTTTTACTCGGGCGGCAGGTCTATACCGTTTATCCAAAAGCCTTTGTAGAGGTGATAGGGCTATCTTCTTCGACAATGTACAGCGAGAAGATGCCCAGAGCAAAATATCATGCAATTTTCCACCATTTCAATTACTTCTCTACCTATGTTGTTCCCTTAAGTTTTTACTTGCATTACATTGTTTCTTCTTTGCGTTGTGCATCTCAGACTAATCTCGGTATTCTAACTCTCACCACCTCTTTCGGATCATATAGACTTCCCACATCCACGCGTAACGGATTCGGGAAATTGTCGCCCTCATTCCTCTTTTTATCGGTCTTTATTCTCTCCGCTGGAGCCAGACACGACACCCACTTCAGTTCCGGCGTTCGACCCCGACTTCACGTTAGAATAGCTAAGCATCAACTGCGCAATATCACAATGTCTGGTTTCGACAGTCAAAGTAGTCGCCCCAACCACAATGAATTGGTCAATCTTTTTGGGGAGCCGATTTCCACAAAACCTCCTAGTCGGCAATTTGATAGTTTTTCCGAGCACCCAGTTCCTCGGAGCTACTTCCCAAAAACAAGCTCAAAGGAGCCTCTTTCTACAAACAAGTGCGCCAATGGCTATTGAATGCGCCCCGAGAGTAATAGCTAACCCCTTGAAGATTTTACTCAAACCTCTTTCTCGGTAACCAAACCCAGGGCGTCTGGACATTGCCATATATGATCTGGTGGAATAAGACGGGTATGGTACCCGGACTAAGCGTCTCCCATACAGAGCAACACCAATTCGTGAGTATTACCTTTTCCTCCTCATACGCGGCACCTGTTATGTATCTGACAATCACAGATCGCAGGGCCCGTTCCAAGTGCTGACCCATACCAATATTATATTTCTCCTATTGGTATCGCGTCTATTACATTCTCGGCCAGAGAGTTTGCTGAGGGACGCTCGAATATCTCTCTAACTAATCCACACAGTCGCTCCGTCAACCTTAATCTGCATGCAAATACCGATAAATATGGGCCGGTTGGGCACAAAATAACCTTTCCTCTAGTTCAAGGTATGGGGTTTGTCACAGGGAGGTATGATCAGCTGACTCCTATTATTTCCTCAACTTTTGAATTCGTCGAAATAGAAGCCTTTCCGGGCCCTCATGGCGGAGCGCAAAAGTGGAGGTTAGGTCTTTCCGATGGAAGAATGTGGCTCCTGTATGTTTTTCCAGTAGCTGGGTCGGAGTCACCAGAGTTCACTTATAGTCCTGGGGAAGGGCTAGTAGGATCTGGTGAGTTCACTGGAGTCATACAGATTGCCAAAGCGGACGCCGAAGGACAGAAGTTTGGACTTGAGGAAATTACGGATTTGGCGGCCGGTGTGTACCCAGCTACAGTTGAAATGACGGGGTGTGTGACTGGAGATGTTGGAAGCTACAAATTTGAGTATAAAGGCTGGAGAGACGAAGAGTGCGAAGGTGCATTGATGTATGCTTTGCCGCATCATATTGCGAGTTTTGATGACAATACAGCGAGGGGAAGAACCGGCCTCAAGTTGCAATCCCCAACGAAGGGCCTTATGGAGGCTGTCCGTGGATGTAGTTGGACAATGGTTGAGCGAAGCCTACCTACAAACGTTACCTGGCTGGTCGCCGGTGGCCGGGAGCCAAACAGACAAGTGACCGAACTTATCGAACGAACATTAGTCAACGAGAGCAAAAGTGATATCATAGGCGAAACGAATCTGAATAGCATGTATTTTAGCGGGAAGGTAAGTTGTCCTTGGTCTAACCTTCATGGTATGGGCTAACCTGATCTTTAGGCTTTTGCCAAATGGGCACAATTTGCTTTATTAGCGCACGACGTTGTGAAAAAAGAGAACTTGACCCGAGAGGCGCTAGGGAGATTGATCACAGCCTTAGATCCCTATGTCAATAACCGTCAAAATCCTCCACTCGTATATGATGGTATCATTTATAAATGTTCATGCCAACTATTGAATTGTTTTGCTAACCAAGTATTACTTTAGAAACTTGGAAGGGGATTATTACCAGTGCAATTAAGCAAGGTGGTCAGATGGCAGACTTCGGAAACGGCATGTATAACGATCACCACTTCCATTATGGATACTTTGTATATACCGCCGCAGTCATTGTGCGGCTAGAGCAGAGCCTAAACAGGGGAAAATCGCCTTGGTTGGAACGCAATGGAGACTGGGTCAACCTCCTCATACGGGATGTGGCCAACCCGAGCACATTGGACCCCTACTTTCCGGAGTTTCGTTCGTTTGACTGGTTCCATGGCCACTCCTGGGCCAAAGGCCTTTTTGAGTCCGCAGATGGCAAAGACCAAGAATCTTCAAGCGAAGACATGAATTATGGATATTCCCAGAAGCTTTGGGGCATAGTAACTGGTGACAAATCGATGGAAGCCCGGGCCGATTTGATGTTGAGTGTCATGAAGCGAAGTTTTAATCAATACTTTCTACTAAAAAAGGGAAATGGAAACCATCCTCCAGGTTTCATAAAAAACAAAGTTCCAGGAATTGTGTGTTTATTATTCCTCTTTTTAGGCTTCCCAGGCTAATGTGTCCTGTATAGTTGTTTGAAAACAAGGCGGACCACACGACATATTTCGGTCACGTCATCGAACGCATCCAGGGGTACCAACCCTTCCAACCCATCCTATTCACACTCAACTGACGATCCGATTAGAATACATATAATACCATTCACTCCTATATCACCCTGGTATCGCGATCCCGTCTTCTGTAGAGAGGAATGGGAAACCTGGTTTTCAAATGGGGTGAATAAAAGCGAAGGGGGATGGAACGGTATATTGCAAGCGAATAGGGCAGTTTTCGATCCAAAAGGCAGCTGGATGTTTTTTACCAGCAATGATTTTGTCAAGGAATACCTTGATCCTGGAGCGAGTAAAAGTTGGTACTTGGCACTTGTAGCCGGTATGTTTTTCGTACCCCGCCGAGAACGCCCCATGCTAATCGCCTCAATCGCAGGTTTGGGTGGCGCAGATTGATGAGGGGCTCACAATTAAGCATGGGTGGACTTTGGTACCAATTTACGGCATGTGATTAGGAAACACAAGAGCGGTAACCCGTTTGCTAGCTATTATTGCCGTTAGGCGTTTCTTACTAGCTAGAAACACATCATCGATGTTGAAATCAGCTGTCAACCCTTAAATAGAATCGTATTTGTTCGTTCTGCCTTGCTTGCCTATTCTCCTCCGCATCAACGTACAACAGGTTATGTATACAGACATCCAAGTCCAGCAAAGCCATCAGGATTTCATCCATTCCGCTGTTCATACCAGTTCTCATTCTCAAGCGCATAGTGTCATTCCTTCTCCCAACCATGCTGTACATTCCACCGTTCCACCATTCCACAATGCCAGTAACCATTCCTGCAATACGAATCATTCCACATACTAGCAAGCGCGATACATTCTGGACAACAGATGTGATTTCATATGAACGAGTGATTAAATGTGAATACGGCTCATTACTTGTGAACCCCAACCAGTGAGTAGCAATTTTCCTAGCCGCTCTGCATGAAGGAAATCCATGAAGGCGCGCGCAGTTCCACAGCCTTGAGACCCGTTGGAAGTGAGAAATACAACATAAAAGTGTTGGTGATATGCGGAAATCAGCTACCTAGCAAATAATGACCTCCGGCTATCATGTCACTTTTTTGAGGGAGCATTTATAATTAACTACAGCCACCTAAGGATAACTCGACACAACAAAAGCATATTTTTGGTTTACCAGACTTGCTGCGTCAAGGGATATCCTAGATAACAGGGTGGGCGCCTTACTTGTTCAAGGGGGTGAATCTCAAGTATCTACGGCGAAATACAAATTAGTTCTCTTTTTCCTGAAAAAAGAAAAGCGGACAAAATGCGAGTCAAGGGAAAACCTACGGCTTAACCACCCTAACATTCCCCTCTCCAAACTTCACCTTGGCATCCTCGGTAGTAACCGTCGGCGGAACAATAACATCCTGTCCGACCTGCCAGTCAATCGGCGTCGCAACCCCATTCTTATCACTAGTCTGCAAAGAGTCGACCACCCTCAAAACCTCCGCCGTATTCCTCCCAGTGGATGCAGGATAGCTCATGGTAAGCCTAATCTTCTTCTTCGGATCGATAACGAAGACAGAGCGAATGGTAAACGCGATCTCCTGCTGATCGATACTCGTCCGATCCTGGGCGTCAACCATGTTGTACCGCCACGCGACCTCGCCCTTCTCGTCGGCAATGATGGGGAAGGACTCCGCGGGCCGGGAACCGTGGAAGGAGGAGCCGGTGACCTCATCTATGTCGTGGGTCCACTGATCGTGTGAGGCGAGCCCGTTGGGGGAGAGGCCGATGAGCCTAACGTTGCGTTTTGCGAATTCGGGCGCAAGCTTGGCGAAGGCGCCGAGTTCCGTCGTGCAGACGGGTGTGAAGTCGGCTGGGTGGGAGAATAGGACTACCCAGCTGTCGCCGATAAACCTGTTTCATTATCAGCCACTGTACCCTAAGAAGTGCTAGAGCGGGGCGGACGAAACTTGTGAAAGTCAATCATCCCATGTGTAGTCTGAGCCCTGAAGTTTGGTGCTTCACTACCAAGTCTTAAAGTCGGGACCCTTAATACAGTCCACTCGTCCTCGACTCTACGGGGGAGGGTCGTGCTCAATTGCCTAATGACCGGGGCTTTAAATGCCGGCCGAGCGACAGCCGTCTGCACCGGGCGTGGACGGAGTATCGTGCGAAGGGAATTGGCGAGAACACGCATTTTATTGTTTTTTGAAAAGAAAAAAAAATTGAAAAAAGAGGAATTGATGGTTTAAGGAGCGTAATTGTTTTATTAAATTTTGTTGGTTCGGGGATGAAGGGTTGTGACTGTGATCGAGGTTTTGGGAACCCTTTGGCTGCACCTGAGGGGCGGGAGGAATGCAGGGATAGTTATCTGATCATCGCGATATCCGGTGCCATTAGGTTCAATCTGCTACCGTAAAAACTGGAATAACCGAGTCATGTGCTATGTCGTTGAGAATTCCCTACTTTAGAAGAGGGGCCAAAAACACAGCAAAAGGGGAGCGGCTCAGCCCCTCTGAGAGACATAAAAAAACAAAAAAACATCAGACCTTACCAGAGGGGGCAACTCTGACTACACAGCACACCAGCACACAACTCGATTATTCCAGTTTTTACGATAGGAGATGGAACGGTCGAACTATACCAGAGACTTCAAGAGAGAGACTTGAGAACTGCATTCTATCAGAGGAGGCTGGAGAGACCCACTGCCAGTATTTACGCGGTGAAACAGCAACATACAAGGGCAGTGGAAAAGATATCTAAGGGTGCGGAAGACAGGAGAAAACAAATGAGAGCAAAATTGCATATTTGATCAATTGATTGAGCAATGATATGGGCTAAGAGGTAAGCGGGATGAGTTGAACTCGGGCATCTTTAAACTAAGGCTAAAGAATACTGACTGACCTTGCTGTACTCAAAGACGTAGAAACCAGTCTATATACAGCCGCGTTCGCAAAGTTCTCATACCCTCCCGAGTACCTCGAGTAATTAGAAACGCTTTACTAACCATCTCCCTTGATTATTCGGTATAATAAATGGTGACAAGGGTTTACA
>Ga0307509_10001615_pt1 | contig 37809 bp, 46 predicted proteins | sample 10_EM_MG_FD_202245 | JGI IMG/M metagenome (GOLD analysis project Ga0307509, IMG submission 202245) | Populus trichocarpa ectomycorrhiza microbial communities from riparian zone in the Pacific Northwest, United States - 10_EM | ecosystem: Host-associated > Plants > Roots > Unclassified | place...
TCCCTCCCCCCCTTTCACTAATAATAAAGTAAACGCCAATGAGCGGCGATTTGGGAAATTACCTGCAGTACAGTACAGCCACTCTGTTGGGGTATGGCTGGTATTGTTACAGTCAATATCGGGGGAGCAGATGGAGGTGTAAGTTTAAGCAATTGGCGGGAAGCGGAGGAACGGGGTGAGTGTGGTGGGAGAAGGGGGGGGCGCTCGAGTCGACAAGCTTTTCGAAAGTTTGGAGTTTTGGAGTTTCTCTGTGGGTTAGAGTGCGGTTAGAGATGCATATGATACCACGGGGGGGACGTTGCACAGCATTGGAAAGCATGGTGCAATGCTTTCTAACGGGTGTGCTGTACTACAGAAGTGGAATAAAGGTTGGGGCGAGGAAAATGTTATCTTTGCTCAATTCAATGGCTTACTTGAATTGTAGTACTACTAGAGCGTAGGTTCTTGTTACAAAGAAGGGGGAAATACCCGAGGGGGATAAGCTGGATGATACTATAAAAGGTGGAGTGGGTTTCTTTGGTAATTACTCATTTTTATTTTATTTTTCTAGAAAAAGGATTCTGAGCTAACCATTTTTTGTTTTTGGTCGTAAAAGTTGCGAAGAGTGGTATCATAATATCATACAAGCATCATATAATAATCAATAAATTCAATTTCTCCTGACACTTCTCCTCAGCCCTGGCCTCTCACTATCCCTGCCCCCGATGCTGCCGCCTAAGGTATCACCTAATCTTCCCCTCTGCTGGTAGTGCTGAGCCCCAAACGAACTTGCTCCCCCCTGCCCTCCCGTACCCGTCCTCGCTGGCATCCTACCTACTACTGCTCCTATTCCTACACTACTATTACCTCTAAATTGTACTCCTACACTCATGTCCCTAGCGTAAGAACTACCGATTGCAGTGGAGGAGCGCCAACCTGGTGTTTCCGTACCAGATCGCCCAAACTTGCTCGTCAGTGAGGAAGCGCTTTCATCCCTTCTACTGAAAGGGCCCCCTCCGTGTGATGGTGCACGGTACATGAAATCCGCTACGCTTGCTGGCCTTCGTATCTGATTGCCCAACGTCCTTGAGGAAACCGGGTCATTAAAGCTCCCACTCATATTCCCACCTCCTAATTTGTCAATACTACATGCAACACTAGAGGGAATTGATCCCCTGGATTGACCGTATTGATATCCTGGACTGCCTCGTTGCTCGGACAAATGTTGGGAAGGGTTAACTCCACGAATTGGCATAGGCATGGCAAAATCATCTCTCTCTTGCGCTTGTGGAGGTGGACCGCGTCGATACGGTGTTTCCGGGGATCGGCGGTTTGCCGACGATCCGTAGTAATCCTTCCCTTGGCTTCGCACGGAGCCATCAATAGGGAGTGGGTCTTGCTGACGAAAATGGGGCTTAAATGGCCTGTTCGCATTGGTAATATACCCCATCGCCGACTGCCTGCCGTCCTTCATCTGTTGCTGCTCCTCTGGGCGAACAAAACCGCTACTAGAGACTAACTCCGGCAGCAATGGCTGGCCTTCGTTTTGGCTCTCATCTTCAAAGAGGGGAACCTGTTGCCCTCCGGGTGTGTTCGGATAACCAAGATAGGACAGGTCTTGATACCCTTGTTCCCTTCGAGGTCCAAACCAGGGCCGCTGAAAGTCTTCAGTATCACCGGCAGTGGATCTCGCGTTATTGTTTGTCTGACCCCCTTGAATATGCCCGTTTCTGTGATCCGTTGTGTGGACTTGACTATCACCCCCAAACAGTTGCTCTTTCCGCTGTACAAACGAAGGTAGCACTGGTGGTGGCATATTCTGTCTCTTGTTTAACTCGTCTCTGAAGTGCCTAGCCCGAATGCTCGAGTCATCACCTTGATCAGATGCTTTTCTTTTTTCAGGCCTCCCATCATCTGCGGGTATGCGAGACGATGACTCGTGCGGGAGTGTCGGCGGTGACGAGCGGTTTTGTTGAACTACCTGCGGAAGATCATTGGATCCCGCAGATGGTACCCGTGCACGAAATGCTGCGAGTTCTTGGTGGGCATTTGCCAACTCTCGTTCCAAAACCGCATTTCGCCTTACCAGTCAGCAAAAATAGACTACAAAAGTGATTCAATGTTAATTGTGCAGGACTTGTCTCGTTAAAACAGACCCCTTCAGCTCTTTTCCTCTGATCAGCTCGTCCTTGACCTTTAATAAAACCCTTCTCTGGTCCTCGACTTTAGTTTTGAGGGTTTCAGATAGGGCCTTGTAATGTTTAGCTATTCGTATAAGATTGTTCGTCCTGAACTGTGATTCAAATCAGTATATATCCAATCACTTCGCATACCAGGAGTCATAAAACCTTAATAGCGCCAGCCACATCTTCGAGAAGCTCCGATTCGGGACGGAAATAATCACGAAGATCCATGGGGACCTGCACCGCAATGAATCGGAGGTGTCAGAACCCAAACCTCAGACTCCTTATTCCGACTCTTTTTCCCTGGGATCCCGTCTGAGACATGGCTCACCTCACCAGCACCCACCCCAGCTAATGATATCCCATCACTTTTGCAGTAAGGGCAGCTGTACGTTTTATTCGCAGCCTCTGGCGGAACTGGTAGTTGAGGAAGACTGAAATCAGCCCGTAACTCTTTCTTTTCTTTTGCAGTTTTTTTGCTTTTTCCGCCACTCACTTGGAACTAGGAATCATACCGCCGTCCTGAAAAACGTGGGACGAACACACAATGTGGCCGCAACTGGATAGCCAAAAGGGTGGATAACTGCTTGATTTGCCTCTGGCGGAGTCTATCGCGCTGTCACCCTTAGTAGAAGAGACCGGTAGGTAACAGACACAACAGTAAATTATCAAATCCTCGGAATTCCGAGTGTCCGAAGCTGCAGTAGAGGATATCTGCACCTCCGGTCGTGGCGGAGGCGATGAGGGTATTACTGAAGAAGACATTAGTGATTCTCTTTTTCTCCTCTTAGTGTCAGTGATTGAGAATTCGGAATGTTAGGATTCGCGGAGTTTGCCGGGTAGAATTATGAACCGTTGGGCGGGTTCCACCGCTCAGGCTTATTGGAGTTTGTGCTGCTGAGTAATATGGTCTTGGCAGACAGGAGTTGTTCACGAATTGGCTCCTTGGGGCAAGAGAGCTGGATTTTCAATTTTCCAACCCCACGATATCCTCCCGCACGAGCCATCGGCGCCTTCATCCGCAGCTTCCCCAACCACCACATCACATCTTCTCAATTAGCCCTCATCGGGCTGCCTTGTAAGGCACACCTTATCTACCTCTAAGCTTCCGCTTTGCGCTGACAATTTGTCGAGCGTCTTCCACCGTCATCAACATGTCTATCCAGCCGGTCGTCAACGTGCGTTCAGCCCCACCTCAAACTCGCCGTCTCAACCACTCGCTAACCCGCTTACCCGCCACCACAGAAATACACAGTTGGATCGAGAGGGATCTGGGAGGTTATTCGGCGGTTCCTCGCTGTTGATCCCAACCGTTCAAGTGGTATTCCGCTGAACCCTACATTTCGTAACCCCGGCCCCGCATCATTTCCCGCTCACAAGTACACCGACCCCGTGACGCTTCCTGCAGCAGACATTGCTCAGAATCCCTACTGGCAACGTGATACGAGACGCAATTACCCTCAATTGAGCACATTCAAGCAATCCGATATTTCCGGGCTACTTGCAGTGGGCTCTGCAGCCAACCCACGCATAGGGGTCGGCCAAGAGGGTGAGAAGCAACTTGTCGCCGTCAAGGAAGGGGGAGAAGGCGGTGGTTTGTCATTAGCGTTCGAGAAGGGCGGCGAGAAGGCCATCTCAGAGGTTCTCGGGGCCGACGGGTTGCCACCTTTCCCCGGACAAGGCACGACATGGAAAATCGTCAAGGACGAAGGTTTCCCGAGCCAGTATGTGTGCATATTTTCCTTTTGCTTCACTTAAACTTTCGGATGTCGGTTCTCCAGACATATTACTAACCAGCATGTGCCTCTTCCACCAGATACCCTTGCCGGAACTTCAATTAGAAGGCAAAGGTAAAATCTTGATCAAGTGCCGAACCTAAAAACGCACGACATTTTGTTACTATAGGACTATAGATCGGGTTTTGGAGGGGAAGCGTAAATATTTGTTTGTGCTGTCTCTCTTTTTCTTTCTTTTTTCTCTCCTCCCTGCACCGGCGTTCGAATGCCGACGAATTGCTGGTGGATAAACTTAGTTGTATCCCCCCATGCATCCACAATCCCATTTAAAGTTGAACCCATACCAATATACCAAATGTACGTGAGATTTCTCAACGTGGCAAGCCAAACACACTAAACAGTCCAGACTGGTCCGGTCAGACTGGCCCGGTCAGACTGCATGGTGATTCAGTCCAGACCGGACCAGTACAGTCTAGTGCAGTAAATAGCGCATGCCTCGTCACTCGTATCATATTATCATGCCTGCTTACCAGATCGTACATACGGCGCGCAAACGGCGCGCGACACTGTATCGTAGGCCATCCATCCCTCGGCAAGCAAAAAATCCCCAAGGGTCCGAATAACCAACCCCCTCAATCCATTCGAGCTTCCGGACTCATAGCCTATTTTCGAACGCCCCTGCCCGAAGAAAAGAAAAAAAGGAAAGAAAGAAAGAAAGAAAGAACGAAAGAGATAAAGAAAAAAGATACATAATTATTAATACTATAATTATGATACTGTATGTAGCTGAACTCCTTCATCCTCCCCTGACCCTACACTGCAGTGCAGTGCAGTCTAGTCCGAGTGTAGTCCATCCGTCCGTCCGTCCATCCAGACTGACTTACCAACGGTACGGGCAGTCCACCAGCCCCCCCCCCCCCCTTCAAACCCCAAATTAAGTTCCACAACACAAACACAAGGCACAACAAGCATAATTTACTAAGCGACCTGCACAGCACTCCCAGCCGCGGAACCAAACCCAGCCCTACCGTACCGTATTGTTACCAAGCTATATTATACGCAACATAAGACACCTGTACCGTATCACAAGCCACACAAAATCACATCGGTCGGTGGCGTAGCACAGCCCGCCCACCCCCCCTCTCTCCATTTTGCCGTCCGTCCCTTTTTTTGCTTTTCCTTTTTTTGCTTCTCCCGTTTCTTCCATTTTTTCCCCATCCAATGGGGTGGGTGGTGCGGATAATTATAAATTTCAAAAGTTATGGTAACGGTGCTGCAGTAAGTTAGGTAAGTAGGTGGTGGGTGGGGTTTGACCTGAGTTTGTGCTGTACGGCACAGAAATAACTCTTCTTTTTTTTTTCCTTTTTTCCTTTTTTCCTTTTTTTTCTTCCTTATTTTCCATGTAGGTTGGCGGGTATGTTGCTCTAGTATCATACTGTACTACTCGGTATTGTGATCTTGTGAGCGGGTACAGTGCTGTACGGGAAAGTGTATGGATGCGGTGTGTATGTATGTATGTATGTATGTCTGTATGTATGTATGATACTCCCGGTAAGACGTACTTTACGATAGGTGGAGGGAGGGAGGGATGAAATGGGAGGGAAGGGGTAATTTTGGTGTTGGGCTCGTGGCAGTGGCTGAGTTTAAGGTTTGGTATGATACATGATACAGGGACTAGCACAGTGCTGGTATGGGTGTCGGAGGGTTTGAGTCCCTCGTGGGAGTTATGCTATCATACTAGCCTGTGGTAGGTAGCTGCAGTATTTGGCTGTGGGTAGGGGTTCCTTTTCCAGGATCGGAGATTTTGGCATTTACTTAACTTAGGTGGTGGTGATTTGGTATGATTGAAGGAGGAAGGACACTACCAAACCGCGGTCTACATTGACAGGAATTCATAGCCTCGGTAGAGATTGTGAAAATGGGGGCTCTTCCTTAAAAATGAATGAGCAGACGAATGGGATTGTAAATGCCGGTATGGCACTCACACAAAGCGTCTAAGTGTATCATAGTTTGTAATATCATGCAAACCTACCCGTACAGTACAGTGCAGTAGGCGCGCTGATATAATGCTTGCATTATTCGCAAATAAAGGGCAAATGCATCACATCTAAAGAGCAGAAATGAATTTTGAAGGTCCAATGTTCAACTCTGGTTCATGTTTAGTTTTTTCCTTTTTTACCTATAATATCATGGTTATTTTTCATAACTTCATGATACACTGCTGAGGGGAATCAACCCATTGGATAACTAAGTTAACTTATTCCACGATCTATGATATGTTTGAACCGAAAACTGGATTTGTTATACTAAATTTCATTTCAGTTTATATAAAGATTACAAAACGAAATACGTAAGAACAAATCCCAATACCATGGACCAAAGTTGTGAATATTATTATATTCCTCCGAAATTAAATCATTTCCCGTCCTTAGGACCTTTTCATTTTCGCCCTTTGTGAATCCGGGTATCATATGGCTGCGCCCATATATTAGTAGGTATGATATACACACGCTCGGCGATGCTCTGCGCCATATATACCATGCTGGTAACTTATTCCCGTTGACTTCTGTAGCTGTAGCTGTATCTGCGCAGTACAGGCCACAAACCCCGGTTCGCATAATATTTTATGCAGCATACCTACCCACCTACCGTACTCGTATCGTGGGCACAAGACAGTGCAAGTTTGCTCGTAATATCGAAGCGCTTTCGAAAAAAACCCCATCTGCTTATTGCATGCAACCCCAGATCCAAGCAAAAAAGAAAAAAAGGGGGGGGGCCAAATTTTGACGGTACGGTATGCAGTCCCAGTTCCTTTTTATATATAATAATTGTCATGATGAAAAATAAAATAAAGCTCCGACATTACGAGCGCTCGTGCAATCCATACTGGAGCGTATGGTGGCTAGGGTAAACTAGATCGTATCATGCCGATCCATGTGCTCATCTCTCCCCCCCCTCCCTTCCTTGCATCCCTCCCCGCCGCCGTCCCCGGCCGCATGGACTTAGCAATAACTGTACCAGGGAAAACTGATCTTCGAGATTTTTTTCCCGTTAGCCACGATATCATGGCACGCTAACCATCGTATCCCCTAACAAAGCGTGCAGAAGAAGGCGTGAGTTTATGTGCACCGTTTGCTTCATCCTTCTGGTGTTACACACGGTATCGTATCGTGCACTATGTAGCTTATCGAATCGGCATCGTATTATAAGAAATATGCAAACGGGAAAGGGAAGAAAGTGTGGTTATGTGCAGTTAGCAAACTAGGCTAGTATGATACTATCTATAACAACATCACTACAATAGAAAAAAGGCGAGAAGAAGAAGAATACCGGTATCTTTCCCCCAAAACCGAACCTAAAAACCACGCGAACTCGACCATTACCAATCCCAGAAAAAAGGAAAAAGAGAAAAAAAGAAAAAGAAAGAAACCTCCGCAAACACAAGTTTCACACACATCAGCACTCGCAATACTGTAAATAAATAAATATATATAAAAAAAAACCCCAAATTTACACCCTCCCACCCCATACCATTCATCCCATCCCATCCCACCCCCACACCCCCCGTCGCACCAACCAAACAAAGTGAAGGAAGGGAAAAAAAGGAAGAAAAAAAAACCCACCGTTTCCGTCTCATTTTTCCAACCCCTCATCAATCCCTCATCACGGGGTATTATATTCATAATCATCATATACAAATTTCGTTACAATAGGGCACTTTGTACCCGCACAAGTGCCACGATACCGGAGAACATCATTATCATCATCACCGGTTTCGTTTCACAAGGGGCTGTTGCATCCATCCATCCACCCATCTGCCACCCAACCCACCCGAGCGCCTGGTCTCCCTCTCTCGTCTTAAGGGAAGGTGCATCATATTTTGTACTATACTAAACAGTACAGTACCCGTTCGGTACTATACGGTGCGAATAATTTGGGCGGGCCCGGGGGTTAGGGAAGGGAAGGGAAGGGCAAGGTGGGAAGGGAGGGAGGGAGGGAGGGAGGGAGGGAGGAAATGGGTCTAATAATAATAAGAATAATAATGATAATAATAAATGTATTAAAAGGAAAAAAATAAAATAAAATAAAAACTGTCAAGTGAAATAGAGTAGTCTATCATAGGCGGATAAAATAAGGTATGATAGATAATAGAAGGAAAAAAAAAAACGACTATAGATCTGCTGCCCGTGTTCGGTCATCCCGTATTCTGTTTTGTGCTGTATACAGTGCGAGTACAGCACTTGCGGGTAAGTTATGTTCAAGTTAGGCATGGCAGTCCATGGCCCGTGTCGAGGCTGGAGCTGTCTATTTCCTTTCCTTCCTTCCTTCCTTCCTTCCTTCCTTCCTTCTTTCTCTCCTTTCTTGCTCCTCTTATCGTCATATGTGGTATCACCTTGTTGTAGTACTAGTATGCGTATATATGCGTCTACGAACAAAGGCCGAGGAAAGTAAAAGAAGGTTGACATGCGGTCTCACGCACGAGAAAAGAAAAAGAAAAAAGAAAAAAAGAAAAAAAAAGACGGTGCGAACCTTAATTTTTTTCTCTGCAAGAATTTATTTTCAACTGCGGGTACTGTGCAGTACATACACCAAACCTACTTACATACGCAATAACTTTTCCAATCATGCCAGCCTTTTTCTTGTGGGTAAGGTGGCATGGCCTATAACCCCAATTTACCGGCACAGTACTCTGTAATAGGTCACAACATTATTGATTTATTCTCAGCGACGGTAGGAGTAAGGGTCTAATTATAAAAACGGTGGAAACACGATTGAACAAGAAAAAACAAAAACAAATCAATGATTCCCAAGTGGTCGTTTGAAGTGGGGGAAAGGAAGGGGGGAGGAGAAAAAAAGCCACCAAATGACCGTTGTCCCACCTGATGGGGATTTTTAACCTAGGTCCAGTATAATATCTGCCTCCAGTATAGCCTCGCCATCTCTTTTTGCTGAATGGTCTGTGAAAAATCCTCAACCCCGGATTGCTAAAACAACTGGGGGAAAGCTTCGCATAACTCGAGCTCCTATGACACAAGTGTGTGGCTGGGGCCGATAACACAATTTTTGTATCAGTCACTATCCTTGTGAGCCATGCGAGCAGTCCTGCCCCCACTAATCAGTGTCCTGCGAGTTTCGTATCTTTACCCACCTTCAGATGTGTACTACCACCTCAAGGACATGACGATCTTTGCAGAGATCTTAGAGAAGGACAGTGGCTGCCAGACGCCGCTGCCTGAGTTCCTCATCCGCGATTTTCTTCAATACGCGGAGAAACCGGGGTAGTGTTAGCTACGAATGGCCAAAAGTGTGATATTATTGTAACCAGCAAAGGGCAGGATGTGATGAAAAGATGAGAAGGGCTCGGACTTTCTCGCATTCCTCCATCTTCTCTATCCAAACCTCACCCACCGATTTTATTCTTTCAACCAGTGCTGCATATTCAAGCTCTCCCCAACCTTCACCATCATTTATCATATCTGATCTACTGCCAGCTCCTTTTCCGCTTCCGTAATGCTTGGCTTCCCTCCCTCCGGCGAGGGTTGCCTCGTCCGCAGCTAACCGCTGAATCTCACCCACACATTGCTTCCACTTCTCCCAGAGGACATCCAACTTCTCAAGCCCCTCGTGAGTCAAATCTTTGAGCTCGTGGGCCTTCTTCTCCAGAGAGCCCGAAAGCAAGGGTGAACTGAATAGAGTTTTTTTAAGGTTCGATGAGTGGGAAAGATAGGTCTCGGAAAGACTTGTTGTTGTCGCTGTACGGCAGAGGAGTGCCTCTAGTTTATTAGAGAGTGCCAGTGGGAGGCTTTCTGAGAGGTGTGCCGTTGTATGGTCGATCGAATCTATTTCGATGTGAGGGAAGTGTCAGACAAATGATGATAGAACCACAAAATATGATCCAAACGCCAAAAAAATCAACGGGGATCCGGTCCTAGGCCCGGGGGAAACGAGGGAAATAACAACTGTATAGAGTAGCAGCGACGCATAATAGGACATATTATTATAGGGGAGCAGTGTGGGTGAGCGCAATCGAGTGACAATATGTTGGTGTGCATGCGGGGCAGGCAAGGGTCGGGGAGCAATCGACCAATGGGCAAGGCGAGGGTTAGAAAAAAAATGGGATAAATGGGACCATATTGGCTCGGGTCCCTAGTGGATTCTCACTGGGTCGATGTATTATCGTTGGCATGCCTGAGTGTCCCAGAAGCAAAAATAATTGCCGGCACCTTGGTCGAACAGGGAAAAGCATGTTCCAAAATATAGTAACAGGCCGGTACATATGATCCGAGCGTAAATATCGATCTACTGGTCCCGCAGTAGAAAGCACTCATCTTGACTTACCAGTAAAAGATTTTGCTAGCGGGTGTTGTTGCACTAGTGATGCCCTCTTTTTTGTTGTCTTTGACGGTCTCCCGTTTCTAATTCCGTCTGTCTGCATCTGGCCTTTCCCTGACTTGTCTTCGTGACTAGGAAAGGCCTTGTCTCCCCTAAATCCCCTGCCTTTCTTACTTCTACCAAACCTTTGCTTATTGATGGCAGAGGTCGGGCACTCAGGCCTAGCGCCTGCAGGCCTAGTTCTGGTCCCACGACGACCAGCATCATTGGCCTTGCCTTGGCCTGTCATAACAGAGCTTAATTTTGGCTTCATACTGCTCTTGCTTTGGTTATCCATGGGCCTGGCCATAGGCGGATTACGGGATGTATGATTAGAATAAGGTTGTAACTGGTTGGCTCGAAGCGTGCCGACCTTTGGCTCCTCCTGTGTGGCTTGGACGGTAGTGGCGCGTTTCATGTTATTCCATGCATGTGCCTCTTTGGGACGCTCAGCACCGGGTAAGAGGGATCTCTCTTGCTGAGGCCCTGCTGCGGAGGAGGATCCACATTTAAACATCACAGCCACAGAAGAAGCGAGATTCGATCAGATCCAGTACCAATGCACACAGAGGAAGCCGATTTAGATGAGACTATTTTTTCGGTTAGTCAACCGTCTGCTCTTACTGGATGATTGATGTGGTACCCACGCACGGAAGAGGGGCTGAGGTGTAGGGGAGGTTTCCCTTTTTTTTTTCTTTCTCTCTTTCCACCTCAATTCTGGGGATACGGTTCACCCGCACGCCGTGTGTGTGGAATAGAATTACGGAAATAATAGGGTGGGGGGTCGAAAGAGCGGAAGAAGAGATGGTTTATGAAAAGGGGGATGATGGAGGCGGGCCACCCACTATAGTGCCGTCAGAAGTGATGAATAGCGAGCGAGGTGGATGAAGGGAAATTCGAGGGAAAGGGATATGGTATGCCAGTGGTAGGTAGGCAAGGGGGGATAGCAGGAGAGCGAGTAAAGCAGGATGACGAGGGTAGCCCGAGAGAGGCTTTGGAGAAACGAAGGTGCCACGAAAGCGTTTCTACTACAGTACGAGTAGACACGATACCGGCGGTAGGCATGTGCAGCAGCAGGTTAGGTGTTGATGGTGGCGGCTGTTGTCGTGAGATCTGTGTGGAATAAAGTACGGTACCGGTACCGTATGATATGGATAGCTTATTTTTCTTCTTCAAATGATTTCCTAATAATTTGAAGGCAAATTTAATTTTCTTTTTCGGAGTGCAGCAGAATTATTTGTAATTACGCCCTTATGCAACTGTTGGTGCATATTGCTTGCTTTATTTCACCTACCGGCAACAGGACGGTGCACTGGTAGCTGTAGCCCTCCGTATATGACAAGAATATTTGTGGAACAGCATCTCGAAATCATGACATGAGTATGGGATGCTTAGAGATGGATGGATAGGGAGCAGCAGTGAAACCATCGGGAGTGGTTCACCTAAGCGTAATGGCATGTAAGAGTGTGATAGATTATAGTTTGGAAACCACGTGCCTGAAAATAGACGCTCCCACAAGCTTCCAGAAAGAATGGGCCAGCTTCTTTACAGGCTTCCTGGAATGGTGCTGAGGTTATCGCATCCTTGACAACAGATTTTAGAGAGGGGGGGAAGGGTTGTGTGTGTGTGTGTGGCATTGGATTTTGGGATTTTGGGAGGATGAGGAGTGTGGGAGAGTCTGCACGAACTGAATATCGAGTCGGTAGACAATTACAGTATCATCCATGTTGCTTTTTCTTTTCTTTTTCCTATTTTTCTTTTACCTTTTCTTTACTTTTTCTCCCTCGATGCGCAGCAGCGTTGTTTTTCTGAGCCCAGGCGTGCACACCTACGGTAGTAAGGCTGGAGGGCTGGTCATAGTAGACATGGGATGTAAAAGATTACTGGCTGGTACAAAAAGCTCCCCTCGAGATACTCGAGTACCTAACTCTACTTAAGCAGACGCGTCCTCCCTCCTAAAAGCTCCTGGACCCGCCCCATTGTTCAATAGCATATTGCGAACATTCAATCCCAACCACCACCACCAACCACTTGCACTGCAAATTCAACATTCCGGCAAACAACACATTTCAACCCTCCTGTGCCCCCCCCCTCAAGGAAAAGCCGAATTGCCCCACAACCACAACATCTAATCACAAAAATCAATACACACTCCCAACCCAGGGGGAAATAATAATATAACACAGCCAGTACCTCCCTCCCTCCTTGCCTGTTGAAGAAGAAGAGGGCAAAAAATCTACATATACAATATCTCAAATTGAGAATTGAGCTCTCTCCATCCATCCATCTCTGTCATCCCATCTCGCTCGCATTTTTGTTTCTCTCGCAAAATGTCGATCCGATTTGGGCGAAGTGGTAAGCGTAACACAGCGGGCCGGCTCTTTTTTTCTTTCCCCCCCCTGCAAACCTTAGTGGTCTCATGCTTATTGTGTTTTAAACTGCTTAGGAAATGGATATGATAGCTCTGAAGTCATGGAGACTGAGGATGATGATTGGCGTAAGGTCACGGACCTGAACGAACGTCGCAAGATCCAAAATCGTTTGGCTCAGAGAAATTACCGTGAGTACCCTCACCACCACTGACGTTAGCTTTTGGCACAGTAATCTAGGGGCTATTTTGAGCTGAAGAGGTATCTGATCTTGCGTCTTTTAGGTCGAAAACTGCGTCAGCGTCTGGAAGAACTTGAGAGACAGGCTGGGAAGAATAGTGGCCCATCCACCCCACCACCCAACAAGAAGAGAGCAAAGCAATCGACTTCGGGAGCTGGCCCTGTCATTGAAACACCTACTAGGGATCGCGCCGATTCTGGCCCAAGACGTGGGGGATCATCTCATGCCCCTCATGGAATGGTGGATACAGAGGGCCGCTTCTCGACAATCGACTCTCTCCTCTCACCTCCAAGTGTGTCTGGTGAGTCTGAGGATAGCAGCACTTCTGCCTCCTCTCGTGGGATCTATACCAGCGATTTTGGCCCTTTGCTACTACGGCCAACGGCCAGATCCTCAGAAAACACCTACCCAATCTGGCAAAACCAATCACAGCTTCAGTACCCTCCGCCTCCAACTTACGGCTCGAGTCAGCCATACATTGCTTCCGAGTACCCTCCTACCAGCAGCGTTCCCACTCCTTCAGTGTCTCCAGCGCCAACTCATCAGCAACTACAAGCGTACATACCCCCCTCAAACCCACCTTTCGTTGTCTACACCGCTAACTGACTCTCTCTCCCCTTTTCAAGGCTCGAATACGAACAGTACCTATCAACCTCATGTCCGCCAAACTACCCATATTGAGATATCAAACCAAGCGGAATCTCCAACCGTATCTCCTATGTATTCGTCTAATCCAACCGTGAACCCAAACCCCTTGCACTTGAACCCACCAATGCCTCGAGACGAATTCTATCAGACTCTCGACTACTTCAAACCTTTCAATGCGACAATGATGGTTGGCAAGATCCTGAGCATTAATGAGTTAGAGATGCTTCAGGACGACACACCCCCGCCATTCATACGAGAGAGTACGGAAGAACCGTCGCTCAAACTACCAGACCACACCCCTGATCTCCAGCCAACAAAAATGCAAAAAGAAATTCAGCACCACCCTTACATCGACGCTGTGCCCTTCGAGGGCTTTCATGGCATGCTGCTCGAGTGTATTGAAAAGGGAGAGGAGACAGGAAATTATGTATACGAGGTCAACGCTTCCAAGCAGATGTATGAGAGCTGGGGTGTTTGGGGAGAATATCCGTGGGAAGGGCGAAACTTGGAGATTGGCGAAGCCTTCGCTAGGTGAGAAAAGCCGCTTTTACTTTTTGTATTCCGTTATTGTGACGAGTTTCGTTTGTCTTTGGAGTTTTGTTGGTCTCTGGGGCTTCGTTTTTCTTTGGAGTTTCGTTATCTTTTTTGTCTCTTTTTGTCTCTTCTCTTTGACGAATTGCACACGTATGAGGTTGATGTATATTTTCCCTTTTTTTCGATTAGTTTCGCTCGGTTTCCCCTAAATTCATTTCTTTTTGCAGGGCCTTTTTCTCAAAATTATGGCCGCAGGCTATTTCCACCTCACAACTTTGTTCCATCGCTTCTTCTTCCACTAGCCATATCTTCCTCAATCCTTCTCTCCCTCATGCTTTTTCCTCGGGTTTCTTTCTTTCTCTTGTGTGATAGCCAGACGGTGGGCTCTTTCTTGATGAGCCGACAGCTGACGGTGGGAAACCCGAAGGGAATATTGTTTCCTTAATATGGATGACGAGATAATTCAGCCCACTAACCGGTGATAAAGGCAAAGAGGCCTGGAGCCACCCAGCCTGAGGGAAAGTTCTGGGAGAAGTGGAATGAATGATGCATAACGATGCTCAAGCTGGATAAAAATGCAATAAGATGACAGCGGAAGAATCTGGCATTATGAAACATTGAAACAATATTTAGGGGGGGGATTGTTTAGTCGATCCCAAGTCCCAGATTGTATCGGCGGCAGGATGGGAAGGGCGGAGAGCATTCATTGTGTATATAATATGGGGTTTGTTGTCGATAATTTGTTTCTAGTATATAGTAACTCTGTCGTATATTAGATATTAAATATCTCCTCCCAAAAATGATCTCTTCTCATCCCGTTTTGCAAGTAGGTGAAGACGTGAGAAAGCGAGCAACAATTCCCATTCAATCCACCGGAGAGAGGCATGGATCGACAAAGCCCACTGTGGCTCCTGATGCTTCTCTAGTACTTTATTCTAGGTATCGTAGGGCGGAGCATGGTACCTTAGATTACCGACTTTGGGTGCCACCACGACTACCGTAAGGAAAAAGAAAAACACTTGGTAATGATCGCCACACCGCACTCCTAAGGCAATCGGAAGATTATCACTCGATCTCACGTTCTAGATTCAAAAGTGTTTCACACACACACCAGGGCGCACACACTTGCACCGAACCTCGAGCTAATTTAGTTAGCTCACCCGTGGATCGCCCGGCGGCTCGGCGGGAGATGATTTGTGCTATACCATTTTGGTCCCCAGGATGATGGTCCTATCATACAGTAGTCTACCGGTACCGTACTCGTGCCAGCACTTTCCTTTGGGGTGAGTGTCTGTGGGTGGGGCTTGAACCGGGCGGAACTTGCCGGCACTATATCCCCCATCACACCATCCGGGGGCTCGGAATTCCAGGGTTGGGTTGGGCAAGGTCAAGTATGATAGGTATACCGTAATGTCTAAGTCAAATCCCCTCCAAAATAAAAAAATAGTGTGAGAGCCAAGCCGGATCAACACTTTCCACTCCATCGGGGGGGGGGGAGTTCACTTCCGTGTATCATTGCCCGAATCATATACCATGATTGACGGGCAATATGTAGCATTGTGGGGGGGGGGGGTTTCTCACGAACCTCGAACTGAGAGGCAACGTGACGAGACTCTATCCCCTTCAGCCTTCCCCATGCAATCCTTTCAGGTTCGTCAGGTTCGTCAGGTGGTTACAGTACTCTTACTGTAGGGTACCGTATGAGGATGAGGTACTCGGCTCGGAATCCACCGATCGGTTTCGTACGGGTTTAGATGATCAATTGGTCGGGTAGGGCCGCTTAGACCCGGGGCTCGTGCTCAACAGTACCGGTACGGTTGTCGTCATTTGTCTATTCGTCTATTTCGGAAGGAGATACTTTTGGCTTATTGGTTGCTATGTGTTGTGGATACACTACATACTAATACTAAGTCGATGTTCACGAGGTAGGCACAGGGCATTAGCAATGTCCAAAGATCGGAAGGGATTTTTTTCTTCCTCTCTTTGTGTTAGGAATTCTACCGAGGTGTTTGAGATCCTGTTATATTTCACGAGTGACTTTTTTTTTTTCTTTTTTTCCCTCTTCGGAAGTGGCGTATCATAGTTCGGAGTTTGTTGGTGGGGAATTAAGATGAGGATAAGTTATGTGGGGAATGGAGCAAAGGAAGCTTCAAGTTAGGTGTGGGTTAGGCAATTTTAGTGCTTTTACCAAAATTCTTTAAAGAGCCTCCAATTCCCCCCCCCTTCCCTGGTGGACCTTTTCTCTCCTTTCTCTCTCCGTTATTCCCATCAGGGTTACCTACAGGATAACCCCCCTAATCCAGACGGCCTGCGCCTTTTTTGCCCCACCACTGGCACAATCACCACCCACTCACCCTCTTCTCACCTCACAACTCCCTGCCCACACAACCCCAAGCAAGCAAACAATCTGGCACCAAATATTTTTCAAAACCTACAATCATGCCTCCCCCTTCAGCCCTTTCCGCAGACTTGACCCCTGCTGCTGAGAACAGCAACCTCACCCAGGCAAACAATGTTACTGAATCTGCCGCTCCGATTGGTACTCCGGGGCTAGCGGAACTTGATCCTTCCAAGTTGAAAGTTACAATTACCAAAACCCCTAGACCCTTCCACGCCGATAGCAGCAAAATTGAGTGGGGAAAAACCGATGTTTGCACCGACCACTGGATTACTGTGAAATGGTCAGAAGCTGCGGGATGGGCAGCACCCGAATTGAAACCCTATGGTCCAATAGATTTGTGGCCCACTGCGTCTTGCCTACACTATGCCACCGAATGTTTTGAGGGTATGAAGGCCTACCGCGGCTTGGATGGGACCGTACGCATCTTCCGCCCCACCAGGAACACGGCAAGAATGCTTGTTTCTAGCAACAGAATTGCCCTCCCTAGCTTCTCACCTTCCGCTTTGGAGGAATTGATCAAGATCCTGCTTGCTACCGATGGACCAAAGTGGGCTCCAGAGCCTGGCTCGTTCTTATACGTCCGTCCGACTATGATTGGCACTGGCGGTGCGTTGGGTGTCCACAAACCTCGTGAGGCCATGCTTTTCATCGTTCTTGCTCAGTTTCCCGTCCTATACGAGAGGTCTTTGAAGCTGTTGGCTAGCCGTGAGGATCATATTCGTGCTTGGCCTGGTGGGTTCGGATTCGCCAAAGTTGGAGCGTAAGTCCCGTTCCTGAATTATCGCTTCCGTTTCTGGTAACTGAATACTAACACGATCTTGCGCAGGAATTATGGCCCTTCCCTGATCGCGCAAAAGGAAGCTCAGGCTAGAGGCTATGATCAAATCCTTTGGCTTTTCGGTGAATCCTGTGAGGTGACCGAAGCGGGGGCAAGCAATTTCTTCGTTATCTGGAAGAATAAGGATACCGGGAGAATCGAGTTGGTCACTGCGCCTTTGGACGACAAGATTATTCTCGATGGAGTTACTCGTCGCTCAGTTCTTGAATTGGCCATGGATCGTCTTACCGTTTCCAACGGTGAAATCCAGGAACTCGATGTTGTCGAGAGGAAGTATACTATGGCAGACCTTGTTGATGCTGCTAAAGAGGATCGTCTCCTGGAGGCTTTCGCTGCAGGAACCGCCGTATGCTTTCACCCAATTCTACATCTTTTTTTTTAATACATTTCTCTAACCCACTCTAGTTCTTTATTTCATCCGTTATGAAGATCCACTTCCGCGGCGAGGACATTTCTCCCAAGCAAACTAACGGGGCGTACGCTGGGATGTTGAGGAGCTGGCTTAAGGCCATCATGTTCGGCGAGGAACTTCACGAATGGGCCGTTATCGTTCCTGAAACAGGTTTTAAAGTTGACGCTTCTTCAGCTGAGAAGGAAATCGACGAGATGGCGGAAAAGCTTCGTCAGATGAAGGCCAACCCGGCCTTCGCCGCTGCCCTCCAGAAGGTCCAGGCGGAAATCTAACACCCCCTTCCTTCATCTTAGAAAGTAAATAGCCTTTTCACATTTCCTTTTTAACTGTCGGTTTTACTTATTGCTTTTACTCTGTGGTAGAAAGGGGTTGGGCGTGATTTCTTATTGACACAAGGGCGATGCTCATGAAGTGTCTCTTTTATGGCCTCTTTCTGTTCAGTCTTCTACTTCATTCTTTCGCTTTCTCCCTTTCAGTAGGTATCTAAGCCTTGGTGTTGTGGGGGATTTTTACTGGGAGTTACAAATACGATAAGCTTTTTGCAACAATCTTGGTCTTGTGGGCCGCACTCGTTTTGATTGTGACTAGAGAGCGGAATTCAAAGAGGAAAAAAAAAACAGAGGCTAGTGCGTCAATGATACCATATTGGCAACTATTAATCGCGGCATCTGGTTGGTTCTCAGCGGATGTCTCAAGTAATAAAGCATTATTTGGGCGTAAGGCGAACGTCCAACGATCGGATAGCGTAAGTACAGTTCTCGAATGCGAGAGAAATGTGCTTGGATGCTGTAATCGCTCCTCATATCAAGGCGCCTCGCCTCGTATTCTTTTCTTTTCTGTCTGCCTCTTGGATGGCGAACTTCAACGACCTGGCACTGTACATTTTTCTTGTACTGTGCTCGAGCACAGTACTTGTGGTACGACATGGCATCGAAATGTACTGTACTGTACTAGTACTACACTGTGGGTTGATATACCATCCCTTCGTGCGTCCCGGTTTTCACATACTTTTAGCGTTGCACTAGTAAGATAGATATGGCAAGAAAGGTAACGATAGACAACACACCGAGAGAAATCAAAATCAGGCGAAGTACTCCTACTCGTACCATAGCCGGGAGAAAATCTATGCAGAAAACCCTGTTTCCATCATGGCAATACTGAACAGTACTCACCTAGCACTATTCTGAGCACTACACCACCTCTGAAGCACAAAGTTTTTCATATCACGATTACCCAAATAGGCTAGGTTTTGAATGGGGGTGCAATATCTATGCAGTGAACAGGATACCGGTACCACCCTTCATATTCATCATATGATATTTACATCATGCTTGTCACAATTATTCCTAACTTTGCTCTCTTTAGTTAATTCACCACCGATCGCTTCCACTACCAGCTCTACGGGCATAGCGCGGTGCTTGAAAACACACGAAGGGATAAGAGTAAATTAATTCCCACGGCGCCGGCTATATACCCGTAATATCGAATGCACGGGTAGCGGAGTAAGCCAGTTGGAGTAAGTATCCACCCCCCAAAATAGAGCCCTTGTCGCACGGTGTACTGAAAACAGTACTGTACAGTACTAAATTGTGTCACCCCTCCCCTCCCCTCACCCGGAGCTATGATAGGAGTAAATCATAATTACGAGACATACCATTTTATCCCTTCTCTGCGCGATACGATACGATACCGCCAAGAATGAGTGTTCTATCATACGGTACGTACATGCATATATGTACAGTATATGTACTTGTACAACATACTCCACCACCAACCTATCCTACCCCGCCCCACGTGATCCCTCATACTCCCCACTCGATACGAGTATACTCGAGTAGACTATTCCTCCTCCACCGGAAAACCGGAAAATTTCAACACGTTCAACACGGAATATCGTACACGCAATGGACCATGCGCGGAGAAGGAAACGGAAGCGAAACATTGTCGGGCCAAGCCGGGGGAAGAGAGGAACCCCCCCGGACCTTATCCGTGAAACAGAACACACGAAGTCTTCAGCTAGAAAGAGGAGGCCTGGCGCTCGTAACTATGGTATACTGGTAAGTAATGTCCGGCGCGTTTGTGAACACAGCTGCTATCGCATACTAGCGAGAGAGAGAAAAAACACACCGAGGCTCTTGAACGGATTTGATTGCCCATATGGGCAGTCGGTATTGCAATATCAGCTGTGCTCGCGCGAACGTTCAGGGCATTTACGAGTGCAGTACACTGCTCGAGTAGATGTAATAGATAAAATTTTACCCGCAGAATATATACTTACCTACCGAGACGTCATCCATCCATCATTCTTGAATGTTATCATGCGGTACTGTACAGCATACTTACCTACCGTATCGCCAAGGAGATTTCCAGAGAAATACTTTTATCATCTGCATTGGCTAGGAATAGGTCCTTCTCCGTGGTGGGGGGAGGATGCGGGGGGGGGGGGGGAACTGGTACTACCGTACTGTTGGTCTCGGGGGAGAGGATGACGGCATCATGGTTGCTCACTCGTTAAGTTCGGTATGGATCCCGGGGGGATATAATATGGCATGGTATAATTGTGATTTTATTTGTCTTCCTGGGATTGGAGTTTGTTGAGGTGGGGAGGATTGGATGCCTGTGTGTGTGTTTGTTTGGATCTGCTGGAGTTTGTAGCGGGAATGCTGCTATTCTGCCGACTAACACCACCACCACCGTGATCACTAACAGCAATAACATAGCAAGGAAGGAAGGAAGGAAGGAATGGGGAAGGGAAGTGAATCTATCTCTCGCCGCCTCATCGGGAGGGGTTTTTTTTTTTTTTACTAACATGCGTTAGCGGTGAGGGGTGGAAACATTCCTCCCCATATATCTATCTATCCCACGTTTGCATCTTCTCCTTCTTCCCCTGGCCCTTTGCTCGGAGAATCTAGGCGGTGGGAATGGAAAATGACTATACCCCCCTCCGGGCTTGCATAACTCTATCGTACGCCCATTATCAACCCGCTCTCTACTCGGGTTTGGAGAAATATAACTTCTCTAACTCCCGATACCCGCGGCTTTTACGATAGCCATTCTTACCGGTAGTGCAAACCCTCCCCCCGATAGCGCGAATATACCCTATCCATCTAGAGAAATAAGCCCTCACATCATAGAAAGTTATCGACTTCACCACAGATCACTCGCGTTGCAAAGTCCATTCCATTTCCCTCCCTCCTCTTTCCTCCTTGCTTCTGCTACGCTGGCACTCTCGCTGGCTACTTTTTATAAGTGACAACCTCCCTAGGGCGATATACTACACTATAACTACAATACTCCTGGAATGCGCACACTTGCTTTTCTTTCTTTCATCTTCGCCTTTTTTCCACTTCTTTTTTATACCCCTTTTACTGCTGGATATAAACCCCTTCACCCCGACAAAAAAAAAAAATCTCAATCCTCCGAATACCCCGACCGGCACACCCATCTACCGATTTCATCCATATGATACGAAAACTTTCTCGAAGCCCCAACTCGCATTATATGCCCCTTCGGGGGAAAAACCCCCCGAAGAAGAAAAAGAGACCATTATCACAGCTCCAGCCAATCGGTACTGTACACCGAGCTGACTAATCTAGATTCTAGACTGCAGTAACTTTTTAATTTTTTTTATTTACATACTGTACCACTTAAAGCATCGGGGACGCGCGCGGGGGGGTGGTACGGTATGTTGAACATTCACCACCACACATTAGGCCGCCCTCCCACCTCCCTCCATCCCGAACGTATAATACTCGAGCACAAGGGCAAGGAACAAGTTATGTACCCGGAACAGAACAAGTACCGTATGGTATGATATATATATTTCGCTGGTGAACTTCCACCTTATGTTATAGTTAGATACCTATTTCCAATAACCCCTCCCTTCCCTCCTTTCCGAACCTTGCTCATATCATACTTATACAAGCATGATACCCGTATAGTAATCTATCTATCCATCTACCCGCGGTACCTGTCCAGGGACCATAGAATAAGAAAGAAAGAAAGAAACCCAGAATAAAACCGAAACCTCTCGCAGGCATAAGACGCCTCCCTCCCTCCCTCCCTCCCTCCCTCATTCCTAGCTCGAGACGAGGACGAGGACGAGGACCAGACGAGAAGGCAAGAAAAAAGCAAAAAGTTTATAATAAAAACCCAACCAACCAAACGTCCTATATAAGTTACCAAACGGATCGAGAACCCATTTCAATTCAACTATGATATCGTACCGTACAGTACATATCATTTCCAGTTTCTTATATACAAGTTACCGGTACGATACGGCAGAAGAAGAAGCACTTCCCGTCGTCGTCGGAAGCAACCGATATGGAGAACAGCCGGTTATGGTAACAAGCGTTCGTCCGATATGATACGTGTGTGTACTAAATAGTACAAAGTACAAGTATCCCGCCGGCCCGAAGTTCCGGATCCATGGCGTGTGCTAATATATTATACTATTACAAGTATAATGCCATGCTGAGGCTATTATTTGCCCTGGTATTTATTCCACTGTACCGTACAGTATTCGAGTATGGGTGCGATAGATCTTCCTCCCCTGTGCTGCTCCGCGCGAGCAAGTGCCGGGGATGGTCCGGGACCCGTGCCGTGGGTAAGGAACCATGGGTACTAGCTGGGATGGGTTGGCGGTGCTAGGTTGGCCACTCTGTGGGGGAGCGTTGGGCTTTTGTTGGGTATTGTAGTATCAGTACGGAACTGTACGGTACTGTCTATACCGGGGAGAGGTCGTTTTTTGTGAACCAGCACGGTATGCAGCCTACAGCACTGGAACGAATAGGATACTGGGCCCTTGCGATCCCTCGAAGCCCCTCCACCCCGCCAGCAAGCAAACTTACCAAGACATTCCAACTTCCTACCCCCCGCAGCAATTAAATTTACGGTAAACTACCCAGGTCGCAGTCACATAATCAGTGAGGAGAAATTTTTGTTTAATGATATCCGTACATCCCATCCCATTCCATACCCCCTTGCCTTGCCCTCCCATCCCCTCTTCCCCCCATAACACTTTATAGGCAAGAGTGCAAGCAAACCAGTACTGTAACGTGAAATAACGTACACCAACGAAACACAGACAAAAAAAAGAATCGAATTACCCAAGTCCCTAGCAAATTAACACCCATAGAAAAGCTGGAAAGGCATCCGCCACTTCTACTTAATCGCATCGCGTGTACCGTGTACCGGATGTTCGCTCTGTATCAACATTTCCATACCCGAGCCTCGCATCGTATTGAGGGACCCATAAAAGGGGGAAACAAATAAAAGAGCTGTGATAAGAAATAGGAGCAAGAAAGGTAAACAAATGAAAGGAACTTTACATACATGATTTTGAGCAAACAGGAATAATGACTACCGAAGTATGACAGATTGAGCCCAGGAAAAGAAACGAAAAGAAACGAAAAGAAATGGGTGGCGGAAAAAAAGGCAATACACGTGCACCTGAGAAAGCAGCAAGAGAGAAAAGGAAAGGTGAGAGTTGCTAATTCAACCTAACCATCAGTAGCACTTCCCTTTTTGAAGAAAGAAAACAAAAACAGTTGATATCCCGCCTTTCTGATAACTGTGTGAGTGTAACATTGTAGATCAGGTAGGGGTTTTGAATTGAACCCGAGAGTGTTTCGAAATTCGCCAAGCTCGCGCATCCCAAACAACAATTTACCACTCATATTCGCCGTTGGCTTTATGAAAGACATACCTAGTCAAGTTAGCTGCCCATCTCCACACATGAGCTAGGAGAGAAGTAGGGGACAAACTCAGTCTTGTTGATAGTCAAAACTCCATCCTTGAGAACACACTTCCACTTGTTTTTGGTACGCTGAACTTTGTCGTACATACATAGCATAATCTGCGGGACTTCATCGTCGTCTTCACCGTCAATTTCGTCATCTTCGGGATCGTCAAGGTCGGAATTGATGGCGTCTTCGTCGACAACTTCCTCATCACCAGACTCTCCGTCCATCTGCTTCATGGACACCGGCCAAGGGCCGGGAGCATGAGTAGCGTCAGGGACTGTAGGAGCGGGGGCGGCGTGAGGGTAATGATTAAAAGGATCAAGTGCTTCCTCGTAGGGATCTTGAGCCTTATGGCGTCTCTTAGCCTTGGGGGATTTAGGGGAGCGCCCAAGATTCCTCAAAGCCTTGACGAGTTCGTCGGTAGCTCTAACACTTTCGCGTTCAGCGTCGCTGATGCGACGAAGTAATATCTTGTCCGCTTCCGATCTGCTAATGTTGCCATATCCTTCAATCGGGATAGTTTCTTCATCACCCCCATCATGCTGGGGAATACCATTCTGTTGCCCGTTAGGCCTCTGCTGGGGATTGGTAGCGGGACCAGGGAGAACAAGGCCACCAGCAGGTCTGGCTAATTGAGGGGTATTCCCAAACTTCTGAGCGAGGTTTTGGCGGGCTCTTGCCTCAGCGAGAGCCGGATTATGGGTTGGATTTCCAGTGGGCTGTGCAGGCGGGGCGTAGACACCTTGAGGCTCCGTTCCCGGCTCCTGTTTGATTCTAAGGTTCAGATTGGTGGTTTGTGGGCTTGGGTTCTGAGCACCTGGTTCCTGTTTGATAGAATTTTGTTGCTGGGAGTTGTTATTAATCTGAGCCTTTGTGGGTGAATTTGGAGCAGGGGCCGAGGTGGAAGCTTGTGCGGCTTCCGATGGAGGGTCCCATGGGAAAGTAGCGACATTAAGATCAGTGAGTTTGGATTGCCAGACCTGTCATGGGAAGAAGCAAAAAAGTAAAGACAAGTTAGCCAAGGTTTCATCAAGGTTTGGGACTTGTAGCGGGGAAAAGCTTCGGGTAGCTCAGATAGGAAACAGTAAATTGCACAAAATATGACCTATTCGGGAAAGACAATTAGGGGTAAAATAGGGAAGAAAAACAGGGAAATAGGCGGTGCACACCACTCCCCCCCCCCTCCAATCCCTACACTGCCCAGGAGGCAACAGCATATAAAGGTGACAGCAAATGTGAGGGAGGGAGGGAGAAAGAGAGAGAAGAGAACCGGCCCGCCTCATAGAGGGGGGGGTCCGCCCCCCTTCAACCGAAAAAAAAAAAAAAAGGAAAGAAAGAAAGAGACCGAAGAGCGAATCGGCAACAACAAAACGGACGAAATTCCAGCTTTCTTCTTTTCTAACTAACCTGCTTCAGTTCTTGCAAGGTCGATGCATTAACTCCAGCTTCCTCAAAATCGATGACACTGGTCTGGATAACTTCCTCGATAATACGCTGGTAAACTTCACCCTATATTTTTCCTATTAACATCATCTAGTCCACGAGCTCGTCCATGGATAATCGGAGCCTCTCGAGAAAAAAGGAAAAAAAGAGAAGAGAGAAAAAGTGGCAAGGACATATGAAGGTGGTGGTGGTTGTGGTGGTGGTGGAGTAGGAGGAGCATACAGCGACGAAGGAAAAGGAAGAAAGCGAAGGGAAACTCACAACTACTTGATTCGACATGTTGCCTTTGGAAGCGACGGGCAAAAATGATGGTTTGATTGGACGACGGGGGGTTAGGATTTCGAGAATGGAGGGGGGTGGTTAGTTTCTTGTGTGTTGCGGGAGGATCGCGACAGACGGAGGCGGGAGAAAGGCTTCCTTCAGTTGATGGGGAAACGGGCCAAATTCTGTTTTGGAACAGAATACCACCAGCAAAGGGAGAAAGAGAAAGACCTGATCTTTCACAGGAGCCCAAGCTATCGGAGCGTTCAAACGGAGATGAAGGGTCGCACCGGGGATAGCTTTTGTTTTTCTCGGTTGACTTAGTGGTAGCTCTTCCTTTGGGACCTTGGGGTGTCTCTGGTGATAGTGTCGGGCTGCTCTGTGAATTTGGAGGGTGAAAGGATTGGCTTAGTAATCGGAGGGGAGGTTAAGCAGGCCAGATAGGCCTTGGCGAAGGAAGGGTTTCTGGGCCAGCCTAACACGCAGATTGGGGGCTCTGTCCGTCTTCTCCCGCAATGTTATCTTGCAGTCGGCGGGGGACCTGGGAGCCAGAGAAAGAGAGGATTTAAATTCCTTCGAATTATTCTCAAGTAGATCAATACCGTTGCCAGCGGAAAAGTTTGTTGAAGTCAAGGGTGGTGAAGAGGGTGAGTTGGAGAGTTGTAGTGTTGAGGAAGAAGAAAGGGAAAAAATGAAAGACGGCCACGGACGAGATAGGCACCGACGAAAGAGAGCCCTCAAAACACCAGTTACCCTCTACCCTTCCTTTCTCTTTTTTTTTTCTTCTTTCTACGATGGCATAATAGTAATAACAGTATTATAATAATGATAATGATAATGATAATGATAATAGTGGTATTAGTAATTGTACAGATCTCCAAAACAATAGATCACCTCGAGAGCGTCGGTTCTCGACGTCGCAAGTTCCCTGCTGCTAAAAGGCAGGCAACACACAACAGTTATCGTGACACCTGCGGGTCATAACTCAAAACGCACTCTTCTGCTGCAAGACACCAATTCGCAATCGGCCCCCCTTCCAAAAGGCCCGCCACCTATGATGTTATATTAAATTGAGCTCGAATCAACCTCGAACCGACGTCCTATGCACATAGTACTGGTAGAGTACTCGCGTGATAATTCGGACTGCTCACCCGTAGAATCCCCCAAAATTCCACGAGTAGGCGACTAGAACTGGGTGGAATTGCGGTAGGCAATTTCGAGTTCTTAGAGCCCTCCACTCTCAGGCACCGAAGTAATAAAATAATATTATTCACGTTCCCTGATATTGTAGTCGTATAGTAAGTACAGTACATCACTATCCTGGAACCTAACAGTCTTGCACTTCCCGATTCGCAAAGTCTTTGGATAAAAAGAGAAAAAGAGAGAGAGAGAGGGTTGAGATTGAAGCTGAAATCAGAGTCAAGGTGCCTCCTCCTCCGATAACTCTAGGTTGCGAAAAAGAGATATCAATGCGAGATATTGAGGAATTCCTAGAATTGGGTTTTAATTGTTTACTCGTATCTGAAGTGACATTGTTGGCCATCCTGGTCTTGACCCTATCGGATACTATTTTACGATATAGAATAGTCTACTAACAACTCACCACCATCAAACTTGACATCAGCCCGACCAGGCAGACAATCAACCAATCAATCGACCAAACCAAGGATTTTCGCCCAGAGCCAATGTATTCCGTGCCGGCTTTCTTCAGCATCCTAGCATCCAATCCCCCCCTAAGCCACCGCTAAAGCCACCTTCACTTCCAGATCCTGCCCAATCCGCCAAGCTGTGGCTAACAAAACCCCGGCTGTGGCGTCGCCATGGGAGTGTGGTGACGATACATGACATCACAGATAACTTACCGGAAGGAAATCCCAGTGACGACAACAACATTCCTCATGCGGCCATATCCCATGCCAGTCGGTGGCTCTCCGCCACTGTACGAGTACTCGAGTACGCTTGCAAGCATCACTGCGTCGCACAAGGCAGGAAGGCAGGACGGAATGGATGGTTAAACTACTCGTACTGGTGGTCTAGATAACTCTGGTGGTGAATTTCCTGGCTGGTTGGAAGGAGGGAGAGCTTACAGTAGGTTGGGTCTGGCTGGGTTAGGGCAAGTATGCGGTCATGCACACGAATTTTAAGGTGTATGAGAGGTGTGGTGTGAGATACAGTATAAAGTTATACCGGCAGGATTGTTTTAAATACTGCAGACTCCCCATCGGGGAGGGGTTTTCTTCCCGTCTGTTCCATTGTCCTTGATTGAACGAACAAACAGGTGAACCGACTCACTCGAAAGAGGAAAAAAAGGAAAAAAAGGAAATATCTATCTACCTCTCCCCCAAACTAGAACCAAACGGAACAAGCACTCCTAAAAATGACTTCCTCGTACGCCTCCCCATCTTCCCATCACTAAAATCCACATCCTAACAATCTCACAGATACACCGGAACCTTCCCCACAACCCAGTACCTCCCGTCCGTCAAACCTAGCGCCATCGCCCTCGGCACACTCTTCACGCACACCGCGAACCTGGCCGTCATGTCCCCGCTCTTCGGCGAGACATACCACAAGGCGATGAAAGCTGACTCCAAGTCGGAGTTCGCAAAATCTAAAGAGGTCACGAGGTCCGCGGCCTTAATGGGCTCCTCGCTTGTCGGGTCGAGTGTGCAGACGTACGCTGTCGCCGCACTGCTGAGTCGCTCGGCCGCCCTGAGTTATAAGGGTGCGGCGTATGTTGGTGCACTGGTGTTTGCAGCTACGTCGGTTCCTACTGTTTGTTTCCCAATTCCCTAAATTAGTGTGTGTGTCAAGTTGGTGATTGGTTTTACTGATGAAGGGGGAGGATTGAATAGGTTGTTTCGCAGTTATTCCATGAGCGTCGCCCAGCAGAGTATATCGCTGTCCGGGCCACGGCGGGTTTAGTCGAAACGGTGGGATTGGCGTTGTTCTTGACTTGGTGGGGAATCCGGCCGGTGCATGATCTTCTCTGATATGGTGAGGGAACCCTATAGCCGGAACAAGCAAACATTCAATCTCGTTTGTTAACAGTAGGTTAATACACCAAGACTGACCTTTGTAGGTTAATATATTGGCAAATAGCAATTAACAGCAATGAAAATACCCCGGATTTTCCCCTTGTGACTCGCCAAACTTTAACCCCAATATCTCCATGAAAACTTGAGATATTTTTGTTTTCTCTCTATTAGTGTGTAGAAGATCGACCAATCTATCACCTAATAGAGCCATAATTCTCATGAGACCGGTGATTGAAAATCCTTTGGTGGTTGAAGAAGGACAATATTTTCTTTACGGGAACATTCAGGCTACAGAGTTCTCTCACCATGCTAAGTAGGTCACGTGATCTTGTATTCTGAATGGTTCCCAAGATTCCTTAACACGGGGAAGTAAGTAGAATATTCAGAGCGAAACCTTAACCCTCCTCCTATCTCCTAGTCTTCCTGAGCCAAAGAAGAAAAAAGAGAATCACTCAATTACCCATCAAAGTCGTTAGCAAATCGCAAAAGAAAATCACGTGACCTAAATTTACTTAGCACTCGGCCGCATGAGCAGACAAATGCGTACGGTACGGTAGTCCCTGTGTTTAACCAGCACAGCTCCTATTGGCCCGACGAATTTTAGCAAGACACCGGGGACCAGTAAATATGGGGGATCTGCACAAGCGTTGATCCCACAGCCCTTTTTTTTTTAACTGGCGGAAGCTTCCTTTTTCGTTCCTCCCTATTTTCTTTATTTTCTTCCTCTCTTTCCCTACCGGTATTTCCTTTCCCTGAGTCCTCATCGTCTATCGATTTTCTTCTCTCTTCTTTCTTTCTTTCTCCTAATTACGGTTCCAGTCAATGTTGCAGCGAAGGGGTGGTTCGATCAAAAATGATCGAAGGACCGGGAATGCGCTCTTTTGAACCGGGGGGTTAAAGGATAGAACCCCTTCCAACAACATGGTAAACAATGATATTTAAAGGTAGTTGAAAGCAAAGAAACTTGTGAAATGACAGGAAAAGGAAGCAAAACGTAGCAGAAGAAGCGAATAAACTAGCACCAGCACTCTGCCTCCCCTGCTTCTGAGCAATAAATACAAGTACTCACACAGCTGGGTCAAAGGTAGAAATTCCCATAAGAGTTCCTAGCAATTTTTGCTTTCTAAGACATTAAAGAACCCCCCCCCCCCTCCTCTTCAATCCCCATTTTTAGAAGCCCCGATTCAATCCCCTCCCTTTCTAACCCCCCTGGTTATAGTGGGATCGATTGTCCAAAGTCGAGCGGTGTTTCGGGGACCTTTCCAAGGTTTCGTTTTCATGTTCGACCTGCTAAACAATCTACTTACTTTCGAAATAGGAGCTGAAGGACTGTGAGGTTAAAGTCATGACACGCCTTGAAGCTACCAGAGCCGGAATGTATCTGCTTCGATGGAAGACTGGAGCATTGGGGGCATTTGGGCTTACGTATATCGGATCGGAGTAAGTGGCTTTTTTGTACTTATTTATTACGACTTTAAGCTTTTACTACTAGTAACTTACTGCAAGTATGTACTCCAACCATAAATCCGAAACGGGGAAGACGCTCATTAGCGCATCAAGCAGTAGAAAGTTTCGGACGTATAATATAATATGGGGGAGGGGTCAACGAACAGGGGGGTTCAGCGAACACTCTACTAGAAATCACTTAGTAAGCTGAGATTTTGTTCAGGCTGTTCGTTGAGCCCCCCTGTTCGTTGACCCCTCCCCCATGTTAATTATGATAGATAATTTTTTACAGAATACTAGTAGATTGTCTACCGGTACAGTACTGGTATGATATTCTGGTGGTTTAGTACTCGAGTACAGTACTATACAAGGTCAACCATAAGTACAGTGCCTGTACCACAGTATCCTACTGTGCTTGCCTCTCCCAGGAAGGAGAGAAAGAAAGAAGAAAAACTTATACGGAGATTTTGGCTCGGCTTGTGCCTGGGAGACGCCAAGCTTTTTTCGGAATGCTTTTGGAAATGGGCTGGCGAGGACAACGATTATCCGCCGCCTTGTGGGCCTCCGGTTCAAATCCAATCGAGTCCAATCCTTCAGAGAGGAGGAAGAGGAGGGATGTTCCAAAAGTTTTCCCTCTTGTTTCCCTTGCTATAGAATTGTCAGGGGAGGGCACTCAACTATTGCTGTTTCGTCTTGTTTTGCTCTCTGTGCTCTTGACCGGCATCACTGTGCGGAAGCATGATTCCTTAGCCTCTGATAGAGTGAGCAGACAGATACGGTAGATAGACTCGCCAGGGTGGAGGTGGGCGTGCAGGGCGTTACTATGATATACACTGCTGCACAAAGAGGGCGGGGTGTCCAGAAGAGACCAAAGAGATCAATGGGAGGGGGTAACTAAGTCAATTACATATAATAGGAAAAGAAAAAAGGAAAAGGAGGATCCAACTTTAATACAACCTATTCACCCGCAAGTCAAGTCACAATTGCTGTACTATACTAATAGAACAGCCTCCTCCTAGACCACCTGCGATTATATTCATCCTCCTCGTCATAATCTCCACCTCCCCTCCCGCCCCTCCCGCCCCTCCCGCCCCGCCCTTCCCCCTCCTTCTGCCCTTCCACCTTCCGCTGCTTTCGTATCCGTCCCTTCCCAACCACCATCCTCTCCCTCCCGTGCCCCTCTCCACCATCCTCCTCTCCACCACCCTCCTCTCCACTATCCACAGAGACCGGTCGCGGGCCCCTCTCCACATAATGACTCTCATCATCATCCTCCGACGACTCCTCCACGTCTTCAGTGAAAGCTGCACTGGCCACGCGTGGCCGAACAGACCCCTTTGAAAGAGTGGTGCTCTCCGCCTTCATTACCTTCGACCATGGCGCGAGTTTGAAGTCTCCGTCCTCTCGCGCTTTGGCAGCTGGTTGGACCTTGCGCGGCCGGCCGCGAGGGCGGCCAGTGGTGGTGGTGGTTTTAGTGTACTTGAGGCGGTCAGGCTTTTTGGTGATTATTATGGCGAAGGGCCAGTCGGCGGGTATCAGGCTGGTTATTGGTAGAGGAGGAGCTGGGGTAGGGGTTGAGGGTTGTTCGAGTGGGGGCGTGTGCTTGCTGCTGTTGGCGCTGTTATTGTGGACGCTGCGTTGGAGGGATTGGCTTCGCCGCCTTGACCGGACAGAGGCGAGCGCCATTAGTGGCGTCGGGGGATTGCCCGTACGGCTTCTGGCGATGTACGCGCCATCCTTTGGCGCTGCTTTTCGTCGGCGCGGGGGTCCGTCGGAGGGTATATCCTCAGCAGATTCTTCAACGTCGTCCTCCGGCTGGTCCTCTCCTTCATGCCTTTGCGGCGGTGAAAGGGGTTGTACAGAGAGGGTTTCATCCTCTTTTTCCCCCTCTTCGGAGAGCATTTTCTTAGGCGGTACGTCGGACCGAACTGGTGCTTCTTCCCACTCCTGGACCGGAACCTTGAGCTTAACAATCAAACTCTTCCGCCTATTCTTGCCCGCCTGGAGGTTCGCGAATCTCTTCCTAGCTAATTTTGCCTTCTTGACCCAGCCCGCTTTTGTTTCAATCGGTTCCGGCGTAGGTGATTTCACAATGCGCTCTACTTCGAGTTTCGCGGGCCCGCTCAGAAGTAATGGGAGTGATAATGCCTCGGGCGAGACCACTGAGGGCTGCTGTGTAAGAGGAACGGACATATTGTCCTCTACCGTTAAAAGCCCGGCGGCGATTCTAAATGCCTGCGGGTCCATCTCGAGTTGGGAAAGGTTGTTCGACCGTAGAGCTGAGTTATCAAGACCGGGAGAAAGAGGACTAGCGATAGTATTGTTTTCTAAGCTATGGTTATCAGGTAGTGCTAAAGAATTATTTTGATCCTGCCACCCCCTCTCTATAACATTTATATCCCTCCCTCCTTCGCTATCGGTTTCTCCAGTTGAAGGATCGCACTTACGGGCGAGAATAGCTAGCTGTGACGCGAGAAGGTTAACATTGGTACTTCTCTTACCAGAAATGAAAGAAGGATCACCTCCTCTCACTCCAACCGCTGATGGAAATTCGAGGAGGCCGGGATGCTTGCCTTTGATCAACTGTTAACACTTTGAGAGTTTTGAGGGCATTTGAGCCAGGCTACATACCGGGCCCCTCCCATTCACCGTCTTCCTCATCGTCCACAGCCCCGTCTTCCTCACCGTCCACAGCCTCATCCTCATCACTGACACTCTCCCCATCGTCAGCCTCACCGCCGCTGCTGCCACTACTACCGTCAACGTCCGCGTCACTCTCTTCGCCACTGACATCGGATCTTTTTCTCTTCTGAGAAGCACCGTCACTGCCGCTAGCCGGGGTTGCCCACTTTTTATTGTGTTGGGCAAAGGTGGTCAACCACTCTTCACTTCTCTGGTCGGCGACGGCACGAGTGTTATACCCAAGCCAGATCGGATTTTCCCGGCGGCCTCTCTTCCCGTTCCTGCCGCTCTTAAGACAGGCAGCGCATGTACACTGCTTCAAGCAGAAAGGACATCTCCAATTCATGGATGACAGGATCTAGAAACCAAGTTAAAATTAGAATTGATATGCACGGGAGTGATTGCTCAGTGGCCACTAACCATGTAAGGATTCTGAGAGTGAGCTCTCCATAAATAGCCGTAACAATAGCGTTTGTTACACCTCGTATTTGAGCACTCAACGTATATGATTGGAGCATGTGGGTTTTTGCAAACATGGCAATTAGTCTTACCATCCGTTTCATCCTGCCACCGCTATCTGTTAGATACACTGTAGGTTTGGAAAGTCATGGTGGGGAGGCGAAAAGAAAAGAAAAAAGGAGACTTACCTTTGGAGCATCTTTGATTGACCGCAACCCCCCCCTCTTCTGTCCAGGATATCTGGTATACATGTCCGATAACATCTGGGAAACCCAGGCGCGTGATTTTCTAGCGACATTTTCTATGCTTGTTAAATACTCCAATGACTCTCTAGTAGATCTGCCCACCCGAGCGCGCTTAAAAATAGGAGCAAATCGCTCGGTTTCAACGAAGCCGTTGAATATTTGGCGAAATCTCTCGTGGTCGTTATGAAGAGTAGTCCATGGGTACTGTTGGACCCATTTTGGCGGTGCATCGCACTTACATCGCCTCCCAAGGGTATAGCAATCCATGCAAATGTCGTAATGGTCGGCATTATCGCCATCACCGAGAGTACAGGATGGACAGGACAGAAAGCGGTTGAAGATGTTGCCACTGCAAAATGAACAGGTAATCCCATATTCCGCCCGGGCGTCTTCAACCGTTGGGACTGGCAATTCAGGTGAAAAGGCTTCGTCCAGCATTATCGCCTCGAAGAGGAGATATAAGGTGAGGAAGTCGCGTATAATGCCTTCACTTTCATTGGATGAAGTTCTGTCCAGCTCGCTTACGATCTTTAGCATAGCCATATACACCATGGTCTTAACCTTGTATGCCTCTTCGCGGCATGCAAACTTGCTCATGCTAAGTTCGCCCGAGAGACAAACCTTAAGCGATTCGGGTGTACACCTATTCCACGCAGCCTTTATGGTAAGATCCCCTTGGTTCCAAACTTGGTGAGGGCTGGCCGGCGGAATGATCAAAAAGTCGCCAACTTTCTGTTCCACTACCCATACATCAACCGGAGCTTTCTTCCAATCCTCAATAGAAGCAAAGTAGTTCTCTAATTCGAGGTCCTGTCCTAGAACACTCCTAAACCAGGCAGCCAACTTTGCGCGGTCCTCGGGTTTTACCAAGAACCAGATAGATTTTCCATTTTCAGAAGCGGAAACCATGATATTTTGCCCAATAGAGGAGCACATTTCCTTGTGGCAAGGAGTGAATGTTCCTTCATGGCCGACATAGCACATCATGTTTACAGCTTGCAATTCGACAGGTAGCGCCGCCATGAGATCGGCATTCTGGTCAAGGTAGAAAGTTCCTCTTGGCAAGATATCCCCTAGATTTTTCATCCATATCGATGGACAATCCATATCCTTAAGGTAAAGTCGCTGGCGTTTGGGGCTTTGGTAACTCTCTGGAGTAAATTTGGACGCTAACGTCTCGCATTTGCTCAGGTACCAGCCGAGGGACCACTCATCATCAGTACCATTCACAAGGTCTCGAATCTGCACACCTGTAAGAAGACGTTAGCTAAACGTTTACAAGATTGGCCACCAAGGGCAGTGAGAAGAAGGAAGGAGGAAGGAAGGGAGTAAAGGACAGAGCTTACGTTGTCTCCCCAGATTATTATCCAACCACTCATGCTTGAAAATATGTCCAGGCCATCTACCCTTTAGATGCCAATTTTCAATAACCAGTGGCTCACCAATCTGCAGCACCTGCGAACGGTAGATTTCGTCAAATTGTTCCGCAGTATCGGGTGTAAGTGTGCGAGCATCGACTCGGGTAGCCAGATGAAAATGTGAGCCAGGCTCTTCAGCCAACTGCTTCACGTCGAAACCGGGCGGAATAGGTGAAAATACTGGGATCCCAACAGGCGACATTAATTGAAGCAGGAACTCCGAGAGCCTCGGAAACTTTTGTGAATTTTTGATATCAAAACCGGACAATCAAGCCAGAGGGGAAAGAGAAGCGCTGATAAATGGGAGGGAAGGAGAGCTGTCGACAGGTGGGAGAGAACGGTGATAGATGAAGAGTAAGGTTGGTCAAACCTAGGACAGAAGCGAGAGAGCTTGTGCGGGTGGCAACGGGAAGCTCGCCCGCCCCAAAGGCAGGGTAACCCTGACAGCTGACAACATGTTGCCATTTCTAGATAAGTGAGCACCTAAAATGCTCACATGGCAACGGTTGTCCCAGATCAATGACACGGCCTCTAAAACCATGATGTCTGAACCATAAAAAAGAATTGTCAAGTAGTTGTAGCACGACTATTAAATTTTGAGGGAAAAAATTATAAGATTTTTATTCCATATAACAATCTCAGAATAAAATAGAACTCAATAGGAGACAGAAAGAAAAATAGGGTTAAATATGAGATATATGCAAAAAGAGCACCATGAGTAGTAATAAATGTAGATTGAAAAGACAAAACTGAAACTCTGAAGTCAATATCGTTTAATTGACATAGTTCTTACTGAAAGAGAGATATTAGGACAAAGTTTTTGTAGCAATCAATATATAAGACTCATATCCCTTAGAATATTAGAAATATTAATATTTATAACTAATACTCTTACTTTGTTTTATTATTTTTTAAATAATGTAATTTGTTAGTAAATAAGAGCTAAAATTCTAATATATTGCTTTAGTATGATATTAATAAGTTCAAATTCATAATCTTAAATGATTAGTTGTCAATTAATTCTAAACCTATTTAAAACAAATTTAAGAAATATAGTTCTAGTATAATAGCTCAAAAAGGGAACCTGGCTGGGCAATTGATTTTACATGTCACTTTGCAAAATTTGATTACTAAAATACTCTTTTGCCAATGGAAAATTTATGAAAAACAAAGTCAGAGGTTTTAGAATTTAATTGGACTTTTAACTGATATGTATAATAAGAGTTTATATAGGCAAAAATATATATAATGTGATATTATATGGGTGCAAGTACAGCCCCTACGCAAAAGTATTTGTGATGCTGCTGAGTCAGCACCTCGCCTAACCAATGTTCGAACTTCCGGCCCACCCCAAAAAGCCCCAAAAAAAAATAGTCCAACTGAGCGATAAATAAGTTGGGGGGTTAATAAAAAATTTAACAATGTAGCAATGAAGCCTGGATATTTGAAATTTAAAATTAGTCATTAAATAAAACCTAATACTTGGTATGTAGTATTATCCCTTTGCTTTCCACTGGAGTTTCTTGTAATTTCTCTTTTGTTTTTTCAATTATTTAGTTTAATTTCTATATTTTCAAACTCCACCATGTGATAGTTACTTCAATTTTAGCCCTCTCACATATTTAAATAATCCTTACCTCAGTTGAAGTTTTTTTTTAAACTGTTGTTTAGGATAAGCGGGTGGTTGTGACCACAGTTACTCAATACTCAACATGCTGACTAAGCAGCATCATGAACACTTTTGCGTAGGGACTGTATGCAAAAATAGGCCTACCCCCAAAATGCAACAAATTTAGTTTAATTCATACAACAATTTCAGAGTAGGGGGAGTATCTACTGAAGGTCTTAGTAAATATTTTTCAAGGACATTTGTATATTTATAGGCTTTTAAAGTCAATAATTCAAAATTGTCAGATTTTTAATTTTTGCATAAATGAGTAGTTAAGAGTTTGATCTTTCTAAAATATATTTATAAGACATTTTTAAGAGTAGAATTCCTTATTATAACAAGTTTTATAACTCAACTTGCACTAAAAACTACTATTTTCACAGAAGTATGTTCAAATTTACTTGGATGACAATTTGTAACGACCCTACGATAGGTAGCTACAATCACTATCACCTTAGCCTAAATAGTATACCAAGTGGTAACCAGAGGTGGTATGGTCTTATATACTTAGTATATACATAGCTGGTAAACCTAGGATAAAACGGAGGGAAAAGTTGAGTAACCTTGGGCACTCTAGTAGGCAGGGTAACCTTTCGGGAGAATATTCGCATAAGGTCAAGAGAATTATGGGAATGTTAAACGGACCTCCGAGACAACCTCTGTGGTCGACTGGAGGACTTCCTGAGTGGTTAAAGGCATAAGAGGGCAAAGTTACCCTACCTTGGGAATTTGGTCATTATGCCCATGGACCCCAGTTACCCTACTGAGGTGTCCAAGTTACCCTACCTTCACCAGCAAAGTCATCCTAGAACTTAGAGGTCGATTGCCTCACATTCTATGGACTCTTAGATGTTCTAGGGCGCACATGCACCTGCACGGGGAGGCCCCACGACTGTGTAAGGGTGGCCCGAACATGCTATTGAAGTTGGGCGGGTTTAGCTAACACCCTCCAATGGCCCCAGCATTGGAACGGCGCGTCATAGGCAGACGGCTGTGTAGTTGCTCGTGTTAGGCGGGAGCCTATCTCAAAGTCTTGCGAGATAACTCAGGCCGATAATCTTAATCGTAGACGGAGATTGTCTAGGAAGGCTCAATGATTCAAAGTAGAGGTAGGTAAAGTGATAAAGATTTTTATAGCGTAAAAACTTATATTGATAAGATCTCTTCTCCGTTGCTTGATAATGTTCAAATAGCTCGGGAGGCACCTCGATATTTATATGCCGCGTCTGGGTGGTCGCGGGCTACATCTAGTTCTCATACTAACTAAGTACCTGCTAACAAACTCCAGCTTGTTCTAAAAGTGCGAACACCATTTGACCCTGACAATTCTGTTATCTCACTTCGACTTCCGAATCGCAACATCATGAATTTACCTGACGGTGCTCCCACACATCAGTCCATTAGTTACGATCTATCTTCGTCGGCACGGAGTCTTGCTTACCATCTGCATACGCAGAAAGGTCTCCATGATCGAACCAACAAAGGGGCCAGCTTTGTTATCGAACCTCTCAGCATTGCAGACATATTCTGCAACCGACATCTGCGAGGCATAAGATAGACTTGTTTACGATAATCGCTCCAATAGCCATTATCCTTTCAATGCCATATCGTTATCGTTTGGTTCCGTCAGTATCCATAAGATACTATCGACGTGTGTGAGTGCGGATATGCCTGATTGCTCAGACTATCTC
>Ga0307509_10001616_pt1 | contig 37807 bp, 58 predicted proteins | sample 10_EM_MG_FD_202245 | JGI IMG/M metagenome (GOLD analysis project Ga0307509, IMG submission 202245) | Populus trichocarpa ectomycorrhiza microbial communities from riparian zone in the Pacific Northwest, United States - 10_EM | ecosystem: Host-associated > Plants > Roots > Unclassified | place...
CGAAAGCACCCTGGCCTTCTGAGACTACCTGAGTACCACTAGGAAGACTACCCTACAACCCGTAGGCTAGAATAGACTTCTAGATGCCCGAGAGACCATATATGGATGACCCCCATTTTGGCGGTTACCCATACTCCCCTTATATATCCTGCAAACGACATTCAGTCGGACGGACGGCGACGACTTATACGTGTTACGGCAGCTGCTCCAATTACCTCTTTTAACTAGCAGACGAGCAACTACACAGCCGTCTGCCTATGACGCGCCGTCCCAACGCTGGGGCCAGAGGGGGGTGTTAGCAAAACCCGCCCAAGTTCAATAGCATGTTCGGGCCACCCTTATGCAGGTGTGGGGCCTCCCCGTGCAGATGCGTGTGCGCCCAAGAACATCTAAGAGCCCATAGAATGTGAGGCAATCAACCTCTAAGTTCTAGGATGACTTTACCGGTGATGGTAGGGTAACTTGGGTTCCTCAGTAGGGTACCTGGGACCCATGGGCATAATGACCAAATTCCCAAGGTAGGGTAACTTTGCCCTCTTATGCCTTTAACTGCTCAGGAAGTCCTCCAGACGACCACAGAAGTCGCCTCGGAGGTCCGTGTAACATTCACATAATTCTCTTGCCCTTATGCGAATGTGCTCACGAAAGGTTACCCTGTCTAGTAGAGTACCTCAAGGCTACTCAACTATTCCCTAGGCCTTATCCTAGGTTGACCAGCTATTTGTGTTAAGTATACGAGACCATACCACCTGTGGTTACCTCTTGGTATACGATTTGGGCTAAGGTGATAGTGATTGTAGCTACCTATTGTAGCGTCGTTACAGTGGGAGGGGAAGTGGACATGTCGTATCTCGGGAGATCCGGGTCAGCTGAGGGGGAGGGCCATACCGTGTTAGCTGGTGGTGGGGGTGGATCCGGAGGAGCTCTTTCTTTTCCTTGCTCTTGGCGAGCGGGGTTGCTGTTACTGGAGGGTGTGGGCAGAGACCCACTAGGGGAGTGTGTGGCCTGTTGCAGGACATCAGGGGTTGGGTGCAAAAGGAGGCCTGAGCGGCTGACGGAAGTCGGGAGCCAATGTCCCGGAGGGATGCCACGAGAGGGGCGAGGTTTGGGGGTTGTGGGGTGAGGTCCAGGTTAGCCACCCGAGAGGACAGGTCGTGGATCTCAGTCGAGAGGTTCTCATGGGCAGTTGCGATGTGGACCCTTGCTTGAAGCGAGGTGCAAAGTAGAGGGAGGAGCATTTGTTCCCCGATGGAGAGTGTTAAAATGTTCGCTGGAGTGATGGGGGGAAAGCTCGCGGCAGAGAGCCCTAGGTTAGCGGAAGTCTGGTGGAAAGTCGAGACCAGATGGTCGAGATTTCCAGTAGTCGGGAGGGGAGAGAGAGGGGCTGGAGTAGCGTTTCTCCAGGGCCCGCCCTGGTGGGAAGCCATGTCTGGAGGTGAGGGTGGGGACGCGAGGGCCAACAATGAGGACAAAATGTATGGGAGAAGGGATCGTGTGCTGGCCGACGTGGTGTTGAGAAATTTAGGGGGGGGGAAAGAGGGGAGCCGAAGCGTGTCTAACTACTGTGACCTTTTTTTTCTTTTTTTTCTAAATCAAGTGCGTTTGTTTTATTAAGATACAAACAGAGCATGCATCTTTAACGATATGGCCGACAAAAACCCTGCCCTCCTCACCCCAAGAAACAACCAAACTCCCAAGTCGCTCTGGTATGAGACCAACCGCACATCTCGCCTATCGCCCTACCAAATCCCACGAATATACCCGTACACCCGAAGGAAATAGAAATGAAAGAAACAAGCAGGAAGGTGAGGAGAACCCTTGGTGACATCTGCGAAAACAATATGGTGAACAAAACAAACGTATGAACCGCTGACAAAGGAAAATTACGTCGGATAAGGGATGTGTATCAGCCTGAGCTAGGAAATGAAAGTATGGACCTGCGCGCCGGAGCGGTGCCGGGGGACGAAGCGGTGCCTGATGGCAGGGTAGAACAGTGAATTGAGGCGACCCTGAGGAGGGGTCACCGGCGGGTGTGCCAAAGCTGTATTAGCGACGGCCAGGAGGACGGGCGTAACCGAGGTGGGTTCTTATATAGTGACCGAAGATCGAGCGCAGGGAGGCGAGCAGTAAGGTGCCAGCTAAGGCGGTGAGAAGAGGGGGGATGGGAGTAGCTGTAACCAGGCAACGGGACGAAAACAAAGAAGGTAGAGGAATGGGGATTGGAGGAGGAAGAACTTCAGAACACTTGAGACGACGGACTAGAGTAACAGCGGCTGATGGGTTTCCAAATGCGAAATGAAGACGAGCTGCTGAAGTTAGTAACCGAAGTGTTCCCCGACAGGACCACATAACCGAGACAGAAAGGTACTTCGCAAAGGGCTTGGAAAGCTCAGTGCCGACCGTGAGTGAAGAGGACAGAGTGCCGACCGTGCAAAACCTAACTGAGGTGCAAAGGCAGTGCGGGGTAAGGGGGAGAACTGAACTTCATGAGCGGGAGTCAACAATGAACAGGAACAAGAACCCCGTAGAGGAGGGGGTAGACCCCAGAGGGGGAGGAGGCATTGTGGCATCACTCCCTTAGGCAGAAGCCATCAAAGGGGAGGAGAGGGGGTGGTGGTGGATCCCACGATGATTTCCCTGGTGTTGAGATTTCAATCGCCGGAGGTCCGGGGGAGATGGTTCGTGTCTAACTTCTGTGACCTTTTTCTTTTTCTTTTTCTTTTTTTTTAATCTCGATTATTAATTGTTTGTGTCGGGGCAAATGCACACCTGTGCTCATCCCACGCTCCTTGGCACAACGGACTTTCTGCCAAGCGTAGGCCATGTAGTCCAAAACCATCAACTACCGTCCATCCCGCCATCCCCTAGGTAAAGCCCTCTGACCCTGCCCGACAGAGAAAACCCCACCCGGTACTATGGGTAGAAACTACAAGGAGAAGAGAAAGCGGGCCTGAGAGCCACAAACCAAAAAGCCCGCGAAAGCCTAGCCTAAAAGAAAAACATTCCCAACCGACAGTAGACACAACCAACAAAGAAAAGCAAACACGCTCCCGCAAATCAAACAACCTATAAGCTCAACGGTTGTAAAACCCCACCGGGCCCAGCTCCCGAAGGAATAGGGACTCCTGAATGATGGCTCTCAGGGACACAACAAAGGGAGGTAACTCCCGGGGTCATATAGCCCCGCCAGCTGAGGCTCAGGAAGAGCGATCGAGTTTGAGAGGATGCCGCCTAAAGGAGGAAGCCTGATGGCAGTCAGAGGAAGATCCGGTCGGCTATGTCGGGAAACAGGACCCGGAAAGAAGGTTTAAACATGCGCCCCCAGTCCAAGGACATCAGAAGGGAGCAGACGTCTGAGGGTGGGCGTAGACCCGCGAGGAGTAGGGTGCCAGCCGATCCCGACGTCGGCGAGGCGGAGGGCGGAGGGCTAACCGACATGAGAAGTGCGAGGAAGGCTGACAGCAACGTTGTCACAATGTTTCGAAAAGTCTGATTGTACCAGCAGAGCACAAAGGAGATAGTGCAATACCAGAGAGCAGTGCCACCGGGGACAGCTACTTTACCGATCGACCGAGACTAAAAACCGACGGTTGACGGGTGAGTGGTTGCCGAGTGTGGAGGGCCGCCTAAGCGAGCCCGGAGAAGCGGGGGTGAAGGCGAACTCAACCAACCCCTAGAAACAGGCTTGCCAGGCCTGACCATCAGAAGGGAAAGGAAGATGGAGGGGAGATGGCTTCACCCAGAAAGAGGCGATATGGCGTGTCTGAGGAGAGGGGGGTAGATGCAAGTGACGATGATTTCTCGTGGTGTTGAGATTTCAATCGCCGGAGGTGTAGCGGAGACGGAGGATGTCTAACTACAGTGACCTTTTTTTTTTCTTTTTTTTTTATAATCATATGTTCATTGTTTCTACGGTACAAGAAATGACATTCATCTTTAACGATATGGCCAAAGCAAAACCGAAAATCAAATCAACAATCAACAAAAGAATGAAACATAACCAGTTCTCCCTACGGGACCAATAATCGTCGCAAAGCAGCCGTAGCTAAAATCAAGGAAAGTATAAAGCGCTTAGCTAGTCTCGAGGGCCAGGGGCGGGCCGGGTGGCGGATTGAAGGATGGGGTTTGCAGGGGGATTGTGGAGAGAGGGAGCAAGCGGGGGCATCCCAGGATGGAAACCAGTGGCGGTGGTGCGAATGAACTTAGCCAGCGCAATGAGCAGCTGTTGGTCGGACCAGATCGGGGCCTGGGGGGCTAAGTCGGAGACCCATTGGAGGAGGCGGGATCTCTGATGGGCGGAGTAGGGGCAGGACAGGGTGGCGTGTTCGAAGGTCAGCGGGGCCTCCGAGCACAAGGGGCAGGATGTGTCGGCATCAGGGTTGTCCCATGAGGGGTGAGCTGCGAGATAGCTTTTCGCAGAGCGCATTTGGTGTATTCTTCCCGCAACAAATTTTCACAGGCCCATGAAGGGATGGGGACGGGTTGAGGGCGGATAGGGGTAGTATGGTGGGGCTGGGGTGGAAGACCAGTCAGACAGGAGGAGTTGCTTAGCCCTTAGCTTGAGACGGGCATAAAATGGAACAATACCCGGGATTGGGGGCAGGTAGTCTGTCAAGTGGAGGGAGATGGGCGGCAACGTAGAGACGTCATGTACGAGGAGGGCCGCCGTGTTAGCCAAGGCAGTGATAGCGTTGTGTCGGTACCTCGGGTTCTTGGTCTTATCCGGAGCAGAACGCCAGTCGAGTTGAAGGAAAGATAGGGTTTGGAGGTGATCTTCACACGCACCACCTTGGCGGCGCGGTGGGGCGAGAAGGTGGGAACAGATTTGGGGAGGCGTGCCGTGGCAGGGTTTATCTCCCGAGGGGAGCCGATGAGCCTGAGGCCGCGAGGCGCCGCTGGTGGCGTATCAGAGCAGGCAACTGGGGGAGACAGGCTTCCCTATGCAAACATGTTCTGTTGGTGGTGAAAACGCAATTGGTGATCCACCTACAGACCCGTCACCAAAAGACGGACATCGGGCTCAGGATGGCCAGGGGGGTGCCACACAGCCGACTCATACAGGAGAATTGGAGCAAGGAGCGAACGCGCCAAGGAGAGACAAAGGTTAGGTGGAAGGCCCATCCCGGGGGGAGAGAGGCGGCGGATCGGGGCTAGGGCGTAATTTGCAAGTGAGTACCTGCTGGAGAAGTGAGACCTTGGGTCGAAGGCAGGGGTGAAGATGAAGCCCAGCCACTTCAGGTGGGATTGTGGATAGAAGAGCTGATCTTCCAGCTGCACCAGGAGGGAGCACGGCGGCTCATTGCTCCTGGTGGTCCTCCAGGGAATCAGTTCGGTCTTTGGACCGGAGAAGGAGATCTTGATTGGCGAGGCCTTTCTCTTGAGCATTGAGAAGGACTTCTGAAGGTGGCAAACATTGGTTCTGTAGGAGGGCGAGGCCAGAGGGACAGCAATGTCGTCGACGTAGGAGATCATGAGTGACCTGGGGATTTCCAGGTGGAGGAAGGAGAGGTATATGACGAACAGGAGCGAGATGATGGGGGAACCCGGAGGGACTCCGACCGAAACGGGAGCGTAATGGCCAGGGGACCATTGGATTGTCAGGCGGCAGGTGCCGTCCCTGAGGAAAGACCCAACCCACTTGACCAGGTATGGGCTAACCCCCTTTCTGTGGAGGTGAGAGAGGAGTGATGGGGAATCCACGTTATCGAAGCCTCCCTTCACGTCATCAACGAGAGTGGAGACTTTGGGATGGAGGCGGTGGAAGGACTCAACGATATGCTGTAGGACGAGGGCGGAATCGGGGGTGGACCTTCCAGGGAGGGACCTGCACTGAAGGGGATGGATGAGGGACCATATCCCTGCTTGGGCTGAAAGGCGGGAAGCTACCACTCTCTCAAGGATCTTGGAGAGCGTACGAAGGAGGACAATATCCCTACAGGAGGAGGGCCCGTCGTATGAGGGATCACCCGGCTTGTCGAGGAAAATACCAAGTGCCTTTTGGAGGGAGGGAGAGTGAAATCCATGGGTAGCAGGGGGTCCAGAAGGGAAGGAAGAAGGGAGGGCTTGATGCGGTGTCCAGACTTCCACACAGAGTACGGGATGTGGTCAGGGCCATGGGCGGAGGTGTTAGAAGATTTGGACAGAGCCCTGGATATCTCTTCAGAGTTGAGTGGGGTATAGTCCTCATAGCGTGTGAGGCAGAGGAGCGGGGGAGGTGGGGATTTGGAGGGAAAAAAGTGCTCAAGAAGTGTTTCCGCCAGCTCGGCCGGGTCGCAGGCCCCTGGTAAGTCCAGGAACCTCGGTGGTGGGCGACCATATGCGAATCTCTTGGCCGTCCAGAGGGAGCGCGGTGTGGCCAAAGACAGGAAGTCCGACCAGTGAGCTTTCTTGGCCCAGGCTATGGCCTTAAAGTATGTTCTCCTCGAGCTCTTTACATTGCTCCTGTTGAGGGGGGACGGGTCGAGGCGGGATGTCTTTGCAAACTTGTGATACTCCCTTTTCAGGGACGATAGGCGGGGGGACCACCATGTCTTCAAGCGGGGGCACGGGCCCTTGCTCGGGGCATGGGAGGTTAGGAGGGAGGTAAGGCTGGCAGAGGAGATGTCGAACCATCCACTCAGGGAGTTGGGTGTGGGCCTCGCTGGGCATGGAAATGTGGTGAAGGCACCCACTGCCTCTCCTACCGCGTCTAAGTCCAGGAGGGCCCCGTGCGGAGTAGGGGGGGTAGCATAACCGTGGGTGGTTTTAGTGTTATCACACATGGAACGTGGTCCGAACCAGTGGAGGGGAGGGGGGTGTCCCATAAGGAGACGAGGGGGGAGAGGGTGCTATTCGCGAAAGCCAGGTCCAAGACAGAGGAAGGCGAAACGGTGTCAAATGGAAAGCGTGTATATACCTCGGGGGTATAGAGAAGGTCGTACGTGGCTTCGAAAGCCGCATCAAAGTAGTGTGTATCAATGGTAATTTCCCTTTCGGATAGGGAGCGGCATGGATCCGCTAACAGATAGTGGAGGTTAAAGTCACCTAAAACCAGGTGAGGGTAGGAAAGAAATGACAAAATCCGTGCAGGCAATATGGAGCGGTAGGGAGGAGGGTTTGTGCGAAGAAGGTACACAGAGGTGACCCTGAGGGATCGGTGGGTGCATCCAAAGAGACCTTCCGGAGAAAAAAGATCAACTGATAGCATCTGTGCGGAGTCGTGAAAAACGGTGGAGCAGGACAAGTACTGGTTTAAAGTGCAGGATACATCAATCGCTACCCGTGGGCCACCAGGTGGGGGGGGTCGAAGGACATAAAACCTGGGAATGTTGGAAGAACCGATCGTCTGGAGGGGGGGTCTTGAATAGCAACAAGCAAAGGAGGGTGACCCAGCATGGTAAAGTTGTGAAAAAGTGAAAGAAAAACATCACAGCTCCCAAGGGAGTTATGTTGAACGATTGGAAAGGATGGGAAGACAGCACTGCTGTCAGGGTAATGAGGGAAAAAATTCTCCATTATTGGGCAGAGCCCTCGGAGGAGTCAGAGTCTAAGGATTCATCACCGCTCTCTATTGGGGCGAGATCGGCGATGGTGATGGTGCGCTGGGCTCTCTGCCTAGGTAGAGGAGCATCGCGGGGGAGTACAGAGGCACTCGGAGGGTGAGCAGGGGCACCTGGTGCTGCACGAAGGACCGTCGAAGGGCCAGCATGGTCTTCAGCGAGATCTATGCTGTCCTGTGTCTATTGAGATCACACTTTTGGTGTATCTGGAGTGCCTTTCGGGCGGGACGGACAATCCCTGCTGCGCGCAGAGTGCTCCTCTTGGCAGTTAGGGCAGCATGCCACCGAGGATGGACAGCAGGCGAGGATAGGTTGGAGATTGGCACCCTGAGGGCAGGAAGGGTTAGGGCAGCGATGCTCAGCTTTAGTCTGGGCGAGCGAGCACAAAGGGCAAACAGGTAGCTCACTGGGACAGCGGTTGGGGACGTGGCCAAATTTCCAGCATTTCTTACAGTCAGAGTTTTTAGAGGAGGAAAACATCTGTGCGACTCTCCGGTTTCGGGAGAAGAGGTTGATGGAGGGGAGGATGACGTAAGCGTCAGTCCGGGCCAGTGTAACAACCACAGAGCTGGGGCTTTTCTGTGCCCGAGAATCTGCGTACGGGTTAAGGTAACGCGCTGAGAGAATGGAGACTCCCATGGCATTTCGGATGGACTCGTGAAGAGAGGGCAAGAGTTGGTCATCATCTGGGGAGAGGAAAGCAAGAGGGATAGAGGGAATCAAAAGTTGTGTTTCGTTCGAAGTGGGTTTGATAATATCCCAATGGAAGAGCCTATCGGAAAGGCCTTATTCAACCTTGAGGTAAGGGGAGCAAAATAGGGGGTATAGGCGGAAGGAGGGGTGTGAAGGTTGGTACCAAGTAGTGACACGGAGCCTTTGTCGTTAACCGTACAAGTGAAGGAGAGGGGGAGGGAGCAGTTAGCTTCTCTGAGAACAGAGCCAGCGATGTCCGGGAAATGGGCTGCTATTTTGAGCACTTCGGGGTGGGCTTCGAAGGTGGTTCTGGAGGCGAAGAATCTGCGGACAGCTTGGGGGAGAGGAGGGGGAGATTTCGTAAAAACCTCACCCGACGCAACCGCAACGGAGGAAGCCGTGGCAGAACCTTGCGCCTCAGGACCCTTCTTTCCTTTAGCAGGGGGTGCGGCAGCTTGAGCTTAGGTGGGTAGCCTTGGAGGGCATGGTGGTCAGGGGACACCAGTCGGGGTCCAGATGACCGGGGGTCCACGAGGGACCGGGGGAGTATTTCCCTTTCGCGAATTCCTCCGCTTCCCAGGTGTGGGGCTAGTTCTTGGCAAACGCCTCACAGTTGCCATACATGGTTGGAGGGGAAGTTGACATGTCGTGTCTCAGATGATCAGGGGCAGCTGTGGGGGAGGGCCAGACCATGTTAGGTGGTGGTGGGGGTGGAGCCACAGGAGCTCTTTCCTTTCCCTTCTCTTGGCGAGCGGGGTTGGAGTTGCTGGTGGGGGCAGGACGAGAGCCACTGGGGGGGTGTGTGGCCTGTTCTGGAACACTAAGGGGCTTGGGAGGAAAAGAGGCCTGAGCGGCTGACGGGAGGCGGGAGGCAATGTCACGGGGTGATGCTTGGCGTGGGGCGAGGTTCGGGGGTTGCGGGGAGAGATCTAGATTAGCAACCTGAGAGGACAAGTCGTGGATTTCAGTCGAGAGATACTCCAGGGCCGTAGCGATGTGGACGCTCCCTTGAAGGGAGGTGCAGAGTAGAGGGAGGAGCACTTGTTCCCCATTGGAGAGGGGGGAAATGTTTGCAGGACTGATTGGGGGGAATCCCGCGGCGGGGAGCCCAAGGTCAGCGGCAGTCTGATGGAAAAGCGAGACCAGATGGTCAAGATTTCCAGTGGTCTGGAGGGGAGAGAGAGGGGCTGGTGTACCGATTCTCGAGGGGCCGCCCTGGAGGGAGGCCATGTCTGGAGGTGAGAGTGGGGGCGCGAGGCCCAACAATAAGCACGAAAAGTGTGGGAGAGGAGATCGTGCGCAGAACGACGTGGTGTTGAGAAATGTAGGGTGGGGGAAAGAGGGCAGCGGAAGCGTGTCTAACTACTGTGACCTTTTTTTCTTTTTCTTTCTTTTTTTTTCAAATCATATGCATTTGTTTAAGGTACAAAGACAGCATTCAGCTTTAACGCTATGGCCAACAAAAACCCTATCCTCCTCACCCCAGGAAACATCCAAACCCCCAAGTCCGTCTGGTATGAGACCAACAACATATCTCGCCCATCGCCCAACCAAATCCCACGAACATACACTTACATACCAAGGAAGTAGAATGGAAAGAAGCAAGCAGGAAGGAGAGGAGAACCCTTCGCTACATCTGCCAAAAAACCAAAATGGTGAACAAAAAGAATGTATGAACCCCTGACAAAGGAAAATTATATCTGATAAGTGATGTGTATCAGCCTGAGCTAGGAAATGAAAGTAGGGACCTGCGCGCCGGAGCGGTGCCGGGGGACGAAGCGGTGCCCACTGCCAGGGTAGGACAGTGTATGGAGGCCACCCTGGGGAGCGGTCGCCGGAGGGTGTGCCAAAGGGGCATAGGCGACGGCCAGGAGGGCGGGCGTAACCGAGGCGGGTTTTTATATAGCGACCGAGGATCGACCGCAGGCGGGAAGCAGTAAGGTGCCAGCTTAGGGGGTGGGAAGAGGGGGGAGTGGGTGTTGCTGTAACCGAGCAACGGGACGAAGCCCAAGAGGGTGGAGAGAGGAAGATGTGAGGAGGAAGGCAGTCCAGACACTTGAGACGACCGACTAGAGTAACCCCGGCCCATGCTGTTCCTAATGCGAAACGAGGATGAGGTGCTGAAGTTACTAACCGAAGCGTTCCCCGACAAGACCACATAACCGAGACAGAAAGGTACTCCGCAAAGGGTTTGGAAAGCTCAGCGCCGACCATGAGCGAAGGGGGTGAAATGCCAGAAAACCGTGCAAAACCTAACCGAGGTGCAAAGGAAGTGCGGGGTAAAGGGGAGAACTGAACTTCATGAGCGGGAGTCAACGATGCACAGGAACAAGAACACCGTGGAGGAGGGGGTAGACCCCAGAGGGAGAGGAGGGGTTGTAGCATCACTCCCCTAGGCAGAAGCCATCAAGGGGGAGGAGAGGGTGCTGGTGGTGGATCCCACGATGATTTCCCTGGTGTTGAGATTTCAATCACCGGAGGTGTAGGGGTGATCGTTCGTGGTCTAACTACTGTGACCTTTCTTTTTTTTCTTTTTTTTCTTTTTTTTTTTCAATCATATGTTCATTGTTTCTATGGTACAAGAAATGACATGCATCTTTAACGATATGGCCAAAACAAAACCGGAAATCAAACTAACAAACTACAAAACAAACAAATGTAACCAGTTCCCCCAACGCGACCAATAATCGTCGCAAGGCAGCCGTAGCTAAAATCCAGGAAAGTATAAACCGCTTAACTAGCCTCGAGGGCCCTGGGCGTATAGGGCGGAAGACTGGAGGAGGGGGTTTGCAGGGGGATCGTGGAGGGAGGGAGCAAGCGGGGGCATCCCAGGAGGGAAACCAGTGGCGGTGGTGCAGATGAACTCAGCCAGCGCAATGAGCAGCTGATGGTCGGACGAGATTGGGGCCTCGGAGGCCAAGTCAGAGACCCCTTAGAGGAGGCGGGATCTCTGAAGGGCGGAGGAGGGGAAGGACAGGATGGCATGTTCGAAGGTTTGCGGCGCCTTGGAGCATAGCGGGCAGGACATCTCGGCATCAGGATTGTCCCACGAGGGGTGAGCCGCGTGCTAGCTTTTTCCAGAGCGCATCTGGTGTATCCTTCCCGCAACAAACCTGCCAAAGCCCATGAAGGGATGGGGACGCGTTGAGGGTGGGTAGGGGTAGTATGGGCGGGCTGGGGTGGAAGACCAGTCGGAAAGGTAGAGTTGTTTGGCCTTCAACTTGAGGCGGGCGTAAGATTGAACAATCCCCAGAATAGGCGGTAGGTAGTCTGTCAAGTGGAGGGAAATGGGTGGTAGTGTGGAGACGTCATGTATGAGGGGGGCGGCCGTATTGGCCAGAGCTGTGATCGCGTTGTAACGGTACCTCGAGTTCTTGGCCTTATCCGGAGCAGCACGCCAGTCGAGGTTGAAGAAGAGATAAGGTTGGGAGGTAATCTTCCCACACGCCATTAATGGGTTACAGTGGGGCGAGAAGGTGGGAACAGACTTAGGGAGGCGTGGCATAGCAGGGTTTATCTCTGGAGGGGAGCAGATGAGCCTTAGGCCGGCAAGGCGGCGTTGATGGCGTATAAGAACAGGAAGGGGGGAAGACAGGCTTCCCTGTGCAAGCATGTTATGTTGGTAGTGGAAAAACAGTTTGTGATCCACCTACAGACCCGATGCCAGAAGACGGACATCTGGCACATGATAGACGGGGGAGAGTTCCAGACAGCGGACCCATATAGGAGAATTGGAGTAAGGAGCGAACGCGTCAAGAAAAGACAAAGGTAGGGTGGGAGGCCCATCCCGGGGGGAGAGAGGCGGCGAATTGTAGCTAGGGCGGCATTTGCAATTGTGTACCTCGTGGAGAAGTGGGACCTTGGGTCGAAGGCAGGGGTGAAGATGAAGCCCAGCCACTTCAGGCGGGATTGTGGGTAAAAAGGGTGATCTTCCAGCTGCACCGGGAGGGAACATGGTGGCTCGTTGCTCCTGGTGGTCCTCCAGTAGATCAGTTCAGTTTTTAGAACGGAGAAGGAGATGTTGATTGGCGAGGCCTTCCTCTTGAGTGCGGAGAAGAATTTCTCAAGGAGGCGAACGTTGGTTCTATAGGAGGGGGAGGCCTCAGTGACAGCAAAGTCGTTGATGTACGAGATAATAAGTGATCTGGGGACTTCGTGGTGGAGGGAGGAGACATATATGACAAACAGGAGGGGGGAGATGGGAGAGCCTTGAGGGACTCCGACCGAGACGGGAGCGAAATGGCGAGGGGACCCTTGGAAGGTCAGGCGGCATGTGCGGTCTCTGAGGAACGAGCAGACCCACTGGACCAGGTATGGGCTGACCCCCTTTCTGTGGAGGAGAGAGAAGAGGGAGGGTGACTCCACACTATCGAAACCTCCCTTCACATCGAGGAAGAGAGTGCAGACTTTGTAGCGAAGGCGGTGGAAGTACTCAACGTTATGCTATAGGATAAGGGCGGCATCAGCGGTGGACCTTCCAGGGAGGGATCCACACTGAAGGGGATGGATTAGGGAGCAAATTGCTGTTTGAGCTGAAAGGCGGGAAGCTACCACTCTCTCAAGGATCTTAGAGAGTATCCGAAGGAGGACGATGACCCTAAAGGAGGAGGGGGAGTCATATGAGGGTTTGCCTGGTTTGTCGAGGACAATACCAAGTGCCTTTTTGAGGAAGGGAGGGTGTAACGCGTGGGCTACCAGGGGGTCCAGGAGGGAAGGAATAAGTGAGGGCTGGATGCGGTGTAGAGATTTCCTCACAGAGTACGGGATGTGATCGGGGCCTGGGGCGGAGGTGTTCGAGGATTTGGGGAGGGCCCTGGATATCTCTTCAGGGGTGAGGGGGGTGTAGTCCTCATACTGCGTGTGGCGGAGGAGCGGGCCAGGTGGCGGTTTGGAGGGAAAGAAATAGTCAAGAAGCGTTTCCGCTACCTCGGCCGGGTCGGAGGCCCCTTGTACGTCCGGGAACCTTTGTGGTGGGCGACCAAAAGCAAATCTCATGGCCGTCCAGAGGGAGTGCGGGGTGGCTGAAGACAGGAAGTCCGACCAGTGTGCTTTTTTGGCCGAGGCAATGGCCTTAAAATATGTTCTCCTCGAGCTCTTTACATTGCTCCAGTTGAGCTGGGACGGGTCGAGGCGGGATATCCTTGCAAACCTGTGATACTCTCTTCTCAGTGACGATAGGCGAGGGGACCACCATGGCTTCGACCTGGGGCAGCGGTGTTTGCTCGGGGCATGGGAGGTTAGGAGGGAGGCGAGGCGGGTAGAGGAGATGTCGAACCATCTACTCAGAGAATTGGGCGTGGGCCTTGTTGGGCAGGGTAACGTGGTGAAGGCGTCAAGTGCCTTTCCTACCGCACCTAGGTCCAGGAGTGCCCAGTGTGGAGTAGGGGGGGGTAGCATAATTGCGGGCGGTTTTAGTGTTATCACACATGGAACGTGGTCCGAGCCGGTGGAGGGGAGGGTGGTGTCCCATTAGGAGACGAGGGGGCAGAGGGCGGTATTCGCGAATGCAAGGTCCAAAATAGAGGGCCGCGAAATGGTGTCAAATGGGAACCGACTGTATACCCCGGGGGTGTTGAGAAGGTGGTACGGGACGTCGAAAGCGGGATCAAAGTAGCGAGTAGAAATGGTAAACTCCCTTTCGGACAGGGAGCGACAGGGATCTGCTAAGGGGTGATGAAGGTTAAAATCACCTAAAACCAGGTGAGGGTAAGGAAGCAAAGAAAAAATTCATTCCGGTTCTAACTACTGTGACCTCTTTTTTTTTTTTTATTAAATCATATGTTCATTGTTTCTACTGTACAGGAAATGACAAGCATCTTTAACTATAAGGCCAAAACAAAACCGAATATCAAATCAACAATCAACAAAAGAAATAAACATAACAAGTTCCCCCAAAGCGACCAATAATCGTCGCAAAGAAGCCGTAGCTAAAATCAAGGAAAGTATAAACCGCGTGGCTAGTCTCGAGGGCTAGGGGCGGGCAGGGCAGTGGACTGAAGGAGGGGGTTTGCAGGGGGATCGTGGAGGGAGGGAGCAAGCGGGGGCATCCCAGGAGGGAAACCAGTGGCGGTGGTGCGAATGAACTCAGCCAGCGCAACGAGCAGCTGTTGGTTAGACCAGATAGGGGCCTTGGGGGCCAAGTCAGAGACCTCTTGGAGGAGGCGGGATCACTGATGGGCGGAGGAGGGGCAGGACAGGATGGCATGTTCAAAGGTCTGCGGGGCCAGAGAGCACAACGGGCAACATGTGTCGGCATCTGGGTCATCCCATGAGGGGTGAGCCGCAAGATAGCATTTCCCAGAGCGCATCTGGTGAATGCTTCCCGCAACAATTTTGCCCAGGCCCATGAAGGGATGGGACGCGTTGAGGGCAGATAGGGGTAGTTTGGTGGGGCTGGGGTGGAAGACCAGTAAGAAAGAAGGAGTTCCTTAGCCCTTAGCTTGAGACGGGAATAGGATGGAACAATCCCCGGGATCGGGGGTAGGTGGTCTGTCAAGTGGAGGGAGATGGGCGGCAACGTAACGACATCGTGTACGGGGGGGCAGCCGTGTTAGCCCGGGCAGTGATGGCATTGTGTCGGTACCTTGGGTTCTTGGTCTTGTCCAGAGCAGAGCGCCAGTCGAGGTTGAAGAAGAGGTAGGGTTGGGAGGTGATCTTCCCACGTGCCAACAAAGTGGTACGGTGGTTCGAGAAGGTGGGAATGGACTTAGGGAGGCATGCCGTGGCAGTGTTTATTTCCGGAGGGGAGCAGAGGAGCCTTAGGCCGGCGAGGCGCCGCTGGTGGCGTATATGAGTAGGCAAGGGGTGAAGACAGGCTGCCCTATACAAACATGTTGTGTTGGTGGTGCGAAAGCAGTTAGTGATCCACCTACAGACCCGTCGCCAAAAGACGGACATCGGGTTCAGGATGGCCGGAGGGGGGTTCCAGAAAGCGGACCCATACAGGAGAATGGGAGCAAGGCGCGAACGCGCCAAGGTGAGACAAAGGTATGGTGGAAGGCCCATCCCGGGGGGAGAGAGGCGGTGAATCGTGGCTAGGGCGGCATTTGCAAGTCTATACCTCCTGGAGAAGTGGGACCTTGGGTCAAAGGCGGGTGTGAAGATGAAGCCCAGCCACTTCAGGCGGGATTGTAGGTAAAAGAGCTGATCTTCCAGTTGCACCGGGAGGGAGCATGGTGGCTCATTGCTCCTGGTGGTCCTCCAGTGAATCAGTTCGGTTTTTGGACCGGAGAAGGAGATGTTGATTGGTGAGGCCTTTCTCTAGAGGGCTGAGAAGGACTTCTGAAGCATGCGAACATTGGTTCTATAGGAGGGCGAGGCCACAGTGACAGCAAAGGCGTCGACGTAGGAGAAGGTAAGTGATCTGGGGATTTCCAGGTTGAGGGATGAGACGTATATGACATACAGGAGGGGGGAGATGGGGAACCTTGAGTGACTCCGACCGAAACGGGAGCGAATTGGCGAGGGGACCCTTGGAATGTAAGGTGGCAGGTGCTGTCTCTGAGGAAAGAGCCGACCCACTGGATCAGGTATGGGCTAACCCCCTTTCTGCGGAGGAGAGAGAGGAGTGATGGGGATTGCACATTGTCGAAGCTACCCTTCACATCAAGGAAGAGAGTGGAGACTTTGTAGCGGAAGCAGGGAAAGGACTCAACGTTATGTTGTAGGAAAAGGGCGGCATCGGAGGTGGATCTTCCAGGGAGGGACCCGCACTGAAGGGGGTGAATGAGGGAGCATATTGCTACTTGGGCTGAAAGGCGGGAAGCTACCACTCTCTCAAGGATCTTGGAGAGCGTTCGAAGAAGGACGATAACCCTAAAGGAGGAGGGGGCGTTGTATGAGGGTTTACCCAGCTTGTCGAGAACGATGCCAAGTGCTTTTTTGAGGGACTGAGGGTGATATCCGGGGGCTAGCAGGGGATCCAGAAGGGAAGGAAGAAGGGAGGGCTTGATACGGTGGACCGACTTCCACACAGAGTACGGGATGTGGTCGGGGCCAGGGGCGACGGTGTTAGAGGATGTGGAGAGGGCGCTGGATATTACTTCGGTGGTGAGGGGGGTATACTCCTCATAATGGGTGAGGCGGAGGAGGGGCGGAGGTGGGGGTTTGGAGGGAAAAATGTGCTCAAGAAGCGTTTCCGCTACCTCAGCCGGGTCGGAGGTCCCTGGTAAGTCTGGGAACCTCTGGGGTGGGCGACCAAATGCGAATCTCTTGGCCGTCCAGAGGGAGCATGGTGTGGCCGAGGACAGGAAGTCCGACCAGTGAGCTCATTTGGCCGAGCTGATGGCCTTAAAGTATGTTCTCCTCGAGCTCTTTACATTACTCCTGTTGAGGGGGGACGGGTCGAGGCGGGATATCCTTGCAAACTTGTGATACTCCCTTCTCACAGACGATAGGCGGGGGGACCACCATGGTTTCGACCTGGGGCACGGGCGCTTGCTCGGGGCATCGGAGGTCAACAGGGAGGTAAGGCGGGTACAGGAGATGTCGCACCATCTACTCAGGGAGTTGGGTGTGGGCCTCGCCGGGCAGGGTAATGTGGTGAAGGCTCCCAATGATTCTCCTACCGCCTGTAGGTCCAGGAGGGCCCAGTGCTGAGTGGGGGGGGTAGCATAATCGCGGGTGGTTTTATTGTTATCACACATGGAACGTGGTCCGAACCAGTGGAGGGGAGGGGGGTGTCCCATCAAGAGACGAGGGGGGAGAGTGTGGGATTCGCGAAGGCCAGGTCCAAGACCGAGGGTTGCGAAATGGTGTCAAATGGGAACCGAGTATATACCCCGGGGGTGTTGAGAAGGTGGTACGGGACTTCCAAATCTGCGTCAAAGTAGCGTGTAGAAATGGTAAATTCCCTTTTGGAGAGGGATCCGCAGGGATCCGCTAACGGATGGTGGAGGTTGAAGTCACGTAAAACCAGGTGAGTGTAAGGAAGAAAAGAAAAAATCCGTTTAGGCAATATAGAGCGGTAGGGAGGACGGTTTGTGCGAAGGAGGTACACCGAGGTGACCCTGAGAGAGCGCTGTGGGGATCCAAAAAGACCTTCCGGAGAAAAGACATCAACCGATAGCATCTTGCAGGAGTCGTGAAAAATTGTCAAACAGGACAAGTGCTGGTTTAGAGTGCGGGAAACATAAATGGCTACCTGTGGGCGGCAAGGAGGGGGGGGGGCAAAGGATAGACATCCCGGAAATGTTGGCACAACCGATCGTCTCGAGGGGGGGTCTTGACTAACAACAAGTAAGGGAGGGTGCGGCAGCATGGTAAAGCTGTGAAAAAGTGAAAGAAAAACATCCCAGCTCCCAAGGGAGTTATGTTGAACAATTGCAAAGGACGGGAAGACAGCACCCCTGTCGGTGTATCGCCTGAAGAGATTCTCCATTATTGGGGAGAGCCCCCGGAGGAGTCGGAGTCGCGGGATTCATCACCGCTCTCTCTTGGGGCGAGATCGGTGATGCGGATGGTGCGCTGGGCTCTCTGCCTAGGTGGAGGAGCATCGCGGGGGAGTACAGGGGCACTCGGGGTCTGAGGAGGGGCACCTGGTGCTGACCTAGCGAGCGTTGAAGGGCCAGCCTGGTCTTCAGCGAGATTCATGCTGTCCTCCGTCTGTGGCGAGCGCACCTTCGCTGCCTGTGGAGTGGTTTTCGGGCGGGAGGGGCAATCCCTGCTGCACGCAGAGTGCTCTTCTTGGCAGTTAGGGCAGCATGCCACCGAGGATGGACAGCAGGTGAGGATAGGTTGGAGATTGCCGCCCTCAGGGCAGGAAGGGTTAGGGCAGCGATGCTCCGCTTTGGTGTCGGCGAGCGAGCAGATGGGGCAAACAGGCAGCTCGCTGGGACACCGATGGGGGATGTGGCCGAACTTCCAGCCTTTTTTACACTGTGAGTTTTTGGAGGAGTAAAACATCTGTTCAACTCTCTGGTTTCGGGAGAAGAGGTTGACGGAGGGTAAGATGGCGTAAGCGTCGGGCGCGGCCACTGTAACAACCATGGAGGTGGCACCTTTCTGTTCGCGAGATTGCGGGTCTGGGTTGAGGTAATGCGGGGAGAGAATGGAGACTCCCCTGGCATTGCGGATGGACTCATGAAGAGAGGGGAAGAGTGGATCATCATCTGAGGGGAGGAAAGCACGAGGGATAAAGTGAATCAAAAGTTGAGTTTCGTTCGGAGCGGGTTTGAAAATATCCCAAGGGGAGTTGCCTATCGGAAAGGCATTGTTCAACCTCGAGGTAAGGGGAGCAAAATAGAGGGTATAAGCGGAGGCAGAGGTGTCAAGGTCGGTACGAAGCAGTGACACGGAGCCTTTATCGTTGACCGTACACGTGAAGGAGAGGCGGAGGGAGCAGTTAGCTTCTCTGAGAACAGAAGCAGCGATGTCCGGGAAATGGGCTGCTATTTTGAGCACTTCTGGGTAGGCTTCGAAGGTGGTTCTGGAGGCGAAGGATCTGCGGACACCTTGGGGGAGAGGAGGGGGAGATTTCGTAAAAACCCCACCCGACGCAACCGCAACGGAGGAAGCCGAGATAGGACTTTTCGCCTAACTACCCTTCTTTCCTTTAGCAGGGGGTGCGGCAGCTTGACTGTAGGTGGGGGTGGTCTAGGAGGCCATGGTGGTGGGGGGACGCTAGTCAGGGTCCAGATGACCGGGGGTCCATGAGGGACCAGGGGGGTTTTTTCCCTTCCCGAATTCTTCCGCTTCCCAGGTGTGGTTGTATTTCTTGGCAAACGCCTCGGGGTGGCCATACATTGTGGGAGGGGAAGTTGACATGTCCTATCTGGGAAGATTCGGCTCAGCTGAGGGGGAGGGCCAGACTGTGTTGGGTGGTGGTGGGGGTGGAGCCGGAAGAGCTCTTTCTTTTCCCTTGTCTTGGCGAGCGGGGTTGGTCTTGGTGGTGGGGGCAGGACGAGAGCCACTGGGGGAGTGTGTGGCCTGTTGTGGAACACTAGGGCGCTGGGGAGGGAAGGAGGCCTGAGCGGCGGTCGGGAGGTGGGAGGCAATGTCACGGAGTGATGCTTGGAGTGGGGCGAGGTTTGCGGGTTCCGGGGAGAGGTCTAGGTTAGCAACCTGAGAGGACAAGTCGTGGATTTCTGTCCACAAACTTTGCAGGGCCGTCGCGATGTGGACGCTCAATTGAAGGCAGGTGCACAGTAGAGGGAGGAGCATTTGTTCCCCGATGGAGAGGGTGGAAAGGTTTGCAGGAGTAATGGGTGGGAAACCCGCGGCGGGGAGCCCAATGTCGGCGGCCGTCTGGTGGAAAAGCAAGAGCAAATGGTCGAGATTTCCAGTGGTTGGGAGGGGAGACAGAGGGGCTGGTGTACCGATTCTCGAGGGGCCGCCCTGGTGGGAGGCCATGTCTGGAGGTGAGGGTGGGGACGCGAGGCCCAACAATGAGGACCAACAGTGTGGGAGAGGAGATCATACGCAGAACGACGTGGTGTTGAGAAATGTAGGTGGAGGGAGATAGGGGAGCGGAAGTGTGTCTAACTACTGTGACCTTTTCTTTTTTTTCTTTTTTTCTTTTTTTTAATCTCGATTATTCATTGTTTCTATTGGGGCAAACGCACACCTGTGCTCATCCCACGGTGTTAGGTACAAGGGTCCGTCAGCTGGAACGTGAGCCCTGTGGACCAAAACCTCCAACTACAGTCTATCCCGCGATCCCCAAGCTAAAACCCTCTGACCCTGCCCGACAAAGAGACCTCCGCCCGGTACTATGGGTAGAAACTACAAGGATATGAGAAAACAGGCCTGATAGCCGCGAACCAATAACCCCCACTAAAGCCTAGCCTAAAAGAAAAACATCCCCAACCGACAGTAGACACAACCAACAAAGAAAAGCAAACCCACTCCCCCAGGTCAAACAACCTATAAGCTAAACCGAAGTAAAACCCCGCGGGGCCCAGCTCCCGAAGGAATAGGGACTCCTGAATGATGGGTCACGGGGAGACACAAGGGGAGGTAACTCGCGGGGGCATATAGCCCCTAGAGCCGAGGCTCAGGACAAGCGACCGAGTTCGAGAGGCTGCCCCCTACAGAAGGAAGGCTCGTGGCAATCAGAGGAAGATCCGGTCGGCTATTTCGGGAAAGAGGACCCGGAAAGAAGGTTCAAACGTGCGGCCCTAGTCCTACGACATCAGAAGGGAGCAGAGGTCTGAGGGTGGGCGTAGAGCCGCGAGCAGTAGGGTGCCAGCCTATCCAAACATCGGGGAGGGGGAGGCCGGAGGGCTAACCGACCCGAGAAGTTCGAGGAGGGTTGACGGAAACGGTGTCACAATGTTTCGAAATGTCCGACCGTACCCGCAGAGCACAGAGGAGATAGTGCCATACCAGAGAGCAGTGCCACCGGGGACAACTACTTTACCGATCTACCGAGACTAAAAACCGACCGGTGACGGGTGAGGGGTTGCCGACCGTGGAGGGCTGCCTAAGTGAGCCCAGAGAGGCGAGGGTGAAGGCGAACTCAACCAACCCCTAGGAACAAGCTTACCAAGCCTGACCATCAGAAGGGAAAGGAAGAGGGAGGGGAGATGGCTTCACCCAGACAGAGGCAATGTGGCGTGTCTGAGGAGACGGTGGTGGATGGAAGTGACAATGATTTCTCATGGTGTTGAGATTTCAATCGCGGGAGGTGTAGCGGAGACGGAGGATGTCTAACTACTGTGACCTTTTTTCTTTTTTTTTCTTTTTCTTTTTTTTTTTTTAAATCATATGCATTTGTTTAAGGTTCAAAGACAGCATGAAGCTTTAACGCTGTGGCCAACAAAAACCGTACCCTCCTCACCCCAGGAAACATCCAAACCCCCAAGTCCCTCTGGTATGAGACCAACCGCACATCTCGCCTATCGCCCGACCAAATCCTACGAACATCCTCGTACACCCGAAGGAAGTAGAAAGGAAAGAAGCAAGCAGGAAGGAGAGGAGAACCCTTAGCGACATCTACTACAGAAAGTATAAAAACATAAGAGATGAATGAACTCCTAACAAATGAAATTTGCGTCTGATAAGTGACATGTATCAGCCTGAGCTAGGAAGCGAGAGTATGGACCTGCACACCAGAGCGGTCCCGGGGGACGAAGCGGTGCCCGCTGGCAGGATAGGACGGTGTATGGAGGCAACTCTGGTGAGGGGTCGCCGGAGGGTGTGCCAAAGCGGGATTAGTGATGGCCAGGAGGACGGGCGTAACCGAGGCGGGTTTTTGAATAGCGACCGAACATGGACCGGGCGGGGGGGAGCAGTGAGGTGCCAGCTGAGGGGGTGGAAAGAGGGGGGATGGGAGTAGCTGTAACCGAGCAACGGGACGAAAACCAAGAAGGTAGAGGGAGGGGGATGGGAGGAGAAAGGACTTCCGAACACTTGAGACGACCGACTAGAGTAACCGCGGCCGATGCTTTTCTCATTGCGAAACGAAGACAACGTGCTGAAGTTACTAACCGTGGTGTTCCCCGACAGGACCACATACCAAGACGGAAAGGTACTTCACAAATGGCTTGGAAAGGTCAGCGCCGACCGTGAGCGAAGAGGACAGAGTGCCGACCGTGCAAAACCTAAGCGAGGTGCAAAGGAAGTGCGGGGTAAGGGGGAGAACCAAACTTCATGAGCGGAGTCAACGATAAACAGGAACAAGAACCCCGTAGCGCAGGGGGTAGACCCCTGTGGGAGATTAGGGGGGATAGCATCACTCCCCTATGCAGAAGCCATCAAGGGGGAGGAGAGGGGGTGGTGGTGGAATCCCATGATGATTTCCCTGGTGTTGAGATTTCAATCCCCGGATGTGTAGGAGAGATGGTTCGTGGAGGAGACATGGTTCGTGTCTAACTACCGTGACCTTTATTTTATTTTATTTTATTTTATTTTATTTTTTTTTAAATCATATGTTCATTGTTTCTACGGTACAAGAAATGAAATGCATCTTTAACGATATGGTCAAAACAAAACCGACAATCAAATCAACAATCAACAAAAGAAATAAACATAACCCGTTCCTCCAACGCGACCAATAATCGTCGCAGAGCAGCCTTAGCTAAAAATAAAGGAAAGTATAAACCGCTTAGCTAGTCTCGAGGGCCAGGGGCGGGTAGGGTGGTGGATTGAAGGAGGGGGTTTGCAGGGGGACTGTGGAGGGAGGGAGCAAGCGGGGGCATCCCTGCAGGGAAACTAGTGCCTGTGGTGCGAATGAACTTAGCTAGCGCAATGAGCGGCTATTGGTCGGACCAAATTGGGGCCTCAGGGGCCAAGTCAGAGACCCCTTGGAGGAGGCGAGATCGCTGATTGGCGGAGGAGGGGCATGTCAGGATGGCGTGTCCGAAGGTCTGCGGGGCCCCAGAGCATATTGGGCAGGATGTGTCGGCATCAGGCTTATCCCACCAGGGGTGAGCTGCAAGATAGCTTTTGTCAGAGTGCATCTGGTGAATCCTTCCCGGAACGAATTTTCCTAAGCCCATGAAGGGATGGGGACGCGTTGAGGGCGGATAGGGGTATTACGGTGGGGCTGGGGTGGAAGACCAGTCAGAAAGAAGGAGTTGTTTAGCCCTCAATTTGAGTCGGGCATATGATGGAACAATCCCCGGAACTGGGGGCAGGTAGTCTGTCAAGTGGTGGGAAATGGGCGGCAACGTGAAGACGTCGTGTACGAGGGGGGCGGCCGTGTTTGCCAAGGCAGTGATGGCGTTGTGTCCGTATCTTGGGTTCTTGGTCTTGTCTGGAGCGGACCGCCAGTCGAGGTTGAAGAAGAGGTAGGGTTGGGAGGTGATTTTCCCATGTGCCAACAAAGTGGCCCAGTGGCTCGAGATGGTGGGAACGGATTTGGGGAGGCGTGCCGTGGCAGGGTTTATCTCTGGAGGGGAGCAGATGAGCCTTAGGCCAGCAAGGCGTCGCTGGTGACGTATAAGAGTGGGCAAAGGCGGAAGACAGGCTTCCCTATGCAAACAAGTTGTGTTGGTGGTGAAAAAACAGTTAGTGATCCACCTACAGACCCGTCGCCAAAAGACGGACATCGGGTTCAGGATGGCCGGAGGGGGGTTCCAGACAGTGGACCCATAGAGGAGAATTGGAGCAAGGAGCGAACGCGCCAAGGAGAGGCAAAGGTAGGGTGGAAGGCCATCCCGGGGGGCGAGAGGCGGCGGATTGTGGCTAGTGCGGCATTTGCCAGCGTGTACCTCCTGGAGAAGTGGGGTCTTGAATCAAATGCAGGGGTGAAGATGAAGCCCAGCCACTTTAGGCTGGATTTTGGATAGAAGAGCTGACCTTCCAGTTGTACCAGGAGGGAGCACGGCGGCTCATTGCTCCTGGTAGTCCTCCAGTCAATCAGCTCGGTCTTTGGAACGGAGAAGGAGATGTTGATTGGTGAGGCCTTTCTCTTGAGCGCTGAGAAGGACTTCTGAAGGAGGCGAACGTTGGTTCTGTAGGAGGGCGATGCCACAGTGACAGCAAAGTCGTCGACGTAGGAGATGGTAAGTGACCTGGGCACTTCCAGGTGGAGGGAGGAGACGTAAATGACGAACAGGAGGGGGGAGATGGGGGAACCCTGAGGGACTCCGACCGAAACAGGAGCGAACTGGCGAGGGGACCCTTGGAACGTCAGGCGGCAGGTGCGGTCTCTGAGGAAGGAGCTGACCCACTGGATCAGGTATGGGCTAACCCCCTTTCTGCGGAGGAGAGAGAGGAGCGATGGGGACTCCACGTTGTCGAAGCCTCCCTTCACGTCAAGGAAGAGAGTGGAGACTTTGTAGCGGAGGCGGTGAAAGGATTCAACGTTATGCTGTAGGACGAGGGCGGCGTCGGTGGTGGACCTCCCAGGGAGGGACCCGCACTGAAGGGGGTGAATGACGGAGCATATTGCTGCCTGGGCCGAAAGGCAGGAAGCTACCACTCTCTCAAGGATCTTGGAGAGCGTTCGAAGGAGGACGATAACCCTAAAGGAGGAGGGCGCGTCGTATGAGGGTTTACCGGGCTTGTCAAGAACAATGCCAAGTGCCTTTTTGAGGGAGGGAGGGTGAAAACCGTGGGCTAGCAGGGGGTCCAGGAGGGAAGGAAGAAGGGAGGGCTTGATACCGTGAACCGACTTCCATACAGTGTACGGCATATGGTCGGGGCCGGGGGCGGAGGTGTTCGAGGATTTGGAGAGGGCCCTCCATATATCCTCGGAGGTGAGGGTCGTATAGTCCTCATAAGGAGTGAGGCGGAGGAGCGGGGGAGGTGGGGGTTTTTCGAGGGAAAAAAGTGCCCAAGGAGCGTTTCCGCTACCTCGGCCAGGTCGGAGGTCCCTGGTAGGTCCAGGAACCTCTGTGGTGGGCGACGAAATGCGAATCTTTTAGCTGTCCAGAGGGATCGTGGTGTGTCCGAAGACAGAAAGTCCGACCAGGGAGCTTTCTTGGCCAACGCGATGGCCTTAAAGTATGTTCTCCTCGAGCTTCTCACCTTGCTCCAGTTGAGGGGGGAGGAGTCAAGGCGGGATGTCCTTGCAAACTTGTGATATTCGCTTCTTAGAGACGATAAGTTGGGAGACCACCATGGTTTCAAGCGGGGGCACGGGCCCTTGCTCCGGGCATGGGAGGTCAAGAGGGAGGTAAGGCGGGTGGAGGAGATGTCGAACCATCTACTCAGTGAGTTGGGCGTGGGCCTCGCCGGGCAGGGCAATGTGGTGAAGGCTCCCAACACTTTTCCTACTGCGTTTAGGTCCAGAAGGGCCCATTGTGGAGTAGGGGGAGGAAGCATAATCTCGGGTGGTTTTAGTGTTATCACACATGGAATGTGGTCCGAACCAGTGGAGGGAAGGGGGGTGTCCCATGAGGAGACCAGGGGGGAGAGGGCTGTATTCGCGAAGGCCAAGTCCAACACCGAAGGTCGCGAAATGGTGTCAAAAGGAAACCGAGTATATACTCCGGCGGTGTTGACAAGGTGGTACGGGACATCGAATGCGGCATCGAAGTAGCCTGTAGAAGTGGTAAATTCCCTTTCAGATAGGGAGCGGCCGTAATCAGCCAATGGATGGTGAAGGTTAAAGTCACCTAAAACCAGGTGAGGGTAAGAAAGAAAAGACAAAATTAGATCAGGCAGTATTGAGCGGTAGGGAGGACGGTTTGTGCGAAGGAGGTACACTGAAGTGACCCTGAAGCAGCGGTGTGGGGACCCAAAAAGCCCTTCTGGGGTGAAAACATCGACCGATAGCATCTCTGAGGAGTCATGAAAAACGGTTGAACAGGACAAGTGCTGGTTTAAAGAACGCGCAACATAAATGGCTACCCGTGGGTGGCCAGGACGGGGAGGGGCGAAGGATAGAAATCCCGGAAACGTTGGCAGAACTGATCGTCTGGAGGGAGGGTCTTGAATGGCAACAAGCAAGGGAGGGTGAGGCAGCATGGTGAAGCTATGAAAAAGTGAAAGAAAAACATCCCAGCTCCCAAGGCAGTTATGTTGAACGATTGGAAAGGACGGGAAGACAGCCACGCTGTCCGTGTATCGCGTGAAAAAATTCTCCATTATTGGGCAGAGCCCTCGGAGGAGTCATTGTCGAGGGATTCATCACCGCTTTCTCTTGGGGCAAGGTCGGTGATGGCGATGGTGCGTTGGGCTCTCTGCCTAGGTGGAGGAGCATCGCAGGGGAGTACAAAGGTCTTTGGGGTGTGAGGAGGGGCATCTGGTGCTGGATGAGGGACCGTCGAAGGGGCCGCCTGGTCTCCAGGGAGATCCATGCTGTCCTGCCTCTGTCGAGGTCGCATCTTTGAAGTATCTGGGGTGGTTTTTGGGCGGGAGGGGCAATCCCTGCTGCGCGCAGAGTGCTCTTCTTGGCAGTTAGGGCAGCATGCCACCGAGGATGGACAGCAGGCGAGGACAGGTCGGAGATTGCCACCCTTAGTGCAGGAAGGGTTAGGGCAGCGATGCTCCGCTTTGGTATGGGCAAGCGAGCAGTAGGGGCAAACAGGTAGTTCGCTGGGACAGCGGTTGGGGATGTTGCCGAACTTCCAGCACTTCTTACACTGGGAGTTTCTGGAGGAGGAGAACATCTGTTCAACCCTTCGGTTCCAAGAGAACAGGTTGACGGAGGGGAGGATGGCGTAAGCGTCGGGCGGGGCCACTGTGACAACCACGGAGGTCGCACTTTTCTGCCTGCGGGACTCTGCGTTTGGGTTAAGGTAACGCGCCGAGAGAATGCAGACTCCCTTGGCATTGAGGATGGACTCGTGAAGAGAGGGGAAGAGTTGGTCATCGTCTGAGGGGAGAAAATCAAGAGGGATAGAGTGAATCAATAGTTGTGTTACGTTTGGACCGGGTTTAAAAATATCCCAAGGGGAGTTGCCTATTGGGAAGGCTTTGTTCAAGCTCGAGGTAAGGAGAGCAAAATATGGAGTGTAGGCGGAGGCAGGGGTGTGAAGGTCGGTACCCAGGAGTGATACGGAGCCTTTATCGTTGACCGTACACGTGCATGAGAGGGGAAGGGAGCAGTTAGCTTCTCTGAGAACAGAAGATGCGATGTCCGGGAAATGGGCTGCTATTTTGAGCGCCTCTGGGTGGGGTTCGAAGGTGGTTCTGGAGGCGAAGAATCTGCGTACAGCTTGGGTGAGAGGAGGGGGAGATTTCGTACAAACCTCACCCTACGCAACCGCAACGGAGGAAGCCGAGACAGGACTCTTTGTCTGACGACCCTTCTTTCCTTTGGCAGGGGGTGCGGCAGCTTCAGCGTAGGTGGGGGTGGCCTTGGGGACCATGGTAGTGGGGGGACGCCAGTCGGGGTCCAAATGACCGGGGGTCCATGAGGGACCAGGGGGTATTTTCCCTTCTCTTGGCGAGCGGGGTTGGTGGTGGTGGTGGGGGCAGGACGAGAGCCATTGGGGGAGTGAGTGGCCTGTTGTAGAACACTAGGGCGCTGGGGAGGGAAAGAGGACTGTGCGGCTGATGGGAGACGGGAGGCAATGTCACGGAGTGATGCCTGGAGTGGGGCGAGGTTCACGGGTTGCGGGGAGAGGTCAAGGTTGGCAACCCGGGAGGACAAGTCGTGGATTGCAGTTGAGAGACTTTCAAGGGCCGTCGCGATGTCGACGCTCCATTGAAGGGAGGTGCAGAGTAGAGGGAGGAGCATTTGTTCTCCGATGGAAAGGGTGGAAATGTTTGCAGGAGTGAGGGGTGGGAAACCCGCGGCGGGGAGCCCAAGGTCAGTGGCAGTCAGTTGGAAAAGCGAGACCTGATGGTCGAGGTTTCCTGTGGTTGGGAGGGGAGAGAGAGGGGCTGGTGTACCGATTCTCGAGGGGCCACCCTGGAGGGAGGCCATGTTTGGAGGTGAGGGTGGGGACACTAGGCCCAACAATGAGGACGAAAAGTGTGGGAGAGGAGATCGTGCGCAGAACTACATGGTGTTGAGAAATGTAGGGGGGGGGAAAGAGGTGAGCGGAAGCGTGTCTAACTACGGTAACCTCTTTTTTTTCTTTTTTTTTCTTTTTAAATCATATGTTCATTGTTTCTACGGTACAAGAAATGACATGCATCTTTAACGATATGGCCAAAACAAAACCGAAAATCAAAATAACAATCAACAAAAGAAATAACCATAACTATTTCCCCCAACGCGACCAATAATTGTCGCAAAGCAGCAGTATCTAAAACTAAAAGTATAAAACCGCTTGACTAGTGTCGAGGGCCAGGGGCGGGCAGGGTGGTAGAGGGAAAGAGGGGGTTTGGTGGGGTGTGGAGGGAGGGAGCAAGCGGGGGCATCCCAGGAGGGAAGCCAGTGGCAGTGGTGCGGATGAACTCAGCCAGGGCAATGAGCAGCTGCTGGTCGGACCAGATTGGGGCCCCCGGAGCCAGGTCTGAGACCCCTTGGAGGAGGTGGGATCTCCGACGGGCTAAGGAGGGGCAGGACAGGATGGCATGCTTGAAGGTCTGCGGTGCCTCAGAGCATAATGGGCAGGTCGTGTCGGCATCAGGATCCTCCCCCAAGGGGTGTGCCGCGAGATAGCTTTTCCCAGAATGCATCGGGTGTATTCTGCCCGCTACAAACTTTCCCAAACCCATGAAGGGATGGGGCGCATCGAGGGCAGATAGGGGTAGTATGGGGGGGCTGGGGTGGCAGTCCAGTCAGAGAGGAGGAGTTGTTTAGCCCTAAAGTTGAGGCGTGCGTATGATGGGACAACCCCGGGCCCCGGGGGTAGATAGTCTGTCAAGTGGAGGGAGATAGGTGGCAGGGTGGCCACGTCGTGGACAAGGGGGGTGGCCGCACTAGCCAAGGCTGTGATGGCGTTGTGTCGATATCTCGGATTCGTTAACTTGTCCAGGGCAGAACGACAGTCGAGGTTAAAGAAGTGTTAAGGTTGGGAGGTAATTTTCCCTCGCGCTATCAAGGTGGCGCTGTGTGGAGAGAAGGTGGGGACGGACTTAGGGAGACGTGCCGTAGCAGGGTTTATTTCTGGAGGGGAGCAGATGAGCCTTCGGCCGGCAAGGCGGCGTTGGTGGCGTACGAGTATAAGTAGCGGGGGAAGACAGGCTTCCCTGTGCAAACATGTTAGGTTTGTGGAGGTGAAACAATTGGTGATCCACCTACAGACCCGATGCCAGAAAACAGACATTGGGCCAATGATAGACGGGGGAGGGTTCCAGACAGCAGATCCATACAGGAGGATTGGATCAAGGAGCGAACGCTCCAGGGAGAGACAAAGGTAGGGGGGAAGGCCGATCCCGGGGGGGGAGAGGCGGCGGATAGTGGCCAGGGCGGCATTTGCAAGCGTGTACCTCCTGGAGAAATGGGACCTTGGGTCAAAGGCGGCGGTGAAGATAAAGCCCAGCCACTTCAGGCGGGACTGTGGATAGAAGAGCTGATCTTCCAGTTGCACCGGGAGGGAGCACGGCGGCTTATTGCTCCTGGCGGTTCTCCCGTGGATCAGTTCAGTTTTCGGAACAGAGAAGGAGATGTTGATCGGCGACGCCTTTCTTTTGAGAGCTGAGAAGGACTTCTGAAGGAGGCGAACATTGGTCATGTAGGAGGGCGAGGCTACCGTGACAGCAAAGTCGTCGACGTAGGAGATAATGAGTGACCTGGGGATTTCCAGGTGGAGGGAGGAGACCTATATAACGAACAGAAGAGGGGAGATGGGGGATCCTTGAGGGACCCCGACCAAGACGGGGGCGAAGGAGCGAGGGGACCCTTGGAACGTCAGGCGGCAAGTGCGCTCCCCGAGGAATGAGCCGATCCACTGGACCAGGTATGGGCTGACCCCTTTCCTGCGGAGGAGAGAGAGGAGTGAGGGGGACTCCATGTTATCGAAGCCTCCATTTACCTCAAGGAAGAGAGTTGAGACTTTGTATTGCAGGTGGTGGAAGGATTCAACATTATGTTGTAGGACAAGGACGGCATCGGCGGTGGATCTTCCAGGGAGGGAACCGCATTGAAGGGGATGGATGAGGGAGCATATCGTCGCTTCGGCTGAAAGGCGGGAAGCTACCACTCTCTCAAGAATCATAGAGAGCGTACTGAGGAGGACGATGAACCTACAGGAGGAGGGTGAGTCGTATGAGGGTTTGCCTGGCTTGTCGAGGACTATACCAAGTGCCTTTTTGAGGGAGGGGGGGTGAAAACAGTGGGCCAGCAGGGGATCCAGGAGGGAAGGAAGAAGGGAGGGCTTGATGTGGTGTACGGACTTCCACACGGAGTACAGGATGTGGTCGGGGCCAGGGGCGGAGGTGTTCGAGGATTTGGAGAGGGCCCTGAATACCTCCTCTGAGGTGAGGGGTGTGTTGTCCTCATAGCGGGTGAGGCGTAGGAGAGGGGGAGGAGGGGGTTTGGAGGGAAAAAAGAGGTCAAGAAGCGTCTCCGCTACTTCAGTCGGGTTGGAGGCCCCAGGCAGGTCTGGGAACCATTCTGGTGGTCTGCCGAACGCGAATCTCTTGGCCGTCCAGACTGAGCCTGGAGTGGCTGAGGACAAGAAGTCCGACCAGTGTGCTTTCTTGGCCGAGGCGATGGCCTTGAAATAAGTTCTTCTCGAGCTCTTGACATTGCTCCAGTTGAGGGGGGAGGGATCCAGGTGGGACAACCTTGCAAACCTGTGATACTCCCTTCTAAGGGACGACAGGTTGGGGGACCACCATGGCTTCGAGCGGGGGCACGGGCGCTTGCATGGGCCATGGGAGGTATGGAGGGAGGTAAGGCGGGTTGAGGAGATGTCAAACCACCTACTCAGGGAGTTGGGTGTGGGCCTCGCCGGGCAAGGTAGTGTGGTGAAGGTATCCAGTGCCCTTCCTACCGCATATAGATCAAGGAGGGCCCAGTGTGGAGTTGGGGGGGGTAGCATAACCCCGGGGGGTCTTAGTGTTACCACAGATGGAACGTGGTCTGAGCCAGTGGAGGGGAGGGGGGTGTCCCATGAGGAGACGAGAGCGGAGAGGGCGGTGTTCGCGAAAGCCAGATCCAAGACAGAGGGTCGCGAAGTGGTGTCAAATGGGAAATGGGTGTAAACCCCGGGGGTGTTGAGAAGATGGTACAGAACGTCAAAGGCTGCATCGAAGGAGCGTGTAGAGATGATAAACTCCCTTTCGGATAGGGAGCAGCAGGGATCTGCAAGAGGGTAGTGGATGTTAAAGTCACCCACGACCAGGTGAGGGTAGGAGAGAAAAGACAAAATACGCGCAGGCAGCACGGAGCGGTAGGGAGGACTGTTAGTGCGAAGAAGGTACACCGAAGTGACCCTGAGGGAGTGGTGGGGGGATCCAAAAAGCCCTTCCGGAGAAAGAACGTCAACCGAAATCATGTCCGAGGATTCGTGAAAAACGGTTGAGCAGGACAGGTGTTGGTTGAAAGTGCAAGAAACATAGATGGCTACCCGTGGGCGGCCAGGAGGGGGTGGGGTGCAGGATATGAATCCTGGGAACATTGGAAGGACCGATCGTCTGGAGGGGGGGTCTTGGATGGCTACAAGCAAAGGAGGGTGAGGCAGCATGGTAAAGCTGTGAAAAAGTGAAAGAAAAACATCCCAGCTCCCAAGGCAGTTATGTTGAAGAATTGCAAAGGATGGGAAGACAGTGCCGCTGTCAGTATAGCGAGTGAAAAAATTCTCCATTATTGCGCAGAGCCCACAGAGGAGTCGGAATCTAGGGATTCATCACCGCTCTCTCTTGTGGCAAGATCGGTGACTGTGATGGTGCGCTGGGCTCTCTGCCTAGGTGGAGGAGCATCCCGTGGGAGTACAGAGGCACTCGGGGTGTGGGGAGGGGCACCTGGTGTTGAGGGAACGATCGTCGAAGGGCCAGCCTGGTCTTCAGCGAGATCCATGGTGTCCTGCATCTGTCGAGATAGCACCTTTGGTGTGTCCGGAGTGGTCTTCGTGCGGGAGGGGCAATCCCTGCTGCGCGCAGAGTGCTCTTCTTGGCACTTAGGATAGCATGCCACTGAGGATGGACAGCAGGCGAGGACAGGTCGTAGATTGTCACCCTTAGGGCAGGAAGGGTTAGGGCAGTGAGGCTCCGCCTTGGTATGGGCAAGCGAGCAGAAGGGGCAGAGGGGAAGCGAGCTGGGACAGAGGGTAGGGATATGGCCGAACTTCCAGCATTTCTTACACTGGGAGTTTTTAGAGGAGAAGAACATTTGTTCGACTCTCCGGTTCCGGGAGAAGAGGTTGATGGAGGGGAGTATAGCGTAAGCATCGGGCGGGGCCACTGTAACCACCACGGAGGTGGCGTTCTTCTGCTCACCAGATTCCGTGTCTGGGTTAATGTAATGCGCCGAGAGAATGGAGACTCCCCTGGCATTGTGGATGGACTCATGAAGAGAGGGGAAAAGTTGGTCATCGTCGGAGGGGAGGAAGGCAAGAGGGACGGAGTGAATCAACAGTTGTGTTTCGTTTGGGCCAGGTTTGAAAATGTCCCAAGGAGAGTTGCCTATCGGAAAGGCCTTGTTCAACCTTCCGGTGAGGGGAGCCCAATAAGGGGGTTAAGCGGAGGCGGGGGTGTGAAGGTCGGTACCGAGCAGTGACACTAAGCCCAGATCGTTGACCGTGCAAGAGAAGGAAAGAGGCAGGGAGCAGTTGGCTTCTCTGAGGACAGAGGCAGCGATGTCCGGGAAATGGGCTGCTATTTTAAGCGCTTCTGGGTGGGGTTCGAAGGTGGTTCTGGAGGCGAAGAATCTGCGGACAGCTTGGGGAAGGGGAGGTGGAGATTTCATAAAAACCTCACCTGACGCAACCGGAACAGAGGAAGCCGAGGCACGACCTTTTGCCTGACGACCCTTCTTTCCTTTAGCAGGGGGTGCGGCAGGTTGGGCATCGGTGGGGGTGGCCTTGGAGGTCATGGTGGTGGGGGGACGCCAGCCGGGGTCCAGATGGCCGGGGGTCCAAGAAGGGCCGGGGGGGTATTTTGCCTTGGCGAACTCTTCAGTCTCCCAGGTGTGGGGGTATTTCTTGGCAAATGCCTCCGGGTTGCCGTATAGTGTGGGAGGGGAAGTTGACATGTCCTATCTCGGGAGATCCGGGTCAGCTGAGGGGGAGGGCCAGACCGTATTGGCAGGCGGCGTGGGTGCAGCCCGAGGAGCTCTTTCTTTCACTTTCTCTTGGCGAGAGGGGTTGGTGCTGTTGGTGGGGGTGGGACGAGACCCAGTAGTGGGGTGTGTGGCATATTGTGGGGCGCTAGGGCGTTGGGGAGGGAAAAGGGTCTGAGCGGACGAAGGAAGGCAGGAGGCAATGTCACGGAGAGATGCCGGGAGTGGGGCGAGGTTTGGGGGTTGTGGGGAGAAGTCCAGGTTGGCAACCTGAGAGGATAAGTAGTGGATTTCAGTCGAGAGACTCTCAAGGGCTGTCGCGATGTGGACGCTCAATTGAAGGGAGGTACAGAGTAGAGGGAGGAGCATTTGTTCCCCAATGGAGAGGGTGGAAATATTCGCAGGAGAGATGAAGGGGAAACCAGCAGCGGGAAGCCCAAGGTCAGCAGCAGTCTGGTGGAAGAGCGAGACCAGGTGGTCGAGGTTTCCAGTCGTCTGGAGGGGAGAGAAATGGGCCGGAGTACCGATTCTCGAGGGGCCGCCCTGATGGGAAGCCATGTTTGAAGGTGAGGGTAGGGACGCGAGGCCCAACAATGAGGACGAAAGGTGTGGGAGAGGAGAGCGTGCGCAGAACGACATGGTGTTCAGAAATGTAGGGGGGGGGAAAGAGGGAAGCGGAAGCATGTCTAACTACTGTGACCTTTTTTTTCGTTTCTCTTTTTTTTTTTTTTTTTTAATCAAGTGTGTTTGTTTTATTAAGGTAGAAAGACAGCATGCATCTTTAACGATATGGCCGACAAAAACCCTGCCCTCCTCACCCCAAGAAACATCCAAACCCCCAAGTCCCTCTGGTATGAGACCAACCGCACATCTTGCCTATTGCCCAACCAAATCCTACGAACATACTCATACATACGAAGGAAGTAGAAAGGAAAGAAACAAGCAGGAAGGAGAGGAGAACCCTTAGTGACATCTGCGGAAACCATAAGGTCAACAAAAGGAATATATGAACCCCTGACAAAGGAAAATTACGTCTGATAAGTGACGTGTATCAGCCTGAGCTAGGAAGTGAAAGTATGGACCTGCGCCCCGGAGCGGTGCCGGGGGACAGAGTGGTGCGCGATGGCAGGAGATGACCGCGTATGGAAGCGACTCTAGAGGTCGCCGGAGGGCGTGTCCAAGCGGCATTAGCGACGGCCAGAAGGACGGGCGTAACCGAGGCGGGTTTTTGTGTACCGACCGAAGATCGACCCCGGAAAAGGGGCAGTATGGTGCTAGCGGGGAAGCGGGTATAGCTGTAACCGAGCAACGGGACCAAGACCAAGAAGGTGGAGGAAGGGGGGATGGGAGGAGGAAGGACTTCCGAACACTTGAGACGACCGACTAGAGTAAACGCGGCCGATGCTTTTCCGAATTGGAAGCGAAGACGAGGTGCTGAAGTTACTAACCGAAGTGTTCCCCGACAGGACCACAAAATCGAGACGGAAAGGTACTTCGCAAAGGGCTTGGAAAGCTCAGCGCCGACGGTGAGCGAAGAGGACAGAATGCCGACCGTGCAAAACCTAACCGAGGTGCAAAGGAAGTGCGGGGTAAAGGGGAGAACTGAACTTCATGAGCGGGAGTCAACGATGCAGAGGAACAAGAACCCCATGGAGGAGGGGGTAGACCACAGAGGGAGAGGAGGGGAGGCAGCATCGCTCCCCTAGGCAGAAGCCATCAAGGGGGAGGAGAGGGGGTGGTGGTGCAATCCCACGATGATTTCCCTGGTGTTGAGATTTCAATCGCCGGAGGTGTAGGGGAGATGGTTCGTGTCTAACTACTGTGACCTTTTCTTTTTTCTTTTTTTTTTTTCTTTTTTTTAAATCTCGATTATTCATTGTTTCTATCAGGGCAAACGCACACCTGTGCTCATCCCACCGTGCTAGGTACAAAGGTCCGTCGGCTGGAACGTAAGCCATGTGGACCAAAACCTCCAACTACAGTCCATCCCGCCATCCCCAAGCTAAAACCCTCTGACCCTGCCCGACAAAGAAACCTCCGCCTGGTACTATGGGTAGAAACTACAACGAGATGAGAAACCGGGGCTGAATGCCACGAACCAAAAACCCCCGCGAAAGCCTAGCCTAAAAGAAAAACAATCCCAGCCAAGAGTAGACACAACCAACAAAGGAAAACAAACCCACTCCCCCAAGTCAAACTACCTATAAGCTATACCGAAGCAAAGCCCCACTGGGCCCAGCTCCCGAAGAAATAGGGACTCCTGAACGATGGGTCACCGGGACACAACATGGGGAGGTAACTCCTGGGGGCATATAGCCCAGACAGCCGAGGCTCGGGAAGAGCAACCGAGTTCCAGAGAATGTCGCCAAACGAAGGAAGACTTGTGGTAGCCGAAGAATGATCCGGTCGGCTATTTCGGGAAACGGGACCCGGAAAGAAGGTTTAAACTTGTTCCCCTAGTCCGAGGACATCAGGAGGGAACAGAGGTCCGGTGGTGGGGGCAGAGCCACGAGCAGTAGGATGCCAGCCGATCCAACCGTCGGGGAGGGTGGGGGCGGAGGGCTAACCGACACGAGACGTGCGAGGAGGGCTGACGGAAACGGTGTCACAATGTTTCGAAAAGTGCGACCGTACCAGCAGAGCACAGAGGAGATAGTGCAATACCAGAGAGAAGTGCTACCGGGGACAGCTACTTTATCGATCGACCGAGACTAAAAACTGACAGTTGACGGGTGAGGGGTTGCCGACCGTGGGGGGCTGCCTAAGCGAGCCCGGAGAAGAGGGGGTGAAGGCGAACTCAACCAAACCCCTAGGAACAAGCTTGCCAGGCCCGACGATCAGAAGGGAAAGGAAGAGGGGAGCGAGATGGCTTCACCCAGACAGAGGCAATGTGGCGTGTCTGAGGAGAGGGGGGTGGATGGAAGTGACAATGATTTCTCGTGGTGTTTAGATTTCAATCACCGGAGGTGTAGCGGAGACGGAGGATGTCTAACTACTGTGACCTTTTTTCTTTTTTTTTTTTAAATCATATGTTCATTGTTTCTACGGTACAAGAAATGACATACATCTTTAACCATATGGCCAAAACAAAACCGAAAATCAAACTAACAATCAACAAAGAAAATAATCGTAACCATTTCCCCCAACGCGAGCAATAATGGTCGCAAAGCAGCCGTAGCTAAAATAAATGAAAGTATAAAAACCGCTTAGCTAGTCTCGAGTGCCAGGGGCGGGTAGGGGGGTAGAGGGGAAGAGGGGGTTCGCGGGGGTGTGGAGGGAGGGAGCAAGCGGGGGCATCCCAGGAGGGAAACCGGTGGCGGTGGTGCGGTTGAACTCAGCTAGGACAATGAGCAGCTGCTGGTCGGACCAGATCGGGGCCTCAGGAGCCAAGTCTGAGACCCCTTGGAGGAGGCGGGATCTCTGAAGGGCGGAGGAGGGGCAGGACAGGATGGCATGCTTGAAGGTCTGCGGCGCCTCAGAGCACAGAGGGCAGGACGTGTCAGCAGCAGGATCCTCTCACGAGGGGTGCACCGAGAGGTAGCTTTTCCCAGAACGCATCTGGTGTATCCTGCCCGCAACTAACTTGCCCAAGCCCATGACGGGAGGCTGGTGCGTTGTGGGTGGATAGGGGTAGTATGGGGGGGCTGGGGTGGCTGACCAGTCAGAGAGGAGGAGTTGTTTAGCCCTTAACTTGAGGCGTGCGTACGATGGGACAACCCCGGGTACCGGGGGTAGTTAGTCAGTCAAGTGGAGGGAGATGGGCGGTAAGGTGGCCACATCGTGGACGAGGTGGTTGGCTGCATTGGCCAAGGCTGTGATGGCGTTGTGTCGATATCTCGGATTCTTCAACTTGTCCGGGCCAGAACGCCAGTCGAGGTTAAAGAAGATGTTGGGTTGGGAGGTAATTTTCCCACGCGCTATCGAGGTGGTATGGTATGGCGAGAAGGTGAGGACGGACTTAGGGAGACGTGCTGTTGCGGGATTTATTTCCGGAGGGGAGCAGATGAGCCTTAGGCCGGCAAGGCGGCGTTGGTGGCGTACAAGTATAAGTAGTGCGCGAAGACAAGCTTCCCTGTGCAAACATGTCAGGTTGGTGGAGGAGAAGCAGTTGGTGATCCACCTACAGACCCGATGCCAGAAAACAGACATTGGGCCCATGATAGACGGGGGAGGGTTCCAGACAGTGGACCCATACAGAAGGATTGGGGCAAGGAGCGAACGCGCCAAGGAGAGACAAAGGTAGGGAGGAAGGCCCATCCCAGGGGGGGAGAGGCGGCGGATTGTGGCCAGGGCGGCATTTGCGAGCGCGTACCTCCTGGAGAAGTGGGACCTTGGGTCAAAGGTGGCGGTGAATATGAAGCCTAGCCACTTCAGGTGGGACTGTGGATAGAAGAGTTGACCTTCCAGCTGCACCGGGAGGGAGCACGGTGGTTCCTTGCTCCTGGTGGTCCTCCAGTGGATTAGTTCAGTTTTTGGAACAGAGAAGGAGATGTTGATTGGCGAAGCCTTCCTTTTGACCAACGAGAAGGACTTCTGAAGGAGGCGAATGTTGGTCCTATAGGAGGGTAAGGCTTCAGTGAGAGCAAAGCCGTCGACGTAAGAGATGATAAGTGACCTGGGGACCTCCATGTGAAGGGAGGAGACGTATATGACGAACAGAAGAGGGGAGACGGGGGATCCTTGAGTGACCCTGACAGAGACGGGGGCGCAGGAGCGCGGGGATCCTTGGAACCTCAGGCGACAAGTGCGGTCCCCGAGGAAAGAGCCGGTCCATTGGATCAGGTAGGGGCTGTCCCCTTTCCTGCGGAGGAGAGAGAGGAGAGAGGGAGATTCCACATTATCAAAACCTCCCTTTACATCAAGGAAGAGAGTGGAGACTTTGTAGCGGAGGCGATGGAAAGGCTCAACTCTAACTACTGTGACCTTTTTCTTTTTTTTTCTTTCTTTTTTTTCTTCTTTTTTTTTTAAATCAAGTGCGTTTGTTTTATTAAGGTACAAAGTCAGCATGCATCTTTAACGATATGGCCGACAAAAACCCTGCCCTCCTCACCCCAAGAAACATCCAAACCCCCAAGTCCCTCTGGTATGAGACCAACCGCACATCTCGCCTATCGCCCAACCAAATCCT
>Ga0307509_10001618_pt1 | contig 37777 bp, 31 predicted proteins | sample 10_EM_MG_FD_202245 | JGI IMG/M metagenome (GOLD analysis project Ga0307509, IMG submission 202245) | Populus trichocarpa ectomycorrhiza microbial communities from riparian zone in the Pacific Northwest, United States - 10_EM | ecosystem: Host-associated > Plants > Roots > Unclassified | place...
TCGCGATCGCAATGCCAGCTGCGATCAACGCATACTCGATGGCTGTGGCCCCGGACTCATCCCTCAAGAACGCTGAAAGTATTGCCCTCATGGCTCTCCGCCTTGCTTCTTCGCACTCGGAGCCAGGCGACCCTAGCTCCATGACCGAGAACCTAAGTGCCAATATCTAAGGTTGTTTAAAGGCCCACCGGGGAGATTTGAACGACATTGGAAGACAATATTGAATCAAGTTTGAACGAAATTCGCGGTACCCATTTGCCGCAGCCTTCGCCAAAGGCCGCCCTAAGCCGGTCATTTTCTAGCAAAGTGCGGCGACCCCCGTAAAAACCACGCCATAACAATGGACTAGCGCGAAGGTTGCAACGGTGCCGGCGCCGAGCACGCCCCAGTTGATGCCCGATCGTCTCGTGCGCGATTAGCGTCAACACCGCCGGACGAGAGCCGACATGGAAGCGGCGCAAATTATATTTTTTGATCGTCGATGAATCCCAGCCCCGCCGACCGCCCCCTGAGCTTCTCCACTGTAGACGAGCAGTGCGCCAAGGCCGCCGCTGGCGTTCTGCTTGCCCGACCGGTTTGCGACGGTCGGGGTGTTCGAACGGTCGGGGTGTTCGAACGGTCGGATGGTCGCCGTCGCTATGCATTTTTGCGCGACAGCCGGTTGCGGGCAGGTCGGCGAAACTTGTGAGCAGCGCCGCCGACGCGACAAATCGAGCTGAACCTGCCGATAACCTTCCCTCCCACCTATTTCCCTTTTGCCTATCCCGGTACCGCGTTGTAAGGATCGTGAGTCGACCTGGGGTAGTGGGCGCGGTGGAGACTTCCAAAATCGATACAGGCCTGCAGTGCCTGACCTTGCTGCTGCGCTTTCATCAGGTCGCCGTCGATCCCACCCAGATCGCCCACGAGTTCTCGGGTGAGGCGATCGGGGTTGCGGAGATGCTGCGCTGCGCCAAGCAGCTGAAGCTGAAGGCGCGCGCGGTTCGTGAGGACTGGGCCGGGCTGATGAAGCTGCCGCTGCCGGCGATCGTCGAGCGCCGGACGGGTGGCTTTGTCATCGTCGGCAAGGTGAGCGACGAGGGGGCGCTGGTCCAGGACCCCGCCGTGAATCGACCGCAAGTGCTCAAGCGTGCCGAGTTCGAGGCCGACTGGACCGGGCGCATCGTCCTGATGGCGCGCCGCGCCTCGCTGGCCGACCTCGGACGCCGCTTTGACATCACCTGGTTCCTGCAGGCGATGCACAAATATCGCCGCCTGCTCAGCGAGGTCCTGCTGGCGTCGTTCTTCCTGCAGCTGTTTGCACTGGTGACGCCGCTGTTCTTCCAGGTCGTCACCGACAAGGTGCTGACCCATCGCGGCTACACCACGCTCGACGTCTTGGTGTTCGGGCTGATCACGGTGACGATCTTCGAGACCATCGTCGGGGGCCTGCGGACCTATGTCTTCTCCCACACCACCAACCGGATCGACGTCGAGCTCGGCGCCCGGCTGTTCCGGCACCTGATCGCGCTGCCGATCGCTTATTTCGAGGCGCGACGGGCCGGCGACTCGGTCGCCCGCGTCCGCGAGCTTGAGAACATCCGAAATTTCCTGACCAGCTCGGCGCTGACCCTGGTGATCGACCTCGGCTTCACCTTCGTCTTCCTGGCCGTGATGTTCTATTACTCGCCGTCGCTCTCCTGGATCGTGGTCGGCTCATTCCCGTTCTATGTTGCGGTGTCGGCCGGGGTGACACCGATCTTCAGGCGGCGGCTGGAGAAGAAGTTCGACCGCGGCGCCGAGAACCAGGCCTTCCTGGTCGAGAGTGTCAGCGCCATCCAGACCCTAAAAGCCATGGCGATCGAGCCGCAGATGCAGCGGCGCTGGGAAGAGCAGCTTGCTGGCTATGTCGGCGCCTCGTTCGACGTGCTGTCGCTCGGCAACTGGGCGAGCCAGCTGGTCCAGTTCGTCAGCAAAATTGTCACCGCGCTGACCCTGTATTTCGGGGCTTATCTCGTGATCGAGGGGCAGCTCACGGTCGGCGAGTTGATCGCGTTCAACATGCTGGCCGGGCGCGTGGCCCAACCGGTGCTGCGGCTGGCGCAGCTGTGGCAGGATTTTCATCAGGCGCGGGTTTCGATCGCCCGCCTCGGCGACATTCTCAACGCCACTCCGGAACCGGCGTTCAATCCGGCGCGCGCCGCGCTGCCGCCGATCCGCGGCGAGGTCACCTTCGACCACATCAGCTTCCGCTATCGGGTGGATGGGCCGCTGGCGCTGCATGACATCACCATGAAGGTCCCGCCCGGCCAGGTCGTCGGCATCGTCGGCCCGTCAGGCTCGGGTAAGTCGACCCTCACCAAGCTGGCGCAGCGGCTTTATGTGCCAGAGGCCGGACGTATCCTGATCGACGGGATCGATCTCTCGGTTGCCGATGTCGCCTGGCTGCGGCGGCAGATCGGCGCCGTCCTGCAGGAAAATGTTCTGTTCAACCGCACGATCCGGGACAACATCGCACTGGCCGACCCCGGCATGCCAATGGATCGGGTGATTGCCGCGGCCGAACTCGCCGGGGCCCACGAGTTCATTCTGGAACTGCCTGATGGCTACAACACGGTGGTCGGCGAACGCGGCGCCAGTCTCTCGGGCGGCCAGCGCCAGCGCATCGCGATTGCGCGGGCGCTGGTGATGAACCCGCGCATTCTCATCTTCGACGAGGCCACCAGCGCGCTCGATTATGAGAGCGAAAACATCATCCAGCGCAACATGCGCCAGATCTGCAAGGGGCGGACCGTCTTCATCATCGCGCACCGGCTTTCGGCCGTGCGCCAAGCCGATCGCATCATCACCATCGAGGCCGGGCGCCTGGTCGAGGACGGCACCCATGACGAGCTGATTAAGAAGGGCGGGCGCTACGCCATACTGCACCAGATCCAGGCGGGGCTCCATGTCGTCGCCTGAGACGAACCAGAAGGACAATAGCCCCAAGGTCGTGGCGTTTCCCCGGTCACGCGGCGACACCGCGCGCGAGTTCCTCCCCGCTGCGCTGGAGATCCTGGAGACCCCGGCGTCGCCCGCGGGGCGCTTGATCGGCGCCACCCTCATCCTGTTCTTCGCCATCGCGGTTGCGTGGGCCGTTGTCGGCCATGTCGACATCATCGCGACCGCCTCGGGCAAGATCGTGCCGACCGGGCGCACCAAGACCATCCAGCCGCTGGAGACCGGCACCGTCTCGGTGATCAACGTGCAGGACGGCGACCGGGTAAGCGCCGGCCAGGTGCTGATTGAGCTCGACCGCACCGTCACCCAAGCCGAGCGCAGACGCGCCGCGCAGGACCTGATCCTGAATCGGCTCGATTTTGCCAGGCTGAGCGCGCTGCGCGAGAGCTTTAGCGCGCTGGCTTCGCTCAATGACCTCGCAACGCCTCCCGGTGCCTCGAAGCTCGATATCTCCAGGACCAGGGCCGCCATGCTGGCTCAGGCCTCCGAGCAGATGGCGAAGCTGTCCTCGCTCGATCAGCAGATCGCGCAGAAGCGTGCCGAGGCGCAATCGGTGACGGCCTCCATCGCCAAGATCGACGCCACCCTGCCGCTGGTGGAGGAATCCGCCTCGATCCGGCGCAAGGCGATGGAAATCGAATATGGCAACCACATCGCCTATCTCGACGCCCAGACCAAGCTGGTTGATCTGCAGAACGAGCGCCTGGTGCAGCAGCGCAAGTTGGTGGAGATCGAGGCTGCGCGGCAGTCACTCGAGCAGCAGATCGGGCAGACCAGATCAGGCTTCGAGCGCCAGGTGCTGAGCGATTTGTCGGATGCGCAGAAGAAGGTCGAACAACTCAGCCAGGATGTCATCAAGGCCGAGCGCAAGACCGACGAGCAGATCCTGCGTTCGCCGATCGACGGCACCGTGCAGCAGCTGGCGTTGCACACGGTCGGCGGCGTTGTCACGCCGGCGCAGCAATTGATGGTGATCGTGCCGGCCGACAGTCATCTCGAGGCCGAGGCCATGATCTCGAATCGCGACATTGGCTTTGTCAGCGTGGGCCAGCCGGCCGAGATCAAGATCGATACCTTCAATTTCACGAGATACGGGTTGTTGCACGGCAAGGTTGTAAGTGTCTCACAGGATGCCATCGTTCGCGACAAGCCGAACGAGAAGCCGGGAACTTCGAAGACGGGCGGAGCGCTGTCCAATTCCAGCGAGCCGGAAGGACAGGAGTTCCTTTATTCGGCGCGGGTGTCGCTTGATGAGACGAAGATGCAGGTGGAGGACAAGCTCGTCAATCTCTCGCCGGGCATGGCGGTGACGGTTGAAATCAAGACGGGAACGCGACGCATCATCGAGTATCTGATGTCACCGGTGTTGCGCTATAGGCATGAGAGTCTGAGGGAGAGGTGATACGCCGTATTTTCTTGCAGGTTAATTAACAATTTTAGATAGAAAATGCATCAAAGCTGACCCGAACTTGCTAGGTTGATTCATCGTTCTTAGAACATCTAAAGTAACGGAGCTGAGAAGTAATGCTCGCGTCGGAATATTCTCAGTACTGAATGGAAATTCTTTTGGCGTTGGATCAAATCTCTTCAAGAATCGAACTGCGTCTTCCGCATTCCTCGGCCTCGCCGCTTCCGCGGTCAACGCGTAACAGGGCGTCTCTCTTGTTGAGAGCCGGAAAGAGCAATGAACTCGTTTGAAAACGACAACTCGACCGGACGATCGGCCGCAGTTCAAACTCGAAGCGCCAGACGGATTGCGCTCTACGCCTGCGCGGTTGCCGCCTTAACGGTTGTTGCTGCGTTCTTTTCGTCAAATGCTGGATTGTGTGTCCCAGAACGGAAGTTCCTGAGCGACGAAGAGTTGTTCAAAGGAGCGGTTAACGTCGTAATTCACGATCCGATCGATGGTGTTACAGAACTCGTTCCCGGAGCTACTATCGCAAAGCTGGTGCAATCTCAGCGATATTCGAACGCTGATGATTTCCTCCGCGAAAATCCGGATTGCTGCAGATTCGTTCCAGCTAATTCTGGCGATGGCGGCCCACAAGTGGGTATTGTAGACAGACTCAGTGGAGTTCGGGTTGTCGAAGTGTCCTATGTGAAGAAGTACCTCGGCGAGGCCGGCGAGCAAAAAGCATCCAAAGTCAGCGGGCGGGTCGCGGTTACGAGCTGCGGCAATGGGCGTCCGTTCCGATGAATTTCACTTCGAGCGCAGTGGGGGCAGATAGATGGCGTTGCTAACCGCAGAACAGGTAATGAACTGGTTTCTATATGGTCAAGCAACAAGACCGACTAATCTAGTCGACGAAAGTTTGATACGACCAGCAGGCGCCACATTGCCACCTGTAACACAAGACAGGTCAGACTTCATGGCCGGGCCGGGTCGGTTCGCCTTGGGTTGCCGCTTTCAATTGGTTACAGATTTTTTTCAGGACTCGAGCCTTCCACCAGGCACTTATTCGAAAACTGCCTTGGCAGCGCGATACGGGCTTTCGTTCTTTGGCCTCGCGTTTCAAGAAGGGAACGTTGACGACGGTAAGGGTGATTATGCCGAGCGGACTTTCGTCTGGGGATCGGTGGCGTTCCAAATTTCGAACAGCGCTCAATTCGTTGTTGATGCCAACGGCACGAAGCATATAGATAACTTCTCAGTCGAGCCGCTTGTAGCCAATGGTATAGCTACTGATAATTTCGATTTCTCGTCAAGCAATCCGTTGACGCAATTGGGCGACTCGCTGATCCTTCAGCCGAACCTTGATCCATCTGAGATCGGTCGAGCAGTGACCATTCTATTTACTGGTCAGCTTCCAACAGTCACTTACACGGAAGCTAAATACAATGCCGATCTTGCGACTGCCTTTAGTTGGACCAATCCGTCCTTACTCACCTTGTACACTGCTACCAGCGGTGTCATGGACGCTCTTTGGAACTCTGGCGCCGTTAAATTCCTGGATTCAACTAGTCGTCCGATCGTATACGGTACAACAGGCGATGATGTCCTTGACCAAGAGCCTGCTGCCAACGATGCGTACTTAAGGAGCTACCTTCCAAACGGGGTTGTATATGTCGGCGCCGGAGGGAATGACACCTTTGAGGATACGTTGGGCCCTGACGTTATGCTTGGAGGGGTGGGACGGGATACTGCGGACTTCTCTGGGGGCAACGGTCTCAAGCTAACGATCGACTCCGGCACCTATAGTGGAGGTGCTGCGCCTCTGCCTGTGGTGTCGGTTCAGATAGACGGCCGAAGCGGTCCTGATCTCCTGTCTAGCACTGAAATAATCAAACTAACGGCTGGAGCCGATACTGTTAGCATCGCCACTACGGCAAATCTGACGAGCATTCAAACGATCGACGCGGGAGGACAAGGGGTCTTTGCCCAAGACGTGCTCGATCTCTCGCAGTCCAACGCGACGGTATCAATCATAGGTTCAACGGTTGATGTAAACGGGACGGCATTTAAGAATTTTGAGAAATTGATCCTGTCGAGCGGGGCAGACACGGTCAAAGTAACTTCGCTTGGCGGACTTGAGGAGATCGACGGAGCGGGCGGCAACGACACAATCGATTTCACGGACTCAAAGACCGCGATTGACCCAATTGACTTTGTTGTATCGTACTCGGGCACGCTGCTGAAGAACTTCGAAAATGTCATCGGCACGAACCTCGCTGATACCTTCACGTTCTCATCGACAGCCGCGCTCATGGGTGTGCAATCGATCGATGCGGCCGGACAGGCCGCGGGTACCAAGGACACGCTCGATTTCTCGAACTTCAGCGATACTGGAGGCGTGAAGATATCTGCTAATATGATCACAGCCACCAGTACCCGCGTCACCAATTTCGAAAAAATTATTGGGTCATCAGGCAACGACGACATCGATTTTCAAGGCGCCAGCAGCGACCTTGAGATCCACGGCGGCAGCGGAGACGACACGATCCGCACAGGCAACGGCAACGACACACTTGAGGGCGGCGGCGATCGCGACGTACTCCAGGGCGGGGGCGGATTTGACACGTATCTCGCTGGGAGCGGCGATAGCATCCTCGATCAAGATGGTCGCGGCACGGTCATCGCGGCCGGTGGAGCTCTTACAGGCGGGCAGCGGGTCGGATCAGCGGGTGCGTTCACAAATTCCAATGGCGACAAATATCTCTGGGACGGCGCTGGCAGCGATCTGAGGATCTTCACGCATCTCGGTGAACGGATCACTGTCGAACATTTCCAGAACGGGTCCCTGGGAATCAACCTGAAGCAGATCGAGAAGCCGAAACCATTTCCGCCGGGGCCGTTCATCTCTCCCCCGGTTTCGCCCCTTGCCCTGGACCTCGATGGCAACGGGATCGAGCTCTCCTCCACCGCGTCGGGAGTCCATTTTGGGTTCGACGGGGGCAATTATAAAGCGGCGACGGGTTGGCTGAACCCCAACGATGGATTTCTGGTCTATGACGCCAACCAGAACGGAGGAATCGACAACGGCACCGAACTCTTTGGTAGCAGCACGGCCAATGGCTTCGATATCCTCTCGTTTTACGACGGACGTAGCGGAGGCAACTACTACACCGACCCCTCAGGGGGCGCCATCGACTATAGCCAAGTCAACGGTGTGATCGACGCAAACGATCCGATCTACAATCACCTTCAGGTCTGGCGCGACCTCAATCAAGACGGCGTCTCCCAAGCAAACGAACTCATGTCTTTGGCGGATGCAGGGATCACCCAAATCAATCTGTCTTTTCATGCGCCTGATGCGGACACGGAACTTAATGCAGAGTTGTCAGGCAATCAGATCAGGCAGGTCGGGTCGTTCGGGAAACAGGATGGCAGCTCGTCGACGATCGCCGACGTCTGGTTCGCGGTCGACAACAGTGACACCGTTTATGTTGGTCCATCTGTTCCGAACCTTGCCGACTGGCCGGACCTTCATGGATTCGGGAGCCTTAACCAGCTTCACAACGTCCTGGCCGGCGATGCCGATCTTCAGGCAGCATTTCGGTCCTTCATCGATGGCGTTCAAACCGAATCGCTTGCGAGCCTGGTCTCACAGTTCGAAGAGTTGATGTACCGATGGGCTGGAATCCCGGACAACTATTCGGTGGATCGCGGTGAGTATGTCAATGCACGTGAGTTGGCCTTTCTAGAAAAGGCCTATGGCCAAACCTACCTACAGCGTGCCGGACTCAACGAGGGAACGACTTCGCCGGGCCCCTATGCCGCCGCGTTACTCCGTTCGACCTTCAACAACGCCATTGCGTCATATTTGGTGAAGTTTGTTGCTCAGATCCCGGCATTCACGGAAACACTGGGTAATGCTGATGGTCAGACTTATGCGTCGCGGTTTGCGCCTCTCGCGGCTGCACTGCACTATGATGCGTCAGACGACTCGCTCCGGCTCGACGCGGCCGCCCTCGCGACGTCATTGAGCACGCTTGATATGACCGATCAGGCCGCCGTCGCTAACGCGATGGATATATTCGGTCTGCTCACCATCGTTCAGTCCTACGACAAGACATCGGATGCAGACTTTTTCGGACAGTTGCGTACTGCGCTTCTTGCCAATGGGGCGAGCCAGCTTATTCCACTGATCGACAGCTTCCGAATCGCTGATTCGGGCAGCGTGATCAAGGGGGAAAGCCCAGACGGAATCTATGCCGAGAACGTCGTATTGCTCGATTACAATCGTGAGGGCCAATACACCATCGTTACGCCGAACTCGACCGTGTATCACCGGCAAACAGCCGCGCAGAGTTATGCGGCCGACATCTACTATGTGCAGGCGGGGTCGGGTACGATCACGTTCGAGAGTACCGGCGGTCCAACCGCTTATAATGCGATGCACGAGAGGATCGTGCTGTCGACTGCCTTCAATGACGCGCCCTACACCCTTGAGCGCAACGCGCAGAGCGGGGAGGTGCGGTTGGTTTTCTCGTCCCTCTCGACGACCCTTGTCCTGAAGACCTACTTTGACAACACGCGCAGCTTACCGGTCGATTGGAGAGACCCGACCGCAATCGACAGCGCCCAGCCGATCTATTTTGAAAACGGAACCGTGCTCTCCGTGTCCGACGTGGCAAATCTGCTTGCGCGGGGTACGGAGGGCGATGACTCGCTGCAAGCGGTCTGGCTCGACCATACGGTCGACGGCAAGGGCGGAGACGACGTCATCATCGGAGACGGATCTGGCGTCACCATGATTGGTGGCACGGGCAATGACCAAATGAGCGGCAACGGCCTGCAGGGCGTCTTCATTTTCAACAGAGGCGACGGCAACGACACCATCAGCCAATCGCATGGGACTACGCTTCAACTCGCGGGTATTGCCCCCGGCGACATCCATCTCGCGCGCAGTGGCGCCAGCAACAACGACCTGCTTATCACTTTCCCTGGGCAGGCGGGCGACAGCATAACTGTCTTGGATGAGCTTGGATCGCAAAGCGTTGCGAAGATCCAGTTTGGCGACGGCACCATTTGGTCGTTCGATGACATCGCGAGCCATCTCATTTTGCAAAGTGCAACCGACGGCAATGACGTCATTGTCGGGTCGGACGGCAGCGACGTTCTGGCCGGCGGACGTGGGGATGATGTGCTACAGGGCGCGCCGTCGGCTTTCTCGGCCGGCGACACGTTCCTGTACCAGCGCGGCGACGGAAATGACACCATCATTCCCAACTACGTCTATTCGTTGGACACGCTGAAACTGTTCGGCATCCGCGCTGATCAGACGACGGTGACCCGCAGCGGCGACAATGCGGTCCTGAGTTTCGATGTCCCCGAGGGCGGTTCGATTACCCTTTTCGATCAATTCGGTCCCTACGGAACCTTTGGGCTGGAAAGAATTGAATTTTCGGATGGCATGGTTTGGACCGAGGCGGACATAGCGAAGGCCATGGCTCCTCCGATGAATACGCCCACCATTGTTGGAACGTCGGGAGACGACGTCATTGTCGGAACGGACGGCGCGGACGGAATTGCAGGTCTCGCCGGCGATGATGTTCTGAAGGGCGGTTCAGGTTCCGATACCTATTTCTTCGGGATCGGTTCGGGTCACGACGTTATTGATGACGCGGGTTCTAACGATTTCCACGATGCGGACACGGCCAAGCTCGGGGTAACTCCGTCCGAGGTTTTTCTCACCCGCGCCGGCACGGATGTCGTGGTGACGATTCGCGCGACCGGCGAAACGCTCACGCTCAAGAACTTCTTTGTTCTGAGCTTTGCGAACAGCCATCAATCGGAGACGAGCGTCGAATATCTCGAATTTGCGGACGGCACGGTCTGGAATGCTGCGCAGGTGACCGCGAATGCGTGGATACGCGGCGGCGGCGGCGACGAGACTTTGACGGGTACGCGCGATGCCGACACCTTGGTCGGCGGACCAGGCAATGACGTGCTTGACGGCGGGGAGGGCGACGATACGTATATCATCGCGCAAGGAGACGGAACCGATACCATCACGGAGTTGTCGTATCTGACCGGATATGATGTCGTCAATTTCGTCGACAGCGGTATCGACGATGTCGTCTTCCGTGCCCGAATGGTTCGTACTCCAGGCGATTGGTTCGAAGAACTGACTGTTGCTCGCAAGGATGGCAGTGCGTCTGTGATCTTCAACGCCGGGATTGACGAGCTGAGGTTCTCGGACGGTACGGTACTCAGTCTGCAGCAGGTTATCGATCGGACCCCGTTTGTGGGAACCGATGCGGCCGATACAATCGAGGGTAACTTGGCGAACAACACCCTGGTTGGGGGCAAGGGTGACGATCAGCTTTTTGGTGCATCAGGCAGCGATACCTATGTTTGGTCGCGGGGCGATGGCAACGACGTCATCGTGGATTACTATGATTCTGCAAGCGCGGACACACTGCACATCTCCGGGGTGAATCCGGCTCTTGTTCAGCTCGAGAGAGTGACAAGGATTGGCCAGCCATCCTACGATCTCGTTGTTCGCATATTGCCGCTTCTCACGGGCGACGCGCTCGAGGCGATCACCGTCACGGATGAATTCGCCCCGGGAACCCAGGGCGGTACGGGTATTGAGTATATCGCGTTCGATGACGGAACGGTCTGGAATCGGTCCCAGATCGATGCTGCAGCGGCAATGCCATTCTCATGGCAGCCCGGTGACGGCAGCCCCACCATCATTGCTGGTCCTAACTCTGGCACCAAAGCAGATACGCTCAAGCTTCACGGCGTTTCGGTCGCTGACATCACGCTGACGCGTGTTGGACAGAATTTGCTGATTACCGACACGGCCACCGGTGAAGTGATCAACGTCTCGGGTCAGATGTCGGGCAATGGCCAGGGTATCGCGCGCATCGTATTCGACAATGGCCTGGTTTGGGACCGCGCACAGATCGTGGCGCAGGCAGTGTTCGTCGGCACTGCGGGGCAGGATTTCATCGGGGGGTCGCCGGGCGATGACCGGATCAACGGCGGCGGCGGCGATGACTATCTGTACGGCGAAGCTGGCTCCGATACCTACATTTACGCGCGAGGTGACGGAAACGATCATATCTATGACGGCGGCACTGGTGTCAACGAGCGCGATACGTTGAAGCTTACCGACCTCGTGGCATCGGATGTGAGCCTGTCGGTTGATTTCGACGGCAACATGATGGTGGAGATCCTCCCGACTGGGGAGCAAATCATTGTCAGTGGCGAGTTCGCGCAACATCCTCCGTCTACCGGCGGTGGCGCGCCAGGCATTGGCATCGACGTCATTTCATTTGCGGACGGGCAGGCGTGGAACCGTGAGCAGATCGAGGCTGCGATCTCGGTAATTAGCGGCACTGATGGCTCCGACATGCTGCAAGGAAGCATCCAAGCGGATCTGATCCTGGGGAATGCAGGTGACGATACTATTCGGGGAGGTCTCGGAAACGACTTCCTACGCGGCGGTGCCGGCAGCGACGCTTATGATTGGTCGGTTGGTGACGGCTCGGACACAATCTCAGATGCCGGCGAATCTGGCGACATTGATACCCTCGGTCTGCATGGAGTGCAGTCAGATCAGGTGACAATGATTTCCAATCTCGGTTCGGCGGACATCACTGTTGATGTCGGTGGCGAACAGATTACGCTCAAGGATCAGCAGGCCGGAGACACTGCCCGGGCTCTGGAGCGCATCGTGTTCGACGATGGCACGGTCTGGACCGCTTCTGATATCAGCAGCCGGCTGACGATTATCGGTACGGATAATACTGACTACATTTTCGGCTCTGGCACCGATGACCACATCTTCTCGCGCGGTGGCAGCGATACGATCTTCGAGCGCGGCGGTTCCGGTCACAGCACGATCGATGGCGGCGGTGATTACGACCGGGTCGTATTCCAGAATGTCGCCACGCCGATTCTGGTAAACCTCGCGCTCGGTATCGCCAGCGGTCCGGGGATCGCGACGACGATGCTGACTAGCATCGAAGCCGTCCAGACCGATGCCGGCGACGACACGCTGATCGGAGCCGATGGAGGGAATTGGCTCTTCGCCGGGGACGGCAATGATCTGGTCGAGGGAGGTGACGGCGATGACATCCTCCAGGGCGGGGCCGGAAACGACGTGCTGGCCGGCGGCGCTGGCAACAACGATCTGGAGGGTGGCGATGGCATCGATGCCGCAAGCTATGCTTCGGCAATTGCGGGCGTGACTGTCAATCTCGCCGTCACGACAGCGCAGAATACGGTCGGAGCCGGGACTGACACCCTGATCAGCATCGAGAACCTGATCGGCTCCTCCTATAACGACTTGCTAACGGGCAACGGCGGGGACAACGCGTTGTCAGGCGGCGGGGGTGACGACACACTCGACGGCGGTGGCGGAGCGGACACGTTGAGCGGTGGCGCGGGCCATGACACCTTCGTCTTCCTGGCACCGTTCGGCGATGACGTCATCACCGATTTCAATATCGGCGATGACGTGTTGTCCATTGGTAGCAACCTGTTTGCCGATCGAAACGCGGTGCTGTCGGCCGCGACGGAAATCGGCAGCGATGTTGTGATCGACGCCGGCGCCTTCGGGACGATCAGGCTGACAGGCCTCACCCTCGCCGATCTCGCCAGCGCAGTCGTGGTCATCGTGCCGCAAGTCCGGGACGCGCCCGACATCCTGAAGCCGGCGACGATCGTGAATACGAGCACGTCGAGCGCCGTCATGGTTCCGGCTAGCGCATTCGATCTTCTGGCTAACGAGGAGATTGGCTCGTCGACGACGATACCCCATGCCACGATCCGGGCGACCACTAGCGGCTATGGGAAAGAGTACTACGCGGTCCAACTGGTCGCGAACGATCAGGTCACGTTCGACATCGATCACGGCACCTTCGATTCCGTCATCCAGCTTTTCGACTCGAACATGACCTCGGTCGCATTCAATGATGACAGTGCCGGCGACCCGGGCAGCCTAAGTTACAACAGCCTAATCTCTTACACCGTTTCCCAGACCGGGATCTACTATCTCGCGGTCGGAAGCTACGGCGGAAATAACATTCCGCCTGCTGGCCTCAGCTATGTGCTGCACGTGTCGGCGCATCCCGCCATCGTCGGCAGTCCTGGCAACGACGTCCTGACGGCGGGTGTCGGCGACTCCATCCTGGTAGGCAATGGTGGATACGACTCCTATCAGGTCGGCTTGGGTTTCGGGAAAGTGGCCATCGACAACTCCGCTTCGGACGGGCTCAGCACTCCGGGTGGAGAAGTCGATTTTGGGCCAGGGATTGGCGCGAGCGATCTTTGGCTCAAGCAGAACGGGAATGATCTCGAAATCGATCTCCTGGGAACCACAAATCGGGTGACGATCGATGGGTGGTTTGGAGGAAACGGACGCGCGCAGGTGCAGAGCTTCAGTACGAGCGACGGACTCAAGCTCGACAGCCAGATTTCGCAACTCGTGCAGGCGATGGCGACCTACTCTGCAAACAACGCGGGCTTTGATCCAACCAGCTCGAGCATTCACACGATTCCAAACGATGCGAGCCTGCAAAATGCGGTAGCGGCAGCGTGGCATGCATAGGAAGCGGAGGGTGGTTGACGTCTTGACAACGATAGGTATCTAGACGCGCCAACTGGGCCGATCGGCGACTGTACGACGTCTCGCCGCTTTACGCGGGGATACTTTCGTTTACAGATTGCCTCTGCGGAGAAGGTTCGGCCGCAGTTCCTCTCCCACCGCCACTGCATCGCTCCTAAACAATAGGGTATGGCGCAGAACGACCCGAAATCTTGCTGTTTCGATGAGATTGTGGTCTGGGAGAATGATTAAGACGGGACTCAAACCGTAGCCCGGGGGCCCGGAGAATGGAGTTTTCTCCAGACCCTTTGTACCAACTCAAGCAGTATCGTCGACGATTTCGCAACCACATCAATGCCGATCGTCGTGCTCGTTTCGAATCCCTCAGCCTCGACCAAGGTGACAAATAAATCCCGAACTGGATTTCGCTAGTTCGATACCTGCCGCCCCAGCCAGGCATTCACGCGTTCCGCCAAGCTCCGGATCCGCGCGGTCCTGCATCCAGCCGTGCTACTCACACTCGCGGATCGTGCCCGCCTCCTGCAGCACCGCTATCGCCCATCCCCGTAGCGTGCGGATCGCGGCCCACTTCTCCTTGATCACCAGCATCGAGATCGGTCCTGCGTGAGGGGCGAATCCTTGAGGCCCTCGAGTCGTTCCGCGTGCTAACACAGGGCGGGGATCCGAAATCGTTGAAGCAGGCGTTTTTCCACGTGTTCCGCCGCCACATGCAATAGCAGCCTATTCAACGATCTAGTCTTCCTTGTCTGCGCCGGGCATGACGATCCTCAGCGGGCGAAGCTACGGGCTGAAATTGAATATCGCCCAAAGTCAGCTGAGGGAAAGGTACGGGATCTCTTCCTTCTTGGTCTCCGCGAGGACATCTGAGAAGGGATTAGAGAATCAGGGCCTTTAAGATGGCGGCCGGATCGTCAACGCCTGAATGAATTCACAATCGCCAAGGTCCCGCTGGCGCCATTTGCGCGACTCAGGCTAGCAATCATCGTCCATCGGCCAAACGCGAGAAGAAACGAGATGGTTGCTGCTGCCCGTGAACTGCCCACGTCAGGCTACGCGCTCGAAGTGGATGGTCGACTGAAAGCCGAGTTTGCGACCCGAGATGGAGCAAAGACAGGCGCAGAGGAACTGAAGAAGCGTTTTCCGATGCTTCGGGTCAGAATCTACGATGCGCAGACAAGGACTCGAGAAGAGGTATCGCTCCGACAGACTTAGCTCGATGTACGCGCGGCAGGCCGCACCAGGGTTCTTGTGAACCGAGCCGCGCCAGTGTCTCGCCCTACCGCTTTGATCCAGTCGCGTGTGTCCCTCGCCGGAGGCACTCGGTCCCGGGTCCCGTCGCGTTCCGCGCCGGCGCGATGCTGACCCTCCTGCGGGTGCCTTGTTAACCGGTCTCGGGACGGCAGTCGTCCCGCGTCCCGCCTGGAGGCGGCGCTATGCTGACGCTCCTGCGGCTGCTTTTTTGGAACGAGCTGATGGGGCGTTTTTGTCCACTTCCATTCAGGATAGAAATATTTGAGCTGCCGACGCCCGTAGTCTAGCCTTGGGGAAGTCGAACCTTTAAGCAGACCGCTGAGCGGCGGGCATGCTCGTCCATACTTCCCCCGCGTTCCTACACGGGCACCGGGTCCGCCAGATCACGTGTCTTATTCCGCACGTTCCCAATCTTCACCCTGTCAACCGGCCACATCTTCAGTACCTCATCGGGGCACGGCGAGAGCAACGCCTTGAGTTCGTTAGAAGCGACATCATCGCCGAGCCAGGTGCTCCAACTATCCGGCGCGAGGATGACGGGCATCCGATTGTGTAGCGTGCCGGCAACCGAGTTCGGTGGGCATGTGATGATTGTACAGCTCTTTATCCGCTCCCCTTGCGGCGATTTCCACCCATCCCACAGGCCTGCCATGACCATGAGATCATCGTTGGCCATGCCGACCGCGTACGGCTGTTTCTCCGGTTTCTTCCATTCGTAGAAGCCGTCGGTGACGACGAGACAGCGTTGGCCACGCTTCCAGGCTTCGCGAAATGCACGTGTCGTGTCGATAGTCTCAGCACGGGCATTGATCGACGAGAAGCCAACCTTGATGTCCTTCGCCCACCAGGGAACAAGGCCCCACCGCATTTGCTGCGGGATACGTTTGCCGCTTGCGTTGATTGCGACGAGCATCGGATCCGTTGGACACACGTTCCAGGATGCCGCCATATTCGGCAGAGGGGCAGCTTCGTCGAACTGAAGTTCGATCCTGATTTGCGCGAAGTCAGTCCCGAGACGCACACGCCCGCACATGCTTAACTCTCCAACGGTCCCGGACGAATGGTACCGGTCTCCCGGTCGAGAATACCCATCTGGTCGCAGACACGGCGAAAATCTACCAGGCCGCGATCGCTTAGCTTGGCGCGCTCGGAAAGCGGCCTGCGGTCTATCGTCAACACTGGCTGTGTCCTCGGGGGATCTTTCTCAGGTATCCACTCATCGGCACTCATCAATAGCTTCCCTTCTATTCTCTGCCGCCCACGACTGTCCTCACCATCGGCGGCGGCTCGAAGATCACGCTTATGTCTCTGCTCCCACATTTGGGACACATAAGCCGGCTGCCGAGCCTGCCCAAGGGGAAGTTCCGTCCCTTGGCCCATATGAGCGTTGGCATGTCCAAGACCGCTTGATGACCGCACGGCTGGACCCGAACCGGGCTTTCTATGTAGCCCCGGACACAGCGCACTCGTAAGCGCCAGCTGAGCCGGTAGGCTTTCCCCAGCGTTTCGATTGACATAAGAACAAAATAGGAACATTCTCCCAGGCCGTCAACACGGAATCGAACATGTCGGCCGATCTCAAGCCGCTACCGGAGCCCGATCCGCTCGATGTGGCGGCGGACCAGGTGATCGCCGCATGCGATGGCGACGTTCATGCTGCTGTCCGAGCGCTGATCGTTGCCAAAGGCCTGTTGGAAGCGGAAACGAACGATGTCTACGCCGCGACTTCAAAGGGATACGCTCGCGGCCGGCTCACGAAGAGGGGTACCGATTAGCGGGTGGCGGCTTGAACCGTCAGTGGCCGGCAACTGGGCCGTCGTTTTTGATATCGCGCCGGCGATTTGAACGACGCAGCGAGGTCCGTCTTCTTCCGGGCTTGGGAAGAATTTTCGCTTTCCCACACCGTGTCGAGCTGTGGGGCGCAAGCGGCACGTACTGTTCCTTCGCAGGTCCCAATATGCTGGGCAAGAGGGATGCCATGCTATCGTGGCGGCAGGCAGCCAACCGCGCTGGGTTTCTGTTCGAGAATTCGGCTTTCCGTTTGGGAAACCCCATTGTCGGCAAGAGGAGATAATCGATGATGTTTCGGCAGGGGAGGTCGGGTCGGAGCGCGATGATCCATTCCCCTCGCAGGTATCGTCGCCGATTGACTCGCCACATCAGCCCGCCGCCGGGAATGCGCGTGCAGCGCGCGATATAGATGGAAACCGTAATCGCGCCGTTGATGGTGAGGATTTCCGCTGCTTCGTCGAAGACCGCAGAGCCGCCGCCTTGTTCGACAAGCTTGATCAGATCGGTCGCCACCTCCTTGATCTTTGCGCTGAGAAACACACCGCGATCGACGTATCTGAAATTCGTCCGCGGGCGGTAGCTGATCAGCTTGTAAGCGTTTCTGAGACTCCCGAAGCGGAGCGCATAGGTGGAATTGTCCGGCAGGTAATCTGCCTCATTGATCAGCGTTGCGCTAAGACGGCCCTTTTCGCGCAACAGGGATTCCAGGCGCGCGAGCATTTCGCGATTGGACAGCTTTATTCGACGTTGCTTCCGGTGCCGCTGCGCTCTGTCGAAGACTTCCGGATCGACAATCGGTTCAAAGGCACAGGGAGCCCTGACCCATTGGTTCGGGGAGTTGTTCCGCATCTTGCTTCCGAGCCGACAGGTCTTCCGATTGTAGACGTTCACGCCCATGTAGTTTTCGTTGTTGAGAACATATCGGACCGACTGATGGGTCCAGGGGTACCCCTACGGTTCAGAATGCCCTCCTGGTTCAGCTCGTGGGCGATCAGTGACTCCGATTTCTGCTCGAAGACAAACTGGCGGAAGATCTCGCGGACCACCGCGAGCTCGCTCTCGGGGCCGGGTTGAAGGATCACGCGATCGGATTGCAGGTGCTTGCGCTCGCCAGGCTGCAACAGGCCTTTGGTCGTCCGTTCTGGTCGAGCAGTAGCCTACGGAGGCCATATCCTGCCGCGCCTCCTTGCCTAAAACCCTTTGCGATGAGACGGCATTGGGCTGCAAAGACCTTGGTAGATAGCTCGCGGCTGTACTCCGCCGCCATGGCCCTCTTGAGGCTCTTCATCACGTTCGAGAGCAGGCTGCCGTCGTTTGTAAATTCCTCGGCGCAATATTCAACCCGGACGCCGGCCTCTTTGCAGATGAACTCGTAGTGTGCGCTCTCGTCACTGTTCTGAAAACGGCCCCAGCGGCTTACGTCGTAGACGAGAATGCAGTCGAAGTCGGCCTTGCCGAGCATGACATCGCCAAGCAGCGACTTGAGCGCCGGCCGGCGATCCAGCATGAGCCCGCTTTTTCCGTCGTCTTTGTAGATCCTTACGATTGCGATGTTCTTGCGAGCCGCGTAAGCCGCGATCGCTTCCATCTGGTTCTCAGTCGAATAGATCTGGCGGTCGGTGGACATCCGGACGTATGCGACGGCACGCAGCGGCTCGGCTGCATCGAGGTCTTCGGTCGACATGGGCGTCTCCCCGAGTTGACTACCCCAGGTCGACGTTAGCGGGGCACCGTGGTCGAAGTGCGCGTGCCAGGCGATAATCACCAGCAAGTCGGAGGCCATCGCGTTGCGTTTGTCGTGTCGACGGAGGCGGGCGTCTCCCTGTCGGGACCGGGCTGTCGGCTGCGCTGAACCCCAGGGATTGCCGGGTTTTCACCCTTCGGGCTTTTGTCCCTGATGCCAATGCGGCGCGCCAATCCACGCCGGGTGATGGCCGAGCCCAACAGTGGTGCAAGTGGCTCTGGCGTGGTTTGGGCGACTCACGCTAAGCCACCATTCTGGGCTACCTCACTGCACAAAGGAATGAAATGGTTGCAGCCTCCCGTGAACTGCCGGCCTCTGGTTACGCGCTTGAAGTGGATGGCCGGCTCAAAGCCGAATTTGCGACCAGAGACGGCGCCAGGGCAGGTGGAGAAGAGCTAAAGAGACGTTTTCCCAAGCTTCAGATCAGGATCTACGACGCGCAGACACATGCGCGTGAGGAAATCTAGAACTCAAGTCTTAGCGGTTTCTTTCGTTTGCGCGCGTGCGGCTTCCGCCGCATCGGGCTCTCGTGAACCGAGCCGCTTCGCGTCTCGGCCGTTCGGTTTCGATCCCTCGCGCAAGAGACTGAAGAGTAAGAGTGCCGGCCGGGTTTGCCGTGACGGGTTATGGGCTGCGAGAGAGTCTCGCGGCGCCCGTCGCGGAGACCCGCGATGTCAAATCATGCCTACCGTGCACGCACCGGCCAAGACCGGGCGAACCTCTATGACGAAATCACCGACATGATCATCTCCGAGTTGGAGGCCGGCCGCGTGCCCTGGGTCCAGCCCTGGGGCACAGCCGCGGCGAAGGCGCAGCTCGCGATGCCGAGAAACGCGTCGACGGATCGACAATACAGCGGCATCAACATCCTGATCCTCTGGGGAGCCGTAATCGAACGCGGGTTTACAGGGCAAAGCTGGCTCACCTTCCGTCAGGCGCTCTCGCTCGGAGGCCACGTTCGCAAGGGCGAACGCGGCACCACGGTTGTTTACGCCGATCGTTTCGTGCCGAAAGACGAGAAGCGTCGTGCGCACGAAGACGGTGACGAAGCGCAAGCCATCCCATTTCTGAAGCGATTTACGGTCTTCAACACCGACCAGTGCGCGGACCTCCCTGCGGAGATCGCAACCGCTGCGCCGCCACCGCCGCCAGGTCTGATCGAACCCACGGTCGAAGCCCTCATCAAGGCCACCGGGATCACGTTCCATATTGGCGGAGATCGCGCCTTCTATGCACCGGCCGAGGATTATGTGCGGGTCCCGCCGCCGCAAGCCTATTTCGAGCCGATCAACTGGCATCGCACCGTGTTGCATGAACTCGGTCATGCGACCGGGCATCATTCGCGCCTCAACCGGGACCAGAGTGGATCCTATGGCACCAAGAAGTACGCCTTCGAGGAACTGGTGGCTGAGCTCAGCGCCGCGTTCGGCTGTGCGTCGCTCGGGATCGTGCCGACCGTCCGCCACGCCGATTATATCGGCGCCTGGCTCGAGGTCCTGCGCGAGGACAATCGCGCGATCGTGCGTGCGGCTTCGCAGGCCAGCAAGGCCGCGGACTTCCTACTCGGCTTCGTTCCCGATCCAACGGCAAGCGCCTTGGCGCATTCTGCTGCTGGTGAATGCGAGGTGGCGTGAGGCTCGGCCCATAGCGGCCGCGGGAGGGGGAGAGGAGGGCAGCGTTTTCCGCGACAGGTCGAGGTCGAGAGAGAGGCTTTCGGCCGCCTGTCGTGGAGAATGCAAATGGCGAAAGTCCAGAAGATCACGCTGTCTCCTTCGCGAGACATTCCCTTCAACAAGCTCGTACTCAGCCAATCGAACGTGCGTCGCGTGAAGGCCGGCGTCTCGATCGAGCAATTGGCCGAAAGCATCGCTCAGCGCACGCTGCTGCAAAGCCTGAGTGTTCGGGCGGTGGTCGATGCCGACGGCCAGGAGACCGGCATGTTCGAAGTCCCCGCCGGCGGACGCCGCTACCGTGCGCTCGAACTGCTGGTGAAGCAGAAGCGTATGGCCAAGACGCAACCTGTCCCCTGCGTCGTCCGAGATGGCGGCCTCGCCGAGGACGATTCCCTCGCCGAGAATGACGAGCGCGTCGGCCTGCATCCGCTCGATCAGTTCCGCGCGTTCAAGCTGCTGCGTGAAGGCGGCATGAGCGAAGAGGATATCGCAGCGCGACACTTCGTCTCGCCTGCGATCGTCAAGCAGCGTCTGCGCCTCGCATCGATTTCCCCGAAGCTGCATGAGGCTTACGCCGATGACGGCATGACACTCGAACAGCTCATGGCGTTCTCGGTCACGGCCGATCACGCGCGACAGGAGCAGGTATGGGAGAATGTCAGCCGCTCCGGCCACGATGAGCCATATCAGATCCGGCGCATGCTGACCGAAAATACTGTCCGCGCCTCCGATCGCCGTGCGCGCTTTGTTGGACTTGATGCCTACGAGCAGGCAGGCGGTGGCATTTTGAAGGATCTCTTCGAGCACGATGACGGCGGTTGGCTTCAGGATGTCGCCTTGCTTGATCGTCTCGTTACCGAAATGCTCTCGGCGGAGGCCGAGACGATCGCAAAGGAAGGGTGGAAATGGATCTCGCTCGCCGTAGATTTCCCCTACGGCCACGCGAGCGGCCTGCGTGCACTGGAGGGCAAACCTGCCGATCTCACCATCGAAGAGCAGGCGACCATCGATGCGCTCAATGCCGAGCAGGCCAAGCTCGAATCGGAATATCAGGATGCGGACGAATTGCCGGACGCCGTCGATCAGCGTCTCGGCGAGATCGAGGCGGCATTGCTGGCGTTCGAAGATCGGTCGCAGGTCTATGATCCGGCCGACGTTGCGCGAGCCGGCGTCTTCGTCAGCATCGATTCGGAAGGGCGGCTTTCGGTAGATCGGGGTTATGTCCGGCCGGAGCATGAGGCGCCCATAGGCGATCCAGAGATTGAGCAGGGAACCGACACGTCGTCGATCGAGGGCCAAGAGACTGGAGTCCCAGTGCAGCGCACGGTGGTTTCAGTCGCAGGTGGCGCGGCTGAAACGGAAGAGGATGATGATGACGTCGCACGCCCTTTGCCGGAGCGGCTTATCATCGAGCTGACCGCACATCGTACGCTGGCGCTGCGGAATTCGCTGGCGGAAAATCCTGCCATCACATTCCAGGCGGTGCTGCACAACTTCGTGCTGGCGACCTTTTACCGGTTCGCATCCGCGGGGACCTGCCTGGAGATCGGACTTCACACACCGGCCTTCCCCGCCCAGGCTCCGGGTTTGAAGGACAGCGCCTGTGCCAAAGCCATCGACGCGCGGCATCTGGGCTGGAAGCACCGGCTGCCGAAGAACGAGGCGGACCTCTGGGACGCACTCACCGCGCTTGACGGCACTACGCAAGCGTCGCTGTTCGCTCATTGTGCATCCTTTACGGTGAACGCGCTCTACGAGCCCGCCAACCGCTATGGTCAAGGCCGTGTCTCTGCCCATGGCGTCCGCACGCGCCTCGATCAAGCTGACGTCTTGGCGCGGGCCACAGGACTCGACATGGTCCAGGCCGGATGGAAACCGACGGTCGACAACTATCTCGGCCGTGTCACAAAGCTCCGCATCCTCGACGCGGTTCGGGAGGCAAAAGGCGAGTCGTCTGCGCAACTGATCGATCATCTGAAGAAGGCTGATATGGCCAAGGAGGCCGAGCGCCTTCTCGATGGTTCCGGCTGGTTGCCGGAGCCGCTGCGTCTCATCGACCCCGCGGCGTCGGCCGCGGAGCCGGAGGGTGAAGCCGGACCGCTGCCCCAATTCCTCACTGAGGATGACGACCAGGAGAGCGCCAGCGACGACGAGCGACCGCAACTCGCCGCCGCGGAATGAAATCATATCGCGGGACGGCTTCGGCCGTCCCGTTTTCCTTTTAGGGGCCGGAGTATCAGCGCCGGTCCCCTTGTTCATGGCGGAGATTGAGAGGGAGAGCCGGGCCGGGAAGGGTTTGAGCCGCCGCGGTTGAGGAGAGCGCCGGGTGACTCGACCTGGTCCCGCTCTCCCGAGACATCCTGCCATGACCGAATCTTTCACCGGCGGCCCTTCCGCCGCGTCGCTCTCGATGCGTGCCGCTGCCGCTGTTGCCTCCGCTGTTGTCAGGGTTGCGCGACAGCTTTTGGCCGATCTCGAACGCGGCCGTCGCATCGATGCAGCTGTCCTGCGCGGCGCTATGGAGGCTGCCTTTGGCGCCTCCGATGCGACAGCTGCCTGGGATTGGAAACTCGCCTATGACGCTTGCGAAGTTGCGACCGTTCTGTTCCTCCGCAAGTTCGGCTCGGCGATCCGTGCCAAGGCGGATTCACCGGCTGCCATGCTGCCGCTGCTTGCGAAGATCGCGAGCTGCCTGCCGACCCATACGCGCCGTTCGGAGGAAGGTCAGGCGCGGCAACAGTTCTCGACGCCGATCCCGCTTGGCCTGGCGGCCTGCACCGCAGCCGGCATCACGCCGGCTGACCGCGTGCTCGAACCCTCCGCAGGTACCGGCTTGTTCGCCATCTTCGCGGAACTTGCGGGCGGAGCGCTGGTGTTGAACGAGTTGGCTGAGACCCGTGCGGCCTTGCTCGATCATCTGTTCCCTGGTGTCAAGGTGACGCGCTTCGACGCCGCGCAGATCGACGACCATCTCGATGTCGGTATCGCCCCGAGCGTGGTTCTGATGAACCCGCCATTCTCGGTGATGGCGAACGTCGATCGCCGCATGGCGGACGCAGCGCTCCGGCACGTTAGTTCAGCCCTGGCACGTCTTTGCGACGGTGGGCGTTTGGTCGCCATCACCGGTGCAAGCGTGGCGCCGGATAACCCGGCGTGGGTTGAAGCCTTCATGCGTCTTCAGGAACGTGGCCGTGTCGTGTTTTCTGCCGCCATCGACGGCGCCGTCTATGCGAAGCACGGGACTCACGTCGACACCAGGCTGCTTGTGATCGACAAGGAGCCCGCCGTCGACCCGACCGTGTTTCCCGTATCGCCGGGCATGGCTCCAGATGTCGCCACGTTGCTTGATTGGGCCGCTCAGGTCCCCGTGAGATCACCCATAAGACTGCCAACCACCGTCTCACAGTCGGCCGGTGCTGGCTGGCCCCACATCCCTTCGCGGCCACGTCCTGCCGTGGCGCCAATACTGTGCTTTCAGGCGATACCGGCACCCGAGGCGACGGAGTTCGAATACGAGATGATCGAGTGGGCTCAGCCGGAAGGCGTCCGGCTCACCGACGCGCTTTATGAGGAATACGGGTTGCAGTCGATTGGCATTCCCGGATCCCACGCACATCCGACCAGGCTCGTGCAGTCGGCCGCGATGGCCTCCGTCGCACCGCCAAAACCATCCTATCGGCCGCATTTGCCGCCGCGACTTGTGGCCGACGGCGTTCTCTCCGACGCCCAGATCGAGAGCATCATCTATGCCGGCGAGGCGCATGCGGGCTTCCTCGCCGGCGTCTGGAAGGTCGACGAGACCTTCGACCTCGTCACCGCCGCACGCGATGATGCCCAGGCTGCCGTTCGGTTCCGCCGCGGCTGGTTTTTGGGCGACGGCACAGGCGCAGGCAAGGGCCGGCAGGTCGCGGGCATTCTGCTCGACAACTGGCTCAAAGGCCGCCGTCGCGCCGTATGGATCAGCAAATCGGACAAGCTGATCGAGGATGCACAGCGCGACTGGACGGCGCTTGGCATGGAGCGCCTGCTGGTCACGCCGCTCTCGCGCTTCCGCCAGGGTACGCCGATCCGGCTCGCGGAAGGCATCCTTTTTACGACCTACGCCACGCTGCGCACCGACGAGCGAGGCGACAAGCTTTCGCGCGTCCGGCAGATCGTCGAATGGTTGGGATCGAGCCCCGGCTCGCAGGCCGGGGCAGGATTCGACGGCGTCATCATCTTTGACGAGAGCCATGCGATGCAGAACGCGGTTGGGGCTAAGGGCGAGCGCGGTGACCGGGCCGCCTCGCAGCAGGGGCGTGCCGGCCTTCGGCTCCAGCATGCGCTTGCGAATGCTCGGATCGTCTATGTCTCCGCGACCGGCGCAACGACCGTGCACAATCTCGCCTACGCCCAACGGCTCGGGCTGTGGGGTGGCGACGACTTTCCATTCGCCACCCGCGCGGAGTTCGTCGAGGCGATTGAGGAGGGCGGCGTCGCAGCGATGGAAGTGTTGGCGCGAGACCTGAAGGCGCTGGGACTCTATGCGGCGCGCTCCCTGTCCTACGAAGGTGTCGAATACGAACTTATCGAGCACCAGCTCACGCCTGAGCAGGTCCAGATCTATGACTCCTATGCCGCCGCATTCAGCATCATCCACAATAACCTCGACGCCGCGATGCGGGCTACCAACATCACGGGCGAATCCGGCACGCTGAACGGACAAGCGAAGTCGGCGGCCCGATCCGCCTTCGAAAGCGCCAAGCAGCGTTTCTTCGGCCATCTTCTGACGTCGATGAAGACGCCGTCGCTGATCCGCTCGATCGAGCGCGATATCGACGCGGGCCATGCCGCCGTCATCCAGATCGTCTCGACCGGCGAGGCGCTGATGGAGCGCCGGTTGGCCGAAATCCCGACCGAAGAGTGGGGCGACGTCCAGGTCGACATCACGCCGAGGGAATACGTTCTCGACTACCTTGCTCATTCCTTCCCGGTCCAGCTCTACGAGCCCTTCACCGACTCGGAGGGCAACCTTTCTTCCCGACCCCTCTATCGCGACGGTCAGCCGGTTGAGAGCCGCGAAGCTGTCGCCCGTCGCGATTGCCTGATCGAGAAGCTCGCTTCACTGTCGCCGGTACCTGGCGCCCTCGATCAGATCGTACAGCGCTTTGGCACCGACATGGTCGCCGAAGTGACCGGTCGTTCGCGCCGCATCGTGCGCAACCAGGATCGGCTCGCGGTCGAGAATCGCGTCGGCGCGGCCAATCTCGCCGAGACCTCCGCTTTCATGGATGACGTCAAGCGCATCCTCGTGTTCTCGGACGCGGGCGGCACGGGACGGAGTTACCATGCCGATTTGTCGGCGCGGAATCGGCGGCTCCGGGTCCATTACCTGCTCGAGCCCGGCTGGAAGGCGGATGCTGCGATCCAGGGACTCGGCCGCACCAACCGCACCAACCAGGCGCAGCCACCGCTGTTTCGGCCCATTGCGACCGACGTCAAAGCCGAGAAGCGCTTTCTCTCTACCATTGCCCGCAGGCTCGATACGCTCGGTGCCATCACGCGCGGCCAGCGCCAGACCGGGGGGCAGGGCCTGTTCCGGCCTGAGGACAATCTCGAAAGCCAGTACGGCCGTGATGCCCTGCGCCAGCTCTACATGCTGCTGGTGCGAGGCAAGGTCGAAGGCTGTTCGCTCGAGAGGTTCGAGGACGCAACCGGCCTGAAGCTGATGGACGCCAACGGCCTGAAGGACGAGTTGCCGCCTGTTACGACCTTCCTGAACAGGTTGTTGGCGCTCACCATCGAGCTGCAGAATATCCTGTTCACCGCTTTCGAGCACTTGCTGGCAGCGCGCATCGAGGGCGCCGTTGCGTCCGGGATCTATGATGCAGGTCTGGAGACGCTCCGCGCCGAGAGCTTTGTCGTAACCGACAGGCGCACGATCTACACCCATCCCTCGACCGGCGCAGAGACCAGGCTGCTCACAATTGCGCAGCGCGAGCGCAATCATCCCATGAAACTGAAGGATGCCCTCGATCATCTGTCCGATGGCCGCGCTGTTCTGCTCCATAACGTGCGGTCTGGGCATGGCGCCGTGCAGGTCCCGGCGCCGAGCCTGATGCGCGATGATGGTGAGATCGAGCAGCGCGTCCGCCTGATCCGGCCTTTGGAGCGTCCGACCCTGTCCCTGAAAATGATGGCCGAGAGCTATTGGGAGGAAGCGGATCGCGCGCGCTTTGCTGCTGCATGGCTGGCCGAACTCGTCACAGTTCCGGAATTCAAATCGAGCACGATCTATCTGGTCACGGGACTGCTGCTGCCGATCTGGAAGCGGCTGCCGAACGAGTCGACCCGGGTCTACCGGCTGCAGACCGACACCGGTGAGCGCATCATCGGCCGCAAGGTTTCGCTAAAGTGGGTCATCGCCGCAACCGAAGCCGGTACGCCGAACCTCACGCCAGATGCCGCCTTCACGGCATTGCTGGGTGGCAAGATAATCCTTGATCTCACCGAGACGCTCCAGCTTCGCCGTGCCCGCGTCATGGGTGCCGACCGCATCGAACTGACCGGCTTCACCGATACGATGCGTGACCGGCTGCGTGCCTACGGTCTGTTCAGCGAGATCATCTCCTGGAAGCTACGCTTCTTTGTGCCAGTCGATGCAACCGGTCCGGCGATTCTCGCGAAGGTTCTGGAGCGCTATCCGGTCGTGCGCGTCGCCGATCGGACCGTGGCCTGACATGTCGGTCAACGTGGCTGAGCTGGTACATCACCTCGCGCGCGAGGCCGAGGCGGTGTGCCGTCACTATCTCTCCAACGGACGTCGGGTTGGCAATTACTGGGAGGTCGGCGATGTCAGAAACACCAGCGGACGCTCGATGTTCGTCCGACTGAAAGACAATGACACGGGCAAGCGGCCGGCGGGTAAGTGGACCGACGCAGCAACCGGCGAGCATGGCGACCTGCTCGACGTGATCAGGGAAAGTTGCGGCCTCGTCGATTTTCACGATGTCACCGAGGAGGCGCGACGCTTCCTCAGTCTGCCGCGATCTGAGCCGGAGCCGGACAATCCACCGGGCCGGTCCCCGGCGCCGACCGGCTCGCCGGAATCGGCGCGGCGTCTGTTCGCCATGTCGAGGCCGATTGCGGGAACGATCGCGGAAACCTATCTGCGCCGACGCGGCATCACCGACCTGCATGGCACCGGCAGCCTGCGGTTCCATCCACGCTGCTACTATCGTCCCGAGGCTGACGCGCCGACTGAAACCTGGCCCGCGATGATCGCAGCCGTTACCGACGTGAAAGGCCGCATCACCGGCGCGCACCGCACATGGCTCGATCCGTCTGGTCGCGACAAGGCGCCGGTCGATACGCCACGCCGGGCGATGGGCCACCTTCTCGGGCACGCCGTCCGTTTCGATCCGGCAAGCGATGTGATGGCAGCGGGTGAAGGCATCGAGACCATGCTGTCGCTCCGTTGCTTGATGCCCGGCATGGCGATGGTCGCAGCACTCTCGGCCGCGCATCTCGCAGCCATTCTGTTTCCGCCTGCGCTGCGTCGCCTCTATATCGTCCGTGACGACGATCCCGCCGGCTATGGCGCGATGAACCGCTTGATCGACCGAGCGCAGATGGCCGCGATTGAGGCGATGGTCCTATCGCCGCAGTGTGGAGATCTCAACGAGGACCTGCGGAATTTCGACATCAACGCATTACGTGCAGCGGTACGACGCCAGCTCGCCCCTGAAGACGCGGTCCGGTTCTTGGGCATGAGCGTCCGGACCGGCATAGTGGAGGCTGGTACTCCGCCCTGACCGTGCGCCGCTGATCCCCAGGCTTCTCCTGCTGTCGGAGAGGACTGCGCTCACGGCCTTCTTGAGAGGGCGACCCTGCGGCAAGCGGTCCGGCCATGCAATGGCGAGCGCCGGCTATTTTCCGTCGCGCCGCCAAGGCAGCGCTTTACATCGCGAAGCAAAATAGCCGGCTCCCGCCATCCTCCGCTTCGCTACGGCCGCTGTCGCTTGCGCTTCCCGCGGTGCAGGTCCGGTCCGCCCGCCGCCTTTCGTCGCCATGAAGGCCGCGATGAGCGCGACCAATCCGAGCAAGGCATGCCACCATGACGATCGAGCACGACGACACAGGCCACGAGCCGCCGCACGCCACATCCCCGACCGATCACGTCCTCACCGAGCTCCAGCTTCACGGCTACCGCCCCTTCCAGGACGAACCCGACCCGAGACCGCTGCCCGACGCCCGCATTGTTGCCACGGCGGTTGCCGACATCTTCGATGCCCTCATCGCGAGCTTGAGCGAAACCCGCCTCGAACCCGATCTCGAGGACTTGCTGTGGTCGACTGTCAATCTCTTCCACCGCGCCAACGAGCGCATCGAACGCGAACTCGACGACAACGAACAGGCGCAGAAGCGCAGCCAACGTGACCAGGATGGCTCCGAAATCCGCTCGGTCGAACTGGAGCGTCTTACCTCCGAGGGCATGACACTGATCGAGCGGCGCAACAGCATGGAGTATTTCCGCGACCAGGCAGCCGAATACTTCGCTCGCCACACCGGATCGCACTGGCATCCGCGCAGCGGCTCGATGGTGAACCACCGCGCCTTGACCTCGGCTGTCATCGACAGTCGCGACTTCCTTGCCGCCAAACGCCGGGCCGAGACCGAGGTGCTATTGCCCGCCGGGCCGAAGATCGCCTTCACCGGCGGCCTCGACTTCAACGATATCAGCCTGATCTGGGACAAGCTCGATCAGGTCCACGCCAAGCATCCCCACATGGTACTACTCCACGGCGGTTCACCGAAGGGCGCCGAGCGTATCGCGGCCCGCTGGGCCGATCACCGCAAGGTACCGCAGATCGCCTTTAAGCCGGACTGGACCAAACACGCTAAGGCCGCGCCGTTCAAGCGAAACGATCAAATGCTGGACGTGTTGCCGATCGGCGTCCTCGTTTGCCCTGGCACTGGCATCCAGGAAAACCTGGCCGACAAGGCGCGAAAGCTCGGCATCCCGGTGTGGAAATTCGGCAACGGCGGCGCGTAAGCGCCGCATCACCAGTGCGCGCAAGCTGATGCGGCCGGGCTTACCGGTCTCGCGGCTGCGAATTGTCTGCGCTGCAGCTTTCGCCCGCACGCCGCATTTTCAGCTGATAGCGGCAGAGCCTTGTCCCATGCTCGATCTAGGCTGCTGCCAAGTGCGTTGCTGACCGAACGAAAAAACCGGACCTTTGTGCAGCAGCCACCCGCGCAAAGGTCCGGCCTTATCATGCCTTGCCACGACACCGGACGGCTGGAAAGGACATTCTAGATCCTTTGGAGCGGTGTCGCTTTGCGTCCGGGTCGCGACCCGGAGGCGGCAATTTGTCCGTCGTGGATACGGGTTACTTCTTTTTCTTGGAAGTTTTCTTTGCGACCTTCTTGGTGGCTGCCTTGGCGGTCTTCTTTGCCTTCTTCGCTTTCTTGGCCATGTCGTCCTCTGTAAAAAAAACTCACTCAATGAACATGCGCACGCCGTGCATCGACATGCACACCATTGAGACGATATCACAAAGGCACAATTGATACCAACGTATCGCGAAGCAGCTATTGAGCCTCGCGCCGCGGGCAGTCGGTCCCGCGTCCCGCCAGCGGCGACGCTATGCTGGCGCTCCTGCTGGGCGCCGCGTATCGCGGTATCGGAGGGTCATGAAGCCGTTCAAGCGCAACAATCAAATGCTGGACGTGCTGCCGATCGGCGTCCTCGTTTGCCCAAGCACCGGCATCCGGGAGAGCCTGGCCGACAAGGCGCGAAAGCTCGGCATCCCGGTGTGGAAATTCGGTAACAGCGGCGCGTAAGCGCCGCATCACCACTCTGGCGCTCACCCGCAAATGCGATCCGAGGGACACCGACGGAGCCACGCGAAGGAAACTCCAGCTTGGCTGGTGTCACTGATTTGGCGCCACCTTTTCCAGCCGGGGGCACCGCTCGCCAGCGAGAGACCCTAACCGTAGGGATTCACAACGCGGATTGGATCGACTATTCTTGGGACGGCGCCGTGGTGGTGGTGGAAGGCGCGACCCATGCAACCTTTGTCAGGGACCCATCACCATGATCATCATCGGCATGCTTCTCAACATATTCGGGCTCGGGATCTTCTGTTGGCTGCTGTTCACGCTTGCCATCAATGCGCTCCCGTTTTTCATTGGCACGACCGCGGGGATCTATTCGCTTCAAGTAGGTGCAGGTCCATTCGGCGCCCTCGTCGTTGGCCTCATTGCGGGTGGTTTTGCGCTCGTGGTCGGGCGGTACGCTTTCTCCGTTGTGCGCGCTCCCATTGTCCGTCTCGCCATTGGGCTGATATTTGCAGTTCCCGCTGCACGCGCCGGCTACGCTGCGACCTTCAGCCTTGCCCACATCGGTGTTCCCTCGGAATGGTGGCGGGAGGCGTTCGCCGTATTTGGCGCCATCGCCGTCGGTGGTACCGCCTGGGCCCGCATGTCGATCCTGGCCGAGCCCACTATGAGAAGGGGCGCTGCACTCGGCCCAGCTCAGCCGCCGATTGGGGCGACGGCCAAGGGCAGGTGACTCAGTGGGGCTGTCGTCTCTCGGTTGGGATCAGCGCGGATATTCGGCCATCGAGCATGACCGCGACATCGCCTGTCTTCTCTTGCACTTCGATTGAGTCGGTTGAACTGCCTTCGGTAGACTGCAATCCGGTGGTCGTCGGCAAGCGCTGGCTTCTGTCTGCTCGTGGATAAGGGGCACCTTTCTGCACGCCAGGTCTCCTATTCCTTCGCTGGGAACGCGGGGCCTCTTGTGTGGGCCGATCGATAGCGGGCACATCTCCATAAATGCTGTTCAGCGCCCGCGAGCACCTGGCCTCTCATTGGCTCGATCTGGCCGAAGGCCGGCTACGCCTCGATCGCCTGAACCGCAATGGCGGCGGGGAGACTTTCTTCCCCTGGGCTTTGCCCATTCCTCGCGGGCCAAGAAAGTCTCCCCGCCGCCATCCTCCGCTGCGCTGCGGCCCAAGGGTGCGGCGTCGATCGCCTTCGGCTTTCAGATCGCCATCGAGGCCGCGGTGGTCGCGGAGCTCGAAAAACAGCTAAGGAGAAGTGACATGGCTAACATCGGCTCTTTCAAGAAATCCGGCCAGGAATTCCAGGGCGAGATCCTCACCCTGAGCCTCCAGACCAAGGGCGTCCGCATCGTCCCCGAGACAGACCGGACCAGCGACAATGCGCCGAGCCACCGGGTCTACGTGGGTCGTGCTGAGATCGGAGCCGCGTGGCCGAAGCGCTCCAACGAGGGCCGCGATTATCTCTCGGTCAAGCTCGACGATCCGAGCTTCAATGCGCCGATCTACGCGAACCTCTTCGACGACGAAGGCGCCGAGACCTACACCCTGATCTGGTCCCGCAGCCGCAAGCCCAACGGCGACTGAGCGAAGCCCGCGTACAGACGCCCCGCTCATCCGAGCGGGGCGTTTTCGCTGTTGAATTTGGAGACTACGCCCGCGGGCCGATTCCGTCCGGCGCTTCTCGCGATCGCCAGGTTCGCGGAATAACCTTTACTAACCGGATTCATGGAGCGCCGATCTTCAGGCCTTCCTCTTCGTTGTCCTGGGGCGCTCGTTGCGCGCCTCCTCATCCGGCAGCACAAGATCGACATGGCTGATACCAAGTGCGCCGGCAAGCTCAAACAGCGTCACGATTGTCGGGTTGCGACGCCCGCGCTCGAGGTCGCTGACATATTGCTGGGTAAAGCCTGAGATCTCGGCGATACGCTCTTGGGTGAGGCCTTTCTCCTTCCGGATCCTCTCGAAATTGCGGCCCACCAGCTTGCGCATATCCATGCGCGCAAGTTGCGGCTTTACATACTATCCGGTTTATCTCCTATAATGTGTATTCACCGGCGAAACCCCCATCGTGTCTGGAGTGGGGCTAAACAACGGCGTAAAATTGTCGGTGAAGACCGTAGACAGTGCCGATTCGCGCTAAGCAGGATGCCAAATGGGCAATCCCCCAAATGATCCCGATGTCGCTGACACAGCACCAACCGACCCAACGCTGACCGACTATGACCGGCAGCATTTCGTGACGTACCTGCGTCTGCTTGATGCCGATGACGATGGCGCCGACTGGCGCGAGGTGGCACGGATCGTCTTGCATATTGATCCCGATCGAGAGCCAGCGCGCGCGCGAACTGCATTCGACACGCATCTGGCCCGCGCCAAATGGATGACCGAGCATGGCTATCGCCATTTGCTGCGTGGCGGATGACCCTCGCAACGCTACGACGCCGTCCGACTGCCACGCAGCTTCTCGACGTTAAAGTTGCATATAATTCATCATGCAATGCTCAAAATAATTGCTTCCGATCAACCCAAGATTGCTCAAATATCCCGACCTCACAGTGAGTGCCCACCTGAGTGGAGAAGCCGCGATGTCCTACGCCGACTGGCGATCACCCGCAGCCTATGATCGCGCCATGGGACTGGAGACAACCGGTTTTGCCTGGGAATGGCTCCGTCGCAATCCGGCTTACCGGCGGGATCTCAGGGATGCGGGACCGGGTCGGGACTTCAGCGCCACTCTACGAACCAGATGGGGTCTGTCCTTTTGCGGCTGATCCCGCGGTCTCGTCGCAGGACCAGGCGATCTTCTGGGCTCCGGAAGCTTTGCCCTCCGTCATTTCGATTGTTCGCTTCACCGCTGCCACGGATGCGAATGCCGTTGGCTTCGCCGATCTGTCGGCCAGCGACATTCGCCAGGCCACAGACGGCTGGCACGCTGTTCTGCGCATCAGTGGCGGCGAGCATCGGTTTTGGCTGAGGGAGCCGCTGGTCGCCGGCTCGCCCTATGCCGCCGAGCTGCCGCTCGACAATGATTTCGAGATTCGCACCCACGCCGCCCGCCGCCTCTGGCTGGCGCTCAACCATCGCCCCGCCGGTCCCGCATTTCCGGAACTGTCCCTACAGCGTCGACAGCGATTGGCGCTGACGCTGCGCGCGCTCGATGCGAGAGTTGAAGGCAACAGCTATCGAACAATTGCAGAGGGCCTGTTTGGCGCCAAGCGCATCACCGAACGGGCCTGGAAGACCCACGACTTGCGGAACCGGACCATTCGCTTGGTGCAAAGCGGTTTTGCGCTGATGCGCGGCGGCTACCGCGCGTTGCTGCGCCAAACGCGCCGCAAGCAATAGCGATCATCACAAGACAGGGGTGCCGAAAACGGACCCCCATAAGATCGGCATCCCCCTTCGCCGCTCCACTCCGCCATCGTGAGATTCAACGCGCCGCGATCCTTGCCGGCGCTCCACGAGAGCACGGAGCCTCGACGATGTCCGATCCGAACGGCGGTTTGCCGCCGCGATATCTGCGCACGCCCGAAGCCGCGCGCTTCCTGAGCCTCTCCGGCCGCACCCTGGAAAAGCACCGCACCTACGGCACCGGTCCGGCCTATCGCAAGCTCGGTGGCCGCGTCGTCTACGCGCTGGAGGACCTGAAAGCCTGGGCCGACCGTGGCGCCAAGACGTCGACCTCCGATCCCGGCAAAGGAACCGTGTTGCCCGCCAAGCGCCATGCGGCGGCTCTGCGACCCTATGCCGGCCAACGGCGTCGTTGATCGCTCGCGGGAGGAAAGTCGCGATGCGGCGCAGGCAAATCTCAGAACGCGAGCAGCTCGATCTGTTCCGTGCGCTTCCCGGCGAACTCGCCGTCCGGGATGCGCAGGATCTGATGGCTTACCCCTTCTTCTCGCTGGCCAAATCAAAGCGCACCGTCCCGATCGACTTTCGCGCCGGCAAGATCAGCATTCGTGTCGAAGCCGTGGCTGAACACGGCATGGCGACCATCTGGGATGCGGATGTCCTGATCTGGGCTGCCAGCCAGATCGTTGAGGCGCGCGACGCCGGTCTGAAGACGTCGCGGCTGATGGTGGCAACGCCCTACGAGATCCTCACCTTCGTCGGCCGCGGCACCAGCGCGCGCGACTACATACGCCTCAAGGCCGCGCTCGACCGGTTGCAGTCGACGAGCATCCTGACCTCGATCCGTCAGCTGACCTCACGCCGGCGCCATCGCTTTTCCTGGATCAATGAATGGAAGGAGATGGCAGATCCGCATGGCCGGCCGCTGGGGCTCGAGCTGATCCTGCCGGATTGGTTCTACACCGGCGTGTTGAACCGGTCGCTCGTGCTCACCATCGACCGAGCCTACTTCGATCTCACCGGCGGCCTGGAACGCTGGCTCTATCGGCTCGTGCGCAAGCATGGTGGCCACCAGAGAGGCGGCTGGAGCTTTGACTTCAAATACCTCCACGCCAAGTCCGGCAGCCTCTCGCCGCTGAAGCACTTCGCCTACGACATGCGCGAGATCGTCCGTCGCGAACGGTTGCCAGGCTATCGGCTCGTCATCGAGCGCGGTCTTCATGGGGCCGAGCGCCTCACCTTCACGCCCATGCCTGTCGATCCGCTGGCGGCCCGGCTACGCAGTCGCGGTCTCGCAATCACGTCTGGGGAAAACCTGTGAATTCATTCGTGCCATCCGGGACCGCGCCTCCCGTGCGATCGGGCACCCGCTCCCCGTGCTTCCGGGGACCGGAATCGTCGAAAAGCTCCCGCAGCTCAACAGCTTGCGGCGCCCGTAACTTTACTAACTTAAAATCCTTCGGATTTTTTCTAACGGACCGCGCGTCGTCCACCCTTGTGGATCGTCATTTGCGGATTTCGCGGCACGATATGACCACTGCACTTCTCAGCTGTAACGCCAGCCATGACACGACAAAAACGAAGCAGCTGAATCGGTATCTCACGTACAGACCAATCAGGCAATGCGATTTTGTTTTCGGCGACACGAGTATGTACGCGAGCGTGCGCGCGACTACGCGATCGTCGTCAGCGTCAGTATCGAACGGTCATCGTCACAGGAAGCTGCTGCATAAATCGAGCCGAGGCGAAGTCGCTAACCCGGGCGTGCTGATCAGCTGGACCGCTGGTCGTCGCAACGCGAGCCTCACGCTGTATGTCTCGGCTCGGCACTCTTCCAACGAGGGAGCGGCCGCATGAGCGACCTCACGCATGTCGAGCTCCTGTGGCTAGAAAAGCGCATCGAGAACTGGATACGCTTTGGACATGCTGCCGAGGAGCAGATCCTCGATCGGCGACGGCGCATCCTGTCGTTCGCGCCGGGAAGAATCTTCGCGTTCGTGCGCTGGATGTCGAACGACTACGGCACAGTGGTTTCGCGCCTCGACGTCATCAGGGCTGTCGCGTCCGGGCAACCCTGCGCGACCGTTCCCTATGTGCGGCCCGGCGGCGACATCCTGTTGCGGCTCGCTGGCTGGCCGAAGGTCGAGCGCGTCTTGCAGATTGTCGATGCCGTCGAGGCACTCGGCATCGACCCGGCTGACGCCGCCCCGGACTATTGGCAGCACGTCCATAATCGCTTGTCGGTCAATGAAGTGCCGCGAGCTTACACGCGCTCCCGCCATCAGGCCTGGCTGCATCGGCGAAGGATCGCGCCATGACTGGCCGCGCGACGACACTCCTCTTCACGGCAGGCGCCGCCGCTCTGGCCTTGTCGACGATCGCGGCAACGCCAGCGAAACGTTACGTCTGGAACGCCTCCGGCAGCGTTCCTGTCGGGCTCTATCGCTTGCAGCCGGCCGGCAATCTTTCCGTCAACCAGTTGGTCGCGGTTCAACCACCCGAGCCGCTTGCGGCGTTTCTTGCCGATAACAGCTATTTGCCTCGCGGTGTGCCAATGCTCAAGCGCGTCCTGGCACTGCCGGGACAGACCGCTTGTAGAGACGGGCTCGCCATCACCGTCGACAACATCGCGGCGGGCGAAGCCCGCGAGCGAGACAGCCGAGGCCGGCGGCTGCCTCTCTGGCAGGGCTGCCAGATCATCGCAGCGGGCGAAGTCTTCCTCATGAATTGGCAGTCGGCGGACTCGCTCGATGGGCGATATTTCGGGGTGCTGCCGACAAGTGCGATCATCGGACGGGCGAAGCCTCTCTGGACAAGCAGGGAGGAATGACCGTGTCGCCAGCGTGCAAACTTCCAGCCATTCCTCTGTTCGGTCAGAGCACGCGCCATTCCTCCGTCCCGGCCAAGTATCACGCCGCCGTCGCGCGGAGCGGCGGTCAAGGGCGGCCAGAAGGCCGGCGCGCCAGCGCGTCACCCTTGACGGCCGCGAGCACGATGGCAGCCTGGCGATGTCTCTGGATTGTGGTCTGGATCGTCGCGATCCTGGCAGCATCGATGCTGACGAGCGGTTCAGCGCATGCCGAGCGAACGTCGCCGTGGGCGCATCGGATGAGCGGTGTGACCGTCGATCCCTGGGCGGCCTACGTGACCGAGGCGTCCCGGCGATTCGCTATACCGGAGCGTTGGATACGCGCGGTCATGCGCGTCGAAAGCGACGGCAAACAGCGTGCTCGGTCAAAAAAGGACGCCATGGGTCTGATGCAGATCATGCCGGGAACATGGGCCGAGTTGCGCGCGCGCTACCGTCTCGGCATCGACCCTTACAACCCACGTGACAACATCCTGGCGGGCGCGGCGTACATTCGGGAACTCAGCGATCGCTACGGCACGCCGGGGTTCCTAGCCGCCTACAATGCGGGACCCGGGCGCTACGACAGTCATCTGGCAACGGCGCGACCACTGCCGGAGGAGACGCAAGCCTACGTCGCGGTGCTCGCGCCGATGATCAGCAGTGGGCAGACCATTGGTCAGACTCGTGCTGTGGCAAAGTCGTTTGCCTGGGCCAACTCTTCACTGTTCGCGGCCCGCACCGCCGGCACCTCGTCGGATGATAGCTCCCCGGCTGCCATGCGCCGGAACCGCTCATCACGTGCCCACGGCGTTGCCGACTTATCGGAGCTCGTACCCTATTCCGGCAACCTCTTCGTTCACCGGATCGGGGAGAAGAGGTCACAATGAATGAAATCGCACTCCGTCGCGGGCTTTCGAAAGTTGTCGCATGTCCGAGCGTGGCAACGGGAGAGCAGGGGAAGACCGACCGTGGACTGCCGCCCGTAATCGGTCCGGCCTGGGGATAGCGGCGGGCGCGGTAGTGACCGGCAAGGCGACGCCGGCGCAAAATTCCCGCGTTGAGCAACGCGGGAGGCGGGCGATGGAATTCTTCTCTGGCCTGGATGTCGGGATGGATGAGACAGCGATTTGCGTGGTCGACGACAAGGGCAAGGTGGCCCTGGAGGTGACGGTGCTGACCGATCCGGATGCCATCAAACTGGCGCTCAAACCTTATCTGGGGCGACTTCGGCGGGTGGGTCATGAGGCCGGCTCATTGTCGCCCTGGCTGCATGGCGAATTGCT
>Ga0307509_10001619_pt1 | contig 37775 bp, 21 predicted proteins | sample 10_EM_MG_FD_202245 | JGI IMG/M metagenome (GOLD analysis project Ga0307509, IMG submission 202245) | Populus trichocarpa ectomycorrhiza microbial communities from riparian zone in the Pacific Northwest, United States - 10_EM | ecosystem: Host-associated > Plants > Roots > Unclassified | place...
ATTTTGATTTTCTTCTTAATAATTTTTTTAATTGATGTGGTTTTATATTCACAATTCCATTAAAACTAGAGGTCTTCGTATATGGATTATATTTGTGATGGCATTGCAGTAAGTTTAATGGAATAATAAAATGCACATTAATGTAATTGAAAAATAAAAAATTAATGCATGTACTTTTAGATCATTTTATTACCAACATCAATTTCAACCATTATTTTAACTAAACATTCTGGACATGTTTTTTGTTAAACAATAACTTTAACCACAATTTTAACCAAACACATATTTTAATCAAAACAACCACAACTAAAAGTGATTTTTCTAAACTTATTTTTTTCATACCACGATCACAAAAGCTACCGCAATATCAAACACACTTAATTATTATCCCAACAAATTTTTTTCTTAAAATCCTAAAAAATCACAATAAATTAATCAAAATAGATTTAAGAATTTTTTTCACTAACAGATCAGATCCAATATAAATTACACCCCTGTTATTTTTAAAAAAATATAAATGAAAAAATAATAATTCGAATAACCTCAATTTTTTAGTATCACACGATTTTTACAAAAGAATTTCAAAGTGATTAGCGAAGTTAAATCTATCAGGGTATAAATCACATATAAGTTAGTGTTTGCAGGGGTGAAAAAAAAACTGAACAACCAATTAAATTGAGAAAATCAAAAGAATCAAATGAAATAATTTAGAAACCCAAAAAAAATCAATTTGGTTCAGTTTTTATTTTAAAAATTTAAAATTGATTAAATAAGAACAAACAAAACTAGTTTAACTAATATTTAACCCTGCTATAAAAGCAAGCAAGTATAAAAGTAAAACTCTAAAATTGACCCTCGCGAACCCTCAATCACCCCACTCTCCCCCAAATCTTATTAGCGACTGCCCTCCCTCTCCCGATACTTTCTAATTCTCTCTTGATCTCCACTAAAAATCCAACAAAACCATACACATGTTCTCTTTGTTTGACATGTTCTTACATGTAATTTTCTTGACATTATTGATGAATTAATAGAAAAGTTATAGAATTTTTTTTTTTCCAACCCCTGATTTTCCTCTCTTATTTAGCTCCATTATTTCTCCTCCTCAACCCTTTTCTTCTAGCCCCCTTTAGTTCTTTTAAATCTCTTTTTTTTTCCGTCTCGTGTTAGTTTTGATAGCCTAACCTTTTGTTTGTTGATTAAGAGATTAGGTTTATCTAAGCCTAACTTATTATATTTTATTTATTTTTATTATTGAACTTTAATTTATGTTGTTTTATTAGACTTTTATTAGTTAACGGGGTTTAAACCCAAATTTGATCATGATTAAGATTTTATTATTTATATTAATTTTTTTGACATTACAATTAGTTGGTGATGAATTGATAGAAAAATTACAGACTTTTATTTTCCAGCCCTTAATTTTCCTCTCTTTTTCAGCTCCATTCTTTCTCTTATTCGGCCATATTCTTATAATTCTTAGTTTTCTGAATTTTCCCCTCTAATTTCTCTTAAATCTCTTTTTTGTTTTGTATTAACTTTGATATCGTAGCATGATCTTTTAATTGTTCTCATAATTAAATAATATATAAGCCTGTTTAAATTCCAAACATTCAATTCAGTTTATAAACCTTAAATATGTTTAATTTGTAAACCCTATATTTTGTGGGAAGCTTTCATTAGCAATGATAAAAAGAGGCAGGAGTACATAAAAAAATAGTTTAATTTTAGCCTTTCCTTTATAATGCAAAAAAAAAAAAAAGAAGCCAAACACTCTCTAATTTTAGCCTTTCCTCTATAACAGTAACAGCAAAATAGTAAACGGGCAATCAGCATAACAAATCAGATTTTGAAAAAGGTACGAATAAGAAAGAGTTTTAAAGGTCTTCTTTGTTATTTTACTTTTTTGTCAATTACTTAGTAATTTTTTATTTTATTTTAGTTGCACCTTTTTTTTTTATTATTTTTTTAAAAGGAAAAAAAAAATGTAAAAAAATCACACAAAAAAAGAAAGTTGATCGTTATCTTTTGAAAACATATACCTGATGATTCTTTTGAAAAACTTGTCCTCTTGTCTTTACTTTTTACATAAAAAAAATATATTAATATTACTTTGAATATTCACATTGTTGTTTTTACTAGAGATAATGAGATTTGAATCCCAATTCATGTGTTAAACTATGAAAATCAAACTATATTTATATTACCAAAAAGATATTATAACAACCTGATCATAATATTTGGAAGAAGCCATCTTGAACTATATTCGACGGGGTTGAGTTCTTCCAACTCGAGAGAAATGATAGGGACATTGGACCTATAACATGATTTACATATGGGTATGATCATCGATGATGAAGGATAGTCCGATCTGTTGTTTTTTGGTTAAGAGATTAGGCTCATCAAAGCCTAAATTATTGTATTTTATTTATCTTTATTATTGGACTTCAATTTATATTATTTTATTATATTTTTATTAGTTAATAGATTTTAAATCCAAATTTAATTCTGATTAAGATTTTATTATTTATATATAATTTTCTTGACATTAAGATCAGTTGACAATGAATTAATTAGAAACTTACATCCTTTTGCCTCCCAGCCCCTAATTTTTCTCTTTTTTTCAACTACATTCTTCTCTTCTTCAACACTTTTCTTCTAATTTTTGGTCTTTTAAATTCTCCCCTCTTGTTCTCTTAAATAGCTCTTTTTTTATTCCACGCCAGGGCGTAGATCATTTTCTTGTTTCTTGGAATCAGCAAAGAAAATCTATTTAACATGAGTTGTATCTGTAGGTCATTCAGATTAGTTTTCTTGCCAGTGAAATCTCTGGTTTAAGGTTATAAAATGAATCTTGGAATCGTTTTACCCCTAACATTCTCTTCTCTGCGCGCTAGCTTCGTTACCAATACAATAATTTGGGATAGGATAGAATTTTAAAACCATAAATGCATTTAGATTATCTAAATGGAGGCTCAAGTATGAGAGTGATGTTTGAAATTTCTAATGCTTCTTGATGAAAATATGATTTTGGCTATAAAATCCTATAAAAATCAGATTTAACACAACTCAAAAGCCCTAATAAATTGGTCAAACAAAAAAAAAACCGAAAAACCCTCCCAAAAAATCACAGATCTTTTATATGGAAAATTGAATTCAACCGAACCGAAATTGATATGTTTAAACTGATTTTTTCTTCGGCTTGATAATACACACATTTGGTTTGGTTGAATTTTTTTTATTTGTAAAAATATAGAACTAAATTGAACCGAAAATATTGAACGCTTATGATAATTCAACAAACACCTGCGTTATATAGTATAGTTTTATTTTATTAAATATTAAATATTTCCTTAATCGCTGACGTATCTTGTAAAATGCGAATAACCTCGTTTCTGCGACTCGCTGCCACCTGCCACACCCAATTTCTCTCTCTAAGAAAAATAGAAGAAAAGAAATAGTACCAGTCGCTCCGCTCAAATGGAAAATATCGGAGCTTGAAACCCTAATTTTCACAATCTCTCTCGCGCGCTCTCCCTCCCTCTCTGCTTCTCCTTGGATCCAGGTAGCTCCTTTCTTAACAAAAACCCTAGTCTCTGGAGGTTAGCACAAATGAAACCTCAGGATTTAGAATTTGTCTAATTCGATCTAATATCCAACTTCTTTATCTTAAGAATTTTTTTACAATCAAGCGCTGTTTAGATATCTTAGGGTTCGGTATTTTAAACTCCGGTTTTAAAAACAAAGAAAGAATGAACGATTAGTGATATTTTGCAGATATGTGAAATTCAAGCTTCATTGTTGGGCTAAGTAAGATTTTGTCCATATTTCTTAATGAATTTTATCGTGGATGGATCTGGATCAGTTAATGGTTTCAGCTTGGTGTTAGCTTATATTTGACCATTTCTTGGTTGGTACTGACTTGGGTGTGTTGAATCTGATTGGACATGCGCCGGATTAGTGATCACTGACGAATTCCTGGCAGTGAATTAGCAATTTTTTGTTAGTGAACTTGTCTGGGCTATATCGAGGAATAGTTTTGAACATATATAGTTATTGAAAACGGAGAGATGGTGATTGGAAATATGAGCATGGTTTAGCTGATGCGGGATTTTGTAAATTTGAGCTTACTTGTAGTAATTAGTGGATAGAGAACAGGAGTGATAAAATTGTGTTTGGTTGTCGATGTACCTAAGCTTTAGCAGAATGAGTTTACCAAGTGAAGATCAACTTGGATCGAATCAGTACTTGGAAACAAGCAACGAACCACAAAAGTAATGACATTTCTTTCCCATGTACTCGATTTTCATGGTTGATTTGAAATTTTTTTTTTGGTATTGCTCATTTTGTTTCTGGTGGGATTTTAATAAGTGATATTAGCTGTTTGAATGATACAGGAAGCTAAAAATTTCATATACAAGAAAATTTCTACTATCCCTGAGTGAATTGGATGTTTGCAAAAAATTACCAAGCGGGTTTGATGAACCATCTCTAAGGTATCACAGGTTATGTGGTTATTTCTTGTTTGCAGAACCTTTATCTCTTACAAATTTGAATGAAATGGTGTCTGTTGTAGTCGATACTGCTACTGCTTTCTTCATGTGTTGCTGTGAAACTAATTCCCATTTTCTTCCGTGCTAGTGAATTTGAGGACACTTCACAGGACCGATATAGAATTCCTGTCAGTTCATCATCACAAAGTTCTAGATGTAATGATAATAGTTCATCCCCACCCACTAGAGGGGACTCAAGTAATTTTTTTCGAGGTATTCATGGAAGGTGGGATAGTCGTTCCTCTGGAAGGAGTGATCGAGACAGTGACTCTCAATCTGATTGGGATTCAGGTAAGAATTGATGTAAATTTGCTGTCCTGGTGATTGTTCCATCATGTGGCCCAGCTTGCATTTTTGGGTCCTGGTAATAATTAAACAGTTATGTTAAAAATGTCAGTACCAATGCTATGGTTATTTTTACTTCTGTTATGAGAAGCTAAATGGAAAAGCTGCTACATGGTAAGCATCCAGTTACTCTACTAAGAGTGGGAAAGAATTCCCTTTCCTTGTTAGCTGGATGGACTAGGATTTATAAAATTAGTGCTCTACTATCATCATGTGTTACATCTGAAAGTAATACCTTGAGCATTTTGTAATTTAAGCCATTTATTAGTACCGAGCTGTTGATCAATTACTTCATATTTGGCAAGATTGAGTTTGTTAGGTGGCATACCATTTCAAAATATGATATCGTTCAAATGGCTCTTCCAACAACCACTAGTGCAGTGCTTGAGCTTTCATTGTTATTGAGAAACCCTTCCTCCTGCATGTTCGAGAGAAATCTCAGGCTCATGTCTGTGGATGTAGCCCAAATGTGGAATTGTTCACTGCTGACAGCCAAGAGAATCAAACTCGTGTTTTGTGTAGACCCACATAACTTGAGTACCCTCTAATTGTCATTTAAAATTCTAGTTAGTTTTTCGTTAGTAAGTAACTATTATACCACACAGATAATCCTCCTTTCCTCTCTGTTTATTAAGAAACGAGAAGATGATTAAACCAACCTGTTAGGAACAGAATAGTATAACTCACAGGGAATGACCTCCTGTGTTTTCCCAGCATAAGACTGTGAATCACAGGCTTTGAAAAGTGATTAGAGATTTTGGAATAAATTGATGCGTTTTCCCTGCAAAAAAACTTGTGATTTGTTCCAAAGGAACAATCTACTGAGATGATCTTTAATGCTGGGAAAATGTAAAACTTCTCTGGCCTCTGCTTTGTATATTTGCATGAGTTTGTTCAAACCTTAAGGCTGGCAATTATTTTGATGCAAGTTGGCTTATTGTATCATGGCTTAACCTGCTTATGGAATTTGAAGAACTTAGTTGCTTACAGTTAATTTTTAGCACACACCATGCAGGGAATGTGGGTTCATAAATATCTCTACTCTTTTGGGATTTTCAGGGAATGTGATTTTTTTTGGAACTCTAGGAAATTAGTAGTAGTTAGCAGAATGATAAATACCAATTCCAAGCTATTCCAAATTCTCCTATCATGGATGATGTGGCTATGAAATGCTGACAGACTTAAGTTTGAGAAGTTTAGGGCTGATTTGAATTTGGTTCGAACTTCCTTCGAAGCTTGGCAGCAGGAAATAGGATGTAGTTTGTAGTTCATGTGTAGTATGTACTCTGTCGTCATTAGACAGGTGAATGAGATTTCCCCCCTCATTTAACTCAGCGTTTTCTTTTTTCTTTTTCCCTCATGCCCTACTTCTGGAACAAAAAGAGCAGACCACAAACTGCATCACCAATGACTTTGATTCTGTTGGCTTCTCATATTATACATGCATCTTGTATGCTCTCTGGAGAAACATAAATATTCTCAATGTGTCTATTACTGCAGTTATTTACTAAATTTCTGTGGCTATTTTTTAATATATGCTGTCTGTGAGATTTCAATGGACTGTTGGTCTGTAATGCAAATATTTAAATTACAAATCCAGCCACAGTTATTGACTGGATGAAGGATGTGTATATGTCTAGATTCTGGAAGGCGTTACATTAACCAATCTCGGCGACCTTGGCAAGTACCTGAGCATGATGGACTTCTTGGAAGTGGTTCTTTTCCTAGACCATCTGCATATGCTGCAGGGCCATCAGCTCCTAAGTCTCGATCTAACGATCAATTCCAGATCAATAGGAATAATGAGCCATATCAACCGCCTCGCCCTTATAAGGTGAAACCTGTTCTTTTTTGTTTTGTTTGTATTATACTGTCAGCCATTTAATGTCTAACTGGGTCTGGGTTTGGTGGTGTGTATGGCTTTTAATAAGTACTTTAGTCTTTTTCTAGCAATTCTCCTCTTGAAGTTTGTATAACTCTTCTGTGTAACATTTCAGGCAGGGCCTCATTTGCGTAGGGAGACTAATGATTCACTTAATGATGAAACATTTGGTTCATCTGAATCCACAAGCGAGGACAGAGCAGAGGAGGAAAGAAAGAGAAGAGGTAACGTCTCTGTTTCTATAGGATTCATATGGAACTATGGAAGAGCAAGCAATTCTACTTTGCTTCTAGTCCAGTGATAGGTTTCCTTAAATGAATGCAAGTTTAACATATCATGTCCTTTCAGCTTCTTTTGAATCAATGAGGAAAGAACAACATAAAGCTTTCCAAGAAAACCAGAAACCTGAAAAGTCTAAAGATAAGTTTGATTTTACCGAGTTACTGGAGGATTCAAAAGATGATAAAAGACTTCTGAATAGAACCAATGAATTGGACAAGACTGTGATACAACCTATGCCAACTAATGAGCTTGATAAGCCTCTCCATCCCTCACAAGCTCCTGTACCTAGACCTCTTGTGCCTCCAGGATTTTCAAGCATGATAGCAGAGAAGAGTACGGGAACAAAATCTTTAACCAATCCTCTTCCTTCAGAGGTGATTCTCTTATATTTTTCATCAAATATATGTGCATTGAAAACTTGGCTGGTCAGGATGCTCTTCATTTATATCTTTTTCTCAATATTATTTTTGACAAGTAGTCCTCAGGCTCTTCCCAGTACATGGGGAGTAAGTTTTACAATGTTCTCTTAACAGAGCAACATTTTACATTCATGCCTCTTAAGCAGTGCTTGGGAGATTATCTAACATACCACAATCATGCAAGTGCCTATCATATGGAACTTGCATTTTTAATCTGTGTGTAATAGTCTTGTTGTCACACCATCTTCCTCTTATCAAATTAAGCACAAGGCTTTGGCATTGCTAGTATATTGTTATGCTGCCTGTCAGAATTGTTAGGAAGTCTCCTGGCTGTGGTTGAAAACCTTTGCATCACCAATGGCTGCTTGATTTACTTCTCTTTCCCTTTTTAGCTTTTTGATTGTTATATGATATATTGCCATTTACTTGTTCTTTATACTCCACGATTCTGGTGTAGATCTTATTTATATAGTTACTTTGCAAAATAGTATCTGGTACTGATTAGTATCTCCACAGATATCACTTGCAGGGAGATATTGAATTTTCAGCTGAGGCATCCTTAGGTGAATTTATTTTTAGATCCTTGCCTTTTCCTGTGATTTCACAGGCTCCCAAACCATTTAGTATCTAGGCCAATACTTGCTTTACACATGCATACACATGTTTCCAGAAACATTAATGAGAATGATGATTTCTTAGAACATCATTATTCGTTAAAGAGTAAGATTAGTGGCAGTGAAATGTGATCATATGTTGGTGATGGTATTATGTTGCCCTGTTGGTGTCTAATTGTTTGTCAGTAAATCATTACGTTTTATTAACTGTCCTTTTGTTGATTACTATAGGCTGGCAATGAACTTGAGCTAAGCCTTTTGCAAGCTAAAGGTACTTGTGTTTTAGACTGGACTTCAGATAATCAAGATGGAAAACAATCTTCAGAGGGAATGCATTTGAATTTGCAACAGCCTAGAAGCCCAATTGCTCGTGTTTCCATTAATAACAAGAGCGAAAAGATTCTGAATATAGCATCAGTTTTGGATGTTTCAAGTAAAAAAATTGGCTCCAAGACTTCAAATCTTTCAGAAGTCTTTATAGCTTCTGAGAATTGTGAAGTAATAGATCTTGATGCCGGGGATGTCACAGGGGATAAAAATGTGGGTGACTCTGGTTCATCCCATTCAACCTCAATTCTAGACAAGCTTTTTGGCAGTGCTTTGACACTAAATGGTACTGCTTCTACTGGTCCCTCCAGTTTCATTGAGGTAATCCCTTCTCTCTCTCTCTTTTTTTTTATGGTATGTATCTTCAGGCCCTCAGTAGACTCACTCACTCTCTCTCTCAATGCTTATATTCATAATCACTTTATTTTTGTTTGCTTTATTCCTTTGGTGGTGCTAACTTTAAGGGCTGTAATGGAATTATGATTTGTTCAATTTCAGAATCCGCAGCCACCTTAAAAAATATTTGTTGTACATGTCAATGCAAGCTCGTGTCAGTTATAATTGTTCCCTTGTTCAACCATAGATTACTGAACATTAATCTTCCCAGGTTTCTAGGGTTTATGTTCACTGGAGTTTTGGATAAATTTTGTAAAGGTTTATCTAGAATACATCATATTTTACGTGGTTCACCTAGCTTATAGTAGTAACATGAAAGGTTATGATGAAGTTGCAATGAAGATCATGTTATACACAAGTCTCACGAAAATTTTGCTGTGTGGAAGTAAATTTCAGCCTTGCCATAATAAGATCAACCCTGAAATTTTGCTGGCAACAATGAAATTCTTCATTTTTATCCCCATAAGGTACAGAAGTTGAATAAAGATTGTGGTGGAAACATGAAAAGATGCAATGAAATTACAATGAAGACTGTGTCAGACAAGTCTCATGGAAAGTTTGCTGTGTGGAAGTAAAATATCCAGTGTCACTAAAATAAGAACTGTTTAATTTTGCTCTGTAATAATATTTTTCACTTTTATCCCAATAAAAAAGGTACAGAAGTTGAATGCTATCAACTTGGGTGAATGAACTTCGCTAATTCAAATGAATTTTCTTCTTCAAGTGGAGCAGCATGGGTTCACACTTCATACCCAGCTAGTTTTGTCTTTCCAGAGAATGAATTGTTGCCTTGTGTTGTACTTGGAACTGGTGTTTTTTGAAGTAGAAAGTTCTGTTAAAGTTTAAAGCATGAATTGGTAGACTCTTTAAATATATTTTGTTGTTATTTCAGCATCACGATGTTAAAGTAGATGACACATGGAGCCCTAAGACCGGTCAATCTTCCAAGTTTGCTCAGTGGTTTAGCGAAGAAGGTATATGGACAACACATTCATCGTTATATGTTGTCCACCGTCCACTATCTCTCTTAGAGCTTAACTTGTATCACTGAATTCTAATTCTTTCACCCCCCCCCCCTTTTTTTCCTCAAGCAGAAAAGAAACCAGTCGACAATCTCCCATCTGGCAGGCCAAATGATTTGCTCTCACTAATTGTTGGTGGTGAAAAAGGTGGATCCCAGGTTAAAGCTACCGATCACATGCTGCCAACCTTTCCCTTCCAGAGCTCTGAACTTGAAGACAGGCATTTGTCATCAAATCTAAAGCCTGTCAGTGTTGAAAATAATGCGAAGAGGTCCAACACTGATAAACCAGATGTAGTTCCAGCTGTACTTACATGTGAAGACCTTGAACAGTCTATTCTGTCAGAAATTACTGAGAATGGTTCAACTTTGCTGCCACCTGTGCATGGCTGGAGTGGTGGTCATGTTAAGATTGAGCAGCAGAAAGCTGAATATCATGCATCCCAGCACCTTCTTTCATTGTTACAGAAGGGGACAGGCCTGGATAATGCAGCACCATCTGCCAATCTAGGGATTAGTCAGATCAGTGTTGCAGACAGACTACAGAATACTGAAGTGGCAAATCCAAGCAATGCACCTCGCAAGCCGAGAGATGCAGATGCTGAAAACATTCCCAATCCAGGGAAGGCTTTGACTCTCGAAACACTTTTTGGAACTGCTTTCATGAAGGAACTGCAATCAGTAGGAGCACCTGTTTCTAGTCAAAGGGACTCTGTTGGACATGCAAATGATAACGCTTCAGAGTTTCATGGGCTACCCGTACCTGTAATAGATGATGGCTTCCTTCCTCCAGCTGAAATTGTGTTGAGCATGTCAAGTCACAGAAGTGGTGTCTTGGCATCAAAGCAAAGACAGCAAATTGTATCAGATAGAACTGGAGAGCATTTGTTAGGCTTTGATCCTCAAAATGAAGTGGATTCATCACATCTTCGAACTGAACTGGGCTCTAAGATTGGTGGCTTTGATGGGTCTGTTGAAATTCGACTTCCAGAAGAGGATAACTTGATTGCAGTCAGTGGCCCTCTGAATCTCCAAAACTTTCTACTTGCCAGGAATTCAGCTAAATCTGAGCTATTACAGACTCCAGGAACATCAGTTGATATTGCTGAGAAACTTGCGGCTCTGAATTCTGGATTCAGGGACGAAAGACCTGTTGCAGGTCAAGAAGGTCAACCATTTCTTCGTGGTCCTTATGATATGAGGGAGCCTGATGCTCAGTTTCATAATCTCCATGTCCAGTCATCTTCTTCCCAGCTTCACCCCCCGCAGTTGAATCATCCAGGGCCGATGTTCCATCCATTAGGTTCTCATCCTGCAAACATGAATGCTCAGATGAAATTAGTAGCCCCTGAGAACATTCATCACGATGCTCCTAATAATCAATTCCCAGCAAATATGCTCCGCCCCCCTTTCAATCACCCCAGCCGCACACTGACTGGATTTGATCCTAGCACACATAAGTCTGTGTTACCACAAATGCACATGCATGGCAATTTTCCACCTGCCCACCTACAACGTGAATTTCCCAGAGGTGCACCTCTGCCTCCACATCCCAGCAATCAGGTGACTGGTTTTATGCAGGAACCGGGTCCAATGCAGGGTTTCCCTTTTGGTCAAAGGCAGCCCAACTTTGGTGCCCTTGGAACTCCACCTCAAGGTACAGACTCAGCTTCTAGTTGATTCCTTTCTGCCTTCTAACAATTAAACAGATCGCCTTATATTTAACAACAAAGTCCCTCCTTTTCTGTGGGTTCCTCACTCTAATATTGTTCAAGGATTTTTCTCTGCACACATCTATTATACCATTTCTCTTCCAGTGGCAAATGTTGATAAAATTACCTAGTTGTTCTAATTGATGAATTTTAACTACGATAAGATTGCATGTCTGTTTCCCATTTGGAGTCCCAGAAAAGTTACGCTCACAGGCCTCGGCTATACATGATTTATCTGTCTTTAAATTAGATTCCATATAATGTAAACTCCTACTCATGCATCTCGTATATTGCTAGGCATTTAGTAGGTGTGTTCAAGGTATACGTTTATTTGTTGTCATGTCATCTGATTCTTGCTCTCAATGGATGGGCAGCTATCGATGTTGGTGGTGAAAGCCATCATCCGGAGGCACTCCAAAGGCTGATCGAGATGGAGCTCAGGTCAAAGTCCAAGCAAGCTCACCCTTTTGCCGCCTCAGGCAGTGGTCCAGGAATATACGGTCACGAGCTAGACATGGGTTTTGGATATAGATAGTGGATTTCGACTCTGGTTGTGAGGCGATACACTAACGATCTCATGCTTGGATCCACATGGCATGGTGAATGGGTTTGATATGCTTCTTCGGAAGGGATTGCCTATGGTTGGATGTAATTAATGGAGTTGACAGGGAATTGGCATCTAGTTGGGACTTTTGCTTGCTTATTTCACATTTGAAAAATACCCCTTCCCTTCTTTAATACACATATATTTTTACATATAAATTTATAAAAAAAATAAAAAATATATTTTAAGAAACTCCTCCTCAACTCTTGGTTGAGGTCAGAAATCAAGTTTGAATTGTAACATGCGGGGATAATTAAAATTCTCTACGACCAGAATCAGATCGCCTCCAGCTGCTACTAAGACGGGGATAATTAGCTTTTGATTTTTCGTTTAACCACATAAAAAAAAATGTTTGGTTAGCTAAATAGGTTTTTTTTAATGGTCCAACTCTGGTTTTGTAGAAGCTTTTATATTTATAGAGATTTTTTATTATTATTTTACTTGTAAAAATTTATTTTATAATCAAATATTTTTTTAAAAAAATTAATTTTTTATAACCACAACTAATTTTGTTTTAAAAAAACTGTAACTATAAATGCCTCAGAAATTATCAAACAGTGTTTTGTTTTTAATTTAGTTTTTTAATTTTATTTTTTAATATTATATTTTTAATTTTATAATTTATTTTTTATAAGATTATTTTGATTTTATTATTTGAAGAATAAGTTTTGAAGATTAACTTGATTTTTTAAAAATTTTATTTTTTAACATTTTAGCTATAGTTGAAATAAATTTACGGCGTCAAAAATCACACTGAAAACGTTAAGCTATAGTAAAAGAGCTACTGGAGAACCTCTCTCTCTCTTTTAGTTTATTACTTAAAATGAATTAATTAATAATTCTTCATTATACGCACAAGGTTTCCCCTTCATATTTATTATTTTTGTCAATACACAAGATACAGCTCCTAACTTCAGCTCCCGCAAACAAAAACCTCAAGAAACCTACAGTAATACTTAATAGAAAACACACTCAAAATCCCTACAAGATCTCCCTTGCAACATACGATATAACTGTCCTACAATCCTGAAAAGCAACGGGAACGTGTATATACAGACACTACAAGCTGACATAACTAGGAAGAGCACGTGCTATGGAACACACGCATATATACAGATAAACTTCTAGACACTTTCACTCCCTTGCCCTATCCACACAGCCTTCGCGTTTCCAGATTGGCATTTACTATTTGGTGTCCACAATACAGGAAGTTCACTGAATTTGCATTGCACCTTTACATAGCTGGAATGGGGTTGCCCAAATTATCAACACTGCAATTGCTGTAAGAACCACCTGCGTTTTCTTTCTCAGAGTCAACATCATACGAAGCAAGCAGCCTTCTCTGCATGGATTTCATGGAAGTTGACAGTGATTAGGCATGATAACTAAGAGATCATACCACGTGGAAATGGGAAGTGGTAAAATGAAAGTTCTTAAAAGTCATGGTAAATATACAGAGATCATGACAGGCCACCTAGAGACCAATTGGTGACATCATTTCATAAAGTTACTAGTTGAGCACCACAAAATATAATCAATGAAAAAGGAAAATATCTATACCTATGCAAGGAATAATTGAACCCTAATTTTCCTCATTTGAGAATAATCAGAACTTTTTGGAGTATCCTTGGACTACCGGTGAATAAACGGAACCAGTTGTGGCATGCAGCGGTACAAATATGAATTAAAAAAAAATCAGATTTTGTAAGTACGGATATTGAGTCTGATCTCATGAAAATGGGATCCTAATTCAGATTTTCAGATGGGGTAGAGGCATCACAGGTAAATTTCACAAAAAACAACGTAGTTAAAAGCTTAACTAGTGTTAAACAAGTGCTTACATGATCCTCGAATTCTGGACTTGTCAAATTGATAGAGAGGTTCCTCATCAACAACACCACCTGGGAAAAGCCAAATAAATTCCCTTGAGTAAATTTGTTTTTTCCAGATGATAGGAAAACCAAAACCGGCAAATTTCTTCAAACGAATACAGGCAAAACCCATGATTTTTTATGTACAAGCATAATATAGTTTCATGAAAAGAGTGTAGAGAAAAGGGGGAGGCAGAAGAAAAGTTGCTTCCACTCACTTCATAAGATAAGCAGCACGATTTTGTTTTCTAAATATGCTCAATCTACTCAACCCCAACTGACCTACTCAACCCAACTTGCATGGTGAGAAATCATGAAGGCATAAAAGATAGAAAAACAGCTTACTGTTTCCAAATTTATTGGGTCCATCTGCTTCAACCTCTGCAAGTGATCCCTGGCATTGGGGTCAAAGACACTTCCAATGAAGCTGTACACTTGAGCAAAGTCTGGCATAACTGCATTTTGAACAGCATGAATGCGTCATGCATAGGATACAAGAAAATTTACCAGCAGATGAGATAGCGCACAAAATTCATAACACTATTTACAACTCCAGATGCGAAAGAGAGCTTCAGATCCATGAGGCAGAAAGGGCCTAAATGCCAGCAACAACGAAGTGTGCTATCCAAGGCACCAGGGAAGCTTGACATGGTTTACACAGACCAATTTGACAGGGGTATTATCAATGAAAGCTTTATGGTCAAACTGAAAAGCTAATTGTCAGTTTGATACAGCACAAGCAACACTATATTTGTTGAACTACAAGGGAATATTAAGAAGCTGCAAAGAAGAAAAGATGATATAGAAAAACTCGATAGCAGCAATGAATGAAAAGAGAGACTCGCATGATATAACCTTTTTCCTTCCATAAGGGGAAACAAATCCCAAATGCAAGACTTCATTTTCACCCCAACTAAAACAGCTAAAACACTTTCAACACTATTTGAAGACCAAGACAACATCATAAGAAAGGCCACTAGAATTGACATGTGAGGGAGAGACGTCAAGTTTTCATGTTGAACTGACACAAAGGCATGGTTAAAGCTTATATGCACTAGGTTGGTAAGTCGTCGATTGGAAAGAAAAAAGGTTTTAAAAAGATGAAAAAGGCCAATCATTTTCCAACTACATCTGTATCTCAACTTCAAATAAGAAACATGATACTGACCTCTCTCTGGCTTGCCCTGATCCTTATTATCAATTATTTTGCCAGCTTGCCAAGTCCTTGGGGTGCTTTCATTACTGCTACTGTAGCAACATTTATATGAAATTGTTGGCCCAGCCAATCCCGCATCATCTGAGAAAAAAAGATAATTGAAACTTTTACTTTAAAAAATCTAGCTCCTGTACAAGAAAAGAAAAGAGGTGGGGGAAGAGAGCTAGAAAAAAAATAAAACCTGTAGTCATCTGTGACATGTTCACTGGTGGTCCAGAGTTATAACTCCAGGTAGATGAAGATCCACTGGTAATTGGATTTCCAAGATCTGATGTTGTATCTGGCCGATAGAGATATCCAGGTTCAAGCAAAGTAGATGAAGATTGAAATAGCCCAGTCGCTTGTGATGCAACAACAGCTGTTAGAAATACACAAACAAATAAAGGTTAGTCCAGAATCAGTCATTCAATCCACAAACTCCTCCCACCCTCTCAAAGCCTTAACACAAAGGCAGAACATACTAACCACTTTTAGAAGCCTTTTGCGGGTAGGGATGAGCTGCTTTTCTCTTTGGACGAGGTGGAGGTACATGTTCACTTGTTCCACTCTTCTGAACCTTCAGAAAGTACTTTTGTGCATGACTCCGTATCTGCCGAGAACATCCATTACATTTTACATGCAAACATTTTGATGCTGAACATGTGGTTCACTGATAACTGTGACTGAATTCAAATACACCCATACAAACACACAGAAGCGCAAGAAAACAGTGAAGAATACGTAGTCCTGACCTATGCTCAGGAGGCCAAAATCCCTCGAATCATATTTGAGTTTAGGGACTTGAGAGTGGTGTATTAAGGCTTTATGTAAAATTTCTAACTTCAGGTACCATTAATATACCACATCCTAAGGACATCTCTAAAGTAAACTCATAAACAGGGAGTTTCATCACTTCTTTGATCAACTATGACCATTATAACGAAACTATCTTTACCATTTTAGAAACTTAAACTTGTATGCAATAGATAGGTGTTATGACTTTGACTAACAAATTTGTTCAAGTATGATTATGTGAAATGAAACCCATAAGCGTATGTTGACAACAATATCAGATGGAAAATGTAGATAAGACAGAAGAAAATCAAACGCAAAAGGTGAACTAACCTGTCACTCAAGTATTTGCAACAGTCTACACAATCAAGATATACAAATAATCATGCAATGCTAACAAGGACCATAGCTTCCAAGTGGTAAACTTATTGAGCATGTTATCACAAGGGAGCAATCACCTCATGAAAAAAACACAACAAATAGTAGGATTGTAAACTAATTCTCCCTCAAAGACCCTATTTTGGTGAAACATACACGGTAAAGGCCTCATCATATAATGCTTAAAGAAGATAGATTAGATTGTTTAACATACCTGTATGACAGTCTTTGACCCAACAAATGCTTCAATCTTCTTCCAATCACGATCAAATCTGTAACCAAAAGAATTTTAGGGCACACGGTCTATTAACCGACAAGTCAGAAAGCATATGCCTTACACACACATTGACATAGATAATCCCATAAAAAGCTTTATCATATTGTGACGTAACTGAATAACAATTTCTGCTTGTTAAGACCAAAAGGAAGATTTTTAGAAGTTTGAATGTTAGGCATTGCAGTCAGAGCTTGATGAACGTGACAAACTGAATTGTTTTAAAAATCAGAACACACAATAATATTTTTACCAAAATAAGTGGTAAGATTCAAAATCTTTCACTTTTATTGCTCTCGCCATATTCCTCAGCAACCCAAAATCTTCTCACTTCTGCATCAAACACTAAAGCCCTCGTTTCAAAAACCAAATTACAATTAAAATTAATAATAATAATTAAAAAAAAGAGATGCTTTCATTAACACTAGCGTACACCACAAAGCAAACTCAGAACCCAAACTTCGATAAGAACCCTTTATTCCCTCAGTTTGTTTTCAAATTCTCGTATTTAATCAATCACTAAAGTCCCAAGTTCAAAATCCAAACTATAATTAAAATGGAAAAAAATGTTTTAATTAAAAAAACCAAATTACTATATCAATCATTAACATCAAACTCAAAAACCTTTTTATTATTTTTTTATTCAAATTCTTTCATTTAGCTGAGATTTTGTCAATTAAGTGAAACTAAATCCAAATCTCTTTTCTAGCAACCAAGCAAAAATAAATGAATAAAAGAGAAGAGAGAGAGAGAGAGAGAAGTATAATGATACTTACAATTGGAGGGCTTCTAGAAACTTGTCATGCTCCTGTTCAGTCCAGCTCTCTCTAGACTTAGTAATAGTATAAGGTTTCCGGATCTTCTTACTCGAATCCTCCGAGAACGACATCACCGTATTATTATGATTATTATTAGTATTTACCGTCGAAACTGTATTGTTACAAGTATTAGTAGCAGTAGCAGTAGCAGTATTGGATGGTGTTGCTGCCGTTGTTGTTGGTGGTGGTGGCAGGGAATCGAGACCGGGTAACCCCATATTACTATTATTCATGGGATCAAAGAAATAAAAGCCTTGAGCCGGGTTAGGGTTAACCGACACCATTGAAAGAAAACAAAAACCGACTCTGATTATCTTCCGGTTCAGGTTGTTATGGATGGTCAGGTTTTCCTGTTAAGGTTTCTGTGCTGTGTGTTCTGTTTTGCAAGAAGGAGAGAAAGGGAGACAAGAGATTGCTCAGAAGTGAGGAAACAGAAATAGATGTCTTTTTTTATTTTTTTGTTTAATTAAAGTTTTTGTACTGAGGGTTCTGTTTTTGTAAGAGCTACGAAGGAAAGGAAAGGAAAGGAAAGGGAGACAATGGAAGTGAAGAGAAGAAGAGAGACGTGTGGTTTATAAATGTTTTAGATTTTGGGTTTTTTTATTCTTTTCTTTAATATAGACACACACACGTGGCAGTATTGAGCTGTCCAGAACTGAGAGTTGGGGTATCTGTGGATTCGGCAAGTGGCAGGCAATTAGAGTAGCTGTTATGTGTTTTTTTCTTTTAAATATTATTTAAAGTGCGGAAGTCACTTTTGGGTAACCGCCACAAGTCAAAAGCTGGTTGGTGCTTGAAGAAACTCTGAAATTAGGGGAGTTAAAAAAGATATTGATATACAAAAAAAAACATTTAAAGAGTCATTTTATAAGATTAAGATAAGATTTCTTATATAAATCTTATCGAAGCTTTTGTCTCCAACATATTCTTTAGTCCAAACTAATAAATTACCACACACCATCAAGCATCTAATTCATGAAATTGAGTGATGCTTGTAATTTCTTTTAATAAAATCTACAACCCTTTTAATTATATGATTTTCACTTTATAAATCATCTTTAAATCTATTATTTCTTCAAAAATATCTTAAAAGATATTTGAAAATACGATAATTATTGCTTTTTAAAGTTTTTTTTTTACAAACACATTAAAATAATATTTTTTATTTTTAAAAAATTACTTTTGACATTGAGATATCAAAACGATCTGAAAATAAAATTAAATTAAATTTTAACCAAACTCAAATCACAGCCAGACCCGAATATGTTCAATTTTAATTATTTTTTTATTTTTTTTTTCATACGGTAAAGAAATAAATTGATGAGACTTTTTTTATATTATATAAAAGTTAGATGATGATAATTTTTTTCATTTAAGGCTGGCCCTGCTGTCCAACATGACCGAATAGCGTTGCGTCCTGCCTCTCAACAGGATCTACTAGCGTAGGGTCCAGCTGTACTGCCAGACCTAACAGCTTTTGGACTTCTTGACCACCAGATCCAATATTATTGGGCTTGTCTGTGCAACCAGCCCTAAGATTATTTCACTTAATATATTTTTTATAAATTTTTATATTTTAAAAAAATTTATTATTAACCCACTATAAAATACAGAATAATATGCTAGTTAATTATAATTTCCTATACAAATTACCTTCACACTAAAAGATTTTGCATCATGGCAGCATATTGGAACCAGAAAATATAATTATAATTCGAGAATCTTCACGTCAACGGTTAGGATAATGCCACGTCTGGCCCTCATCCGAAGTAACTCTTGCACCCTTCCTAGGAGACACCGGAAAAGGTTGAATTTTGAAAGTTCTAGTACGGTCGAGAGACACCCGGGCTTGGGATCATCAGCTTGTTTGTTTCAAATATCTTGCCTTTTCGTTTAGCTAACACCAGCATTAGTCCTCGGGGGCTGGATTATTTTTTTCAAAAAAATATGTTTAGATTTTGAAATGAGGTCAACAAATATGAAATCAAATAATTGATCATAATAAACATGCAATTTCAATAATCAAGACCGCATCCAATCTAGAATATTACATAAAACAGTCACCTCAAATCATGAGATTCAAATTCTTAATAAAATAAATTATAAAACCTTTTTTTTATGGAAAAAACTCATATATCAAGTCATTAAATCTAAGGAACCTAATTTAAAAGAATCGTGAAATATTTTTTTATCAATTAAATATTAAATGATGAAATTAAATATATATATATATATATACAAAAATATTTTAAAAATATTAATTAAAATAATGATGATTAAAATTAAGATACAAGATGAATTTTATATTTAATTGAAGGGTGAAATTGAAAAAAATCAATTTAGTAAAAGGATAAAAAAATATAAAAAAATAAATATAAAAATCGACATAAAAAAATAAAAATAAAATGTTGTAATTAAAGAGTGAAAATGAAAAAAAAAATAACAACTTTTTACAAAAGAGCCAAGAAAAAAAATAAAAACCAAAATAATGAGGATCAAGTGGAAAACATAACACCATCAACTTGAAATGTGGGATGAAATTGAAAACTACTAAAACTTTTACAAAAGAACCAATGATAAAAATTAAAAATTCAAAGAATGAGGATTACATTGAATAATATAATATTTGGTAAATTGATATTGCATAATAAAATTCAAAACAAACAAAACTTCTAAAAAAAACCAAGATAAAAATTTTGAAATCAAAAGAATAAAAATTGAAATTGAAATATCAACAATCAAGAGGGTCAAGTTGTAATTTTTTGAAAGAAAAGGGTAAAAAAAAGGTCATTCAATGCCAAACCGGATCATTAACAGAGACGCACAACACCAACAAAAAAAGAACACGACGACGCTTCCACCACCAAAAGACGCGTGTGCCTCTCATGTGCCCCTAGATGCCGTACACATGTGCCCGTTTTTATTTATTTAACCAAACACAAAAATGCCTTTAAGATGACTTTGTAATTAAAAAAAAAAAAAACCTTTGTGAAAAAGCCAGAAACGGCCCTTAATCTCATGCTTAATTTTTTTTTATTTTAAGGGTATTTTCATAGTTTAATTGTGCATTTTAATTGTTTATTATTTTTTATACTTGTGCAAATACCAAAGTGCCCCTTGAGTTCAATAATAATAGCCAAAAATCCATTGTAAAAATATAAAATTACCCCTTATACCAAATTTAGTTTTTTGCTTCCAATGTTGTTTTGATCGTTTTACCATGCAATCAAGAAGGAAAAATATTTATTTTTTTCTGCTCTATTTTATAATGACAAATGGATCATGCAATAAAATCTCAATACCTTTCTAAGCCTATTTTAAGTTTTCTAGGTGGAGAGACAAAAACATCATTACATCGTTCCTATGAATACTAACAATAAATCTAGAGTTACAGTACTTTCCCATAAGGTTCTAGTTTCTTTTAATTAAAAAAACAAATCAATTAAAAAAAACTCGAGTTAACTCTCTAAATCCATGACTTGTATCATAAGATCAGGATAAACAAATTAATAAACAAACAAACTCAATAGTACAGTATAAAATTAAAAAAAAATTAATATTCAAGTAATCAGTGATTTGTGAGGAGGAAAGAGTGAATTCTGCTCCACAATTAGTTTATGTTAATCTACTAATATAATAATGTGAAATGCTGATTTATGCTTATGAAAACTTGGAACTAGCAAATACAATATGGTTGAAAGGGGAGTTTAACTGGTATCACCAGTGATTCATCGAAAACCGCCAAGAAATTGTTCTCTGTTAGTCGCTGTATTGACTGAAGACCCCACAAATATTTTCTGAACAAATACCCTCGTAGCAACCGGCAACAAGGTATCCAAGGCAACATGCTGCATATTTAGGCAATAAGAAAGTGTTGATCATGATAATAAACGAGTCTGTTTCCTACGTTATAGGATCCAAGAAATGGTTGTAAGAAATAAGATTTTCGTAGATGTTTCTATCTGGATGCTTTGTTCAGAAATTGAGCTTTGTTATGTAGCATCAAATAGAAAATAAAGATAGACACCAACCGATGGTATTACTTGAACCTGAGATTTGTCCTCAGCTCCCCCAGCATCAGAAGAAGATGGTGTGTTATTAGTTCATACACATTGGTTGATATCAAACAATATTGATTGAAATTAGAAATATGAAATACGAGTAAGAGATTTTAAGCAATTATTTTGATCATTTAAATGGTCAATGCGAGACCAGCAGGCATTGATTGGAAGGAGGTGTTAAGCACTTTTATATGAATGATGATAGCAGAAGCTTTCCTCCCCATAGTTTTCCGCTCTCTCAAGCGATGTTGTGGGCTCCGAAAAACCATGTGAGGTTTCACTTTGCAATTTGCAGGTTATTGCATATTCTAGGTGTTGCTATTTGTTTTTGTATTTTAAAAGTATTTTAAAAAAATTTAAATTTTTTTATTTTTTTACTTCAAATTAATACTTTTTTGTGTTTTCAAATCATTTTGAACGCTGATATAAAAAATAATTTTTAAAAAATATTATTTTGATGGATTTCAAGTAAAAAACACTTTAAAAAACAATCACAACTATACTCTCAAACACACCCCAACATCCAGCGTTACCTTCAAGGCTTTATCATTCCAAATCTAAGATTTTGCAGGTCACTAGGGAAGAACTTGCAAAACCTAACCGCCCAAGGTCTACAACCTTGATACTTGCAGACATAAGATAAAACCATTAGCATCTGTCTTTATGTATTCTGACCCTAAAAGAAAATTCTGTATGCATGCTGTAATTAGCCATTAGCCCTAGCCTTTTGAGATGGCTTGAGTGCATTTAATTAAACATTACAAAGAGAAGGTGAAGAAATCATGATAAACTTGTACATCGATTTTAAAAAAAAAAATATTCTGACTTCACGGCCATCAAGGTTTTTATGGCATCATTAAACATAAAACCTGAATCAACTATATTCATGCCTTGTGAACTCATCTATCGAATTTAGAAGTTCTTACCAGTCAAGAACTACTTCACAAGCCCGGAATCAACAACGCAAATGCAGCTACCATTAAAGCTAGAGATGATGATAAAGCATTGGTTGACAAGTACCTACCAACAAAATGGACACTTTAATGGAATTTCATTAATTCATTAAAGTAGAAACAATCATAAATTTGAAGAAAAAATGGACAGCTCTCGTAAATTATAAAGTACATTCATTTCAGCAGAAGGCCAAACATCCCATGGGCAATGGGTGCATATATAGCTGATAACTTACAAAACCAGTAAGGAAAAAAAAGGAAAAGAATGCTTTACTAAATTGTTTTGAGGAAACACAAACCTCAGAAGAATAACATAATGGGCAGCTGAGAAGGATAATGAAATGGGCAGGTAAAAAGGTTGGGTTTCTCAACTCTTGCTTGCACAATTTAATCTAGCCAACGACTAACACCATCTTCTCCCACGGCTGCCAGAATCTCAATGCGTACTTCCAAAACAGCCTGTAATTTTTATGCAAATTAAGGCAATTCAGAGAGAAAGGACAGGTGCAGGAATTGTATTCTCTGTGCATGTGCTGGGTGGAAGGGGGTGGTAAGTTAGTTATGACATTTTTATCAACTTTCATGCAATTCCTTCTTGTGTGCATAAAAATGCGGAACTGAACAATCAACCTTAGCAACCATCTAATTACTGCTATTTTTTAGCAAGACTATAATTAACCATTATAAATCTCTGTTTATTAATGCTTAACAGAATTGAAGACAGTTGGAGGAAAATTATCTTGCAGCTTAATGCAGAGGGAGAGAGTACCAAAGGATTTCTACAGTTAACCAGCCGGCATTCCTCCAAAGAACCTTCCAACATCCAACTCTCCCAAACATCAAAACTGTGACTGGCAAAGACAAATTCCGTTCTTCTGTTAATCTGCAATTTTCAAGATAGAATTCAACCTTAATCCCAAGCAACCAAATAATTACATTTAATTTACTATGAAGATACTTGAATATTTGCAAGTTATGCATTTATTCAATCATGCTGGAAAATAAACAACAGAACATGGATCAAAGATGGACATGCTCTTAAATGCAATTTTTATTTTTCTTCAAGAATAAAGATCACAATGAGAACAAATACAATGCCTGATTAAACAATAATAACATGTATCTTGTTCTTTGAAAAAATGCAACCCACAAAATAGTCAAATCCAAAATCTGATTTTACAGAGCAAAAGTCCACTTCCCTAGAGTAAACCACCATAAAGCAGCAATACAATAAAAATAAAGATATTTATGAACCACAACAGATACAAAGGTTCAGTATGCCCCGGTTATAAGCATTTTACGAGAACTCAACATGTATAAAGAAGGCCCTATCAGCCAAAGAAAAGGAACAAAGCTAGTTAAAAGAAGCATGACCATATAATGATCATAACTTGCCAGGACATGAACTTGGAGCAGATATTAGTTCCATCAGCAGTAACTTTTAAACATAAAGCACAGCAACACTCTCTAGCTACTCAATCTTACAAGATATAAAGTACCTGCAATAACTTTCCACCAGCAGCAAAAGAGCGCAACCCAATTGTATCCTGCAGAAAATGTATCCATAAAAACACATCAGCTAACTCAACAGTTAAACCCATTCCCAATTACACAAAAGAAAAGCAAGGAAAAATTTCTGCCAAACAAACCTTGCTTCTGAAAACAACAAGGAACTGTGCTGCAGGGTCTCTTTTCGTCACATTTGACATAGCATCCAGGAACCAGCCACCTCCTTTAACTCTTTGCCTGGAGACATGGAGTGCAGAGTGATCTCTTGCATATAAAGCTATAATGTGCCCATCTTTGAGAAGCTTGTCAGACTTTCCACTGAGCTTCTTGCCTGATCTTGAAAGCTGGCCAGAAGTTGGATCTTGCGTTAATTCTATCGGTGTTTTCCTACTCCTTGAGTCTTCAGGGGATGCGAACCGAGAACCAGAACTTAACACTTGATCAGTGCCACTCATAGCAGTATCATCTTCTTGATGTGAAGTAATTTCTTTCTCTAATTGAGAAGGATCATCTGATTTCTGTTGGGATTTTTGATGGCCATGTCTTTTTTTTGCCTTCTTGCCTAATCGGTTCCGTCTTCCTTCAGTTCTTGTGGCCATATTTTGAGACATGCCAGAAACCTGAGCTTTGCTGGTAGATTCTATTGATTGACTAATGACTTTTTTGTGATAGCTTTCTAGTGTTACCTGAACATCATCTGTCAATTGCTCAACAACAGAATCCTGCAGGGTACTTTCTTTGTCTTGTCTGTGAAATTGATCGCTTTCCTCACCTATTTCACTTTCTTCCTCTTCCTCGTCAGAAACGGCATTTTTTGGTACAGTCCCATCAAGGAAGAATGACTGCAGTATAGAGATGGCTTTGTCCCTTATCTCCATCCACACTTCTTCACTGTAATCTGCACTGCGTGGAAGTATCAATACATTGGGCATCTCTTTCACCTGAAGCAATAGTTTATGGGATGGATCACTCAGACTAGGAGATGCTGTATTCCGAGTTAAATATCATACAGTATTCACATAAACATTACCAAAATCAAAGAGCACGTTCAAAGCTTTGAGACCTCAACAATTGCTGCTCGGCATATGATATCTAGGTAGGAAGTGTAACAATAAGCTAGCATTGGTTTTTGTTCAAAGACAGAAGGGACGAGAGAGAACAATACAAAGGGGTTGAGATGGAGATGGAGATGGAACAGGGGTAAAGATGGAGTTATTTTGGTGGTAATGCACAAGATAAAGTGTTTGTTCGGTTGATGATATACAAGACAATACAAAATGTAGAAGAACTCTTTACCGTTGTATTATTTTGTTTTTATACGACACATTTAAAACACTAGACAATTTTTTTTTTCATTATTACTCATGTCTTATTCAATAATTTGTCAATAATAATAATATAGTTCTTTTCATTTCACATTATGCTAAAAATAAAAATATTTTTATTTCAATTTCAGAAAAATTATTCATTCAATAAATTATTAATTTATTAATTATTTTGATTTTTATGTAACTCTAGAAAAAACATTATTTATCTAATAAATGTCTAATAATTGTAATTTACTTTGGCTAATTCATTTTTTCTTTTTGTAAATATAAATTAAGAAAATTTATAATCTACTTTAGTCAGTTAGTTAGTTTTCTTACAATTTTAATTTGATGGAATGATAAAGAAAATTTTAACATAAAAATACATATATAAAAAAATGGAATGGGTATATATATATAAAAAGAAGAAGAATCATCCAGCCTCAATCTGAAACCAGGCTCAGGTGTGCCTGCGCTGGGACACAGCCCAGACATGCAAGTTGGAAGGAAAATGACATGTCGTCTATCTTCATCTTCTTTACCAGGTCTCGCATGTTTCTTGGGAGACTATTGGAATCCGGCATGTGCGCCAGCCACCATGAAAAAATCACTTTTTGGCTGTTTTTTAGGGGGAAAAAACATATAACACTCCCCTAAACCTTCTAAACACAAATATAATCTTACAAAACAAATTAACCAGCAAATCAATACAAAAATTCAATTTTAAAATATTTAGATATAAAACTTCAAATCTCTCTCTCTCAAACCTTGTGACAAAATTGTATAATTTTTGTGTCTATGAATTCCTTATGACGAGCATTTTCTTTTGAAGGCAGTACTGACTGGTTTTGTGGTTGGATCCTATCTAGCCAAAATTTTATCTGTCCACTCCTTATTCTCTCTTCTTAATGTTTTTCTTATTTTTATGATTTTTTCTTTTATTTTTTCTTTTTCAAATTCAATGGTAGAAATTGAATATTATAAAATTAATTGTTTGGATCTTAAGTTGGAGATAGAGATGAGAATTTTCAAATGTTTTCAAGGACATTTTTGGAAAAACATTATTATTTATGTGTCTAAGACATGTCCCGTCTGTAATTTTTTTAGAGGTACATAAATTGGCTCAATTTTTATCCAGGATACGAATTCAAAAATGAGTTTTTACCCCTGTCTGCGCTACCAAGCAGGTATCTATCCCGATTTCCTTCATCTCTACTGTCTCGAGACAATAACCAAATGCCACCTAAGGGACTTTATCCTCTAAAACTTGGAAAAAGAATTTGGTGTTATTCCGATCCATAATCAAGTAACTGAAAGTTAGAAAAGAATAGAGATTTCTTAAGAAACAAGCATGCTCAAAAGTGCAATGGTTGATTTAGAACAATAGAAATCAAGTGATTAGAAGAGAGGGGGAGGGGCAACATATAGGAATACCTATACTCCACACAACCTTTTTTCAATTAAACTGGAAAGGGTGGATAGCGCTTAGCAATTTGGTTACCACTATACTGATACTAGACATAGAGAACTAGAGGTGTTTGTCAACCTACCCAACCCAACCCAACCCAACCCAACCCAACTAACTTAGTTATTTAGGAGGGGGTAGAGTAGGTTATTAATTAATTATAAAGTAACTGACATTTCAAATTTGTCCACGAAATGTTATAGATACCATGAAATAACACACTTCCTTCAAACTGCTTATAGATACCCTAAAACTAACAATGTGATCCGATTCATAAATCATACATACCCATGCTTCCATCCACTGTGGTCCTTCAGCACCATCCAAGGCACAACCAGCCAAGGTCCCATCAATCAAAAGCTGCTTTAAAGCACAATCATCCAGCAGCTGACTGCTACCCGTATTCACAAGAAATGCCCCTGTAAGGAAGCAAAAGTGGTTCCTTTAACATAAATACCAACAGGAAATAATTTATCGCAAACTTTTCAAAATGAGTAAGAGTAATGTACCTGGCTTTATATGCTGCAAACACTCTGCACTAATAATCTGAACAGTTTCATTAGTTAAAGCACAGTGAAGTGAAATAAGATCACTAGCAGCTAGCAAATCATTAAGAGTATCCATTCTTCGAGCAGCTGAAGGAAATGCAATAGAAGACCTGCTTAATATTCCTGGCCCCTACATAATTTGATTTGGGAAAAAAAGTGAACAAAGAGCAAGTCCAAGTTGAAAGAACAAATAAACTGTGCACCAGAAATTGAAAGCAGAAAAGCGCACAAAGCAACTCAATGCATTAAATTAGAGAGCAGCTACAATTCAAAGAACGTCAAATCCCACAACTCAACAACTTCTAACAGAATGCTTCTCAATCCTACCCGAATTGCATCTTCCAAATGCCATTATAAGAAAGCGCCCAGCTTATCAAATATAACATCATTTATGCTTTATCAAGATTTTTATTTTATTTTATTTTATTTTTTCCATAACAAAGATAAGTAAACACCAGGCCCCATAAACAAATAATTTGGAACTATTTACAGAAACAAAATGTATTCTTTCCGCATAAACCTCATAAAGCATCAAAGTGAACTTCATTTCTCATATGCCCATAAATCAATTACATCAATAAAACACGTAAGTTTTGAGTCGCTCTAACATTAAACATCAATTGAAAAAATAACAATTTTCTTCAATTTAATTCACAAGCAACAAAAACAATCTAAAGATAACATCTTTAGCACCAAAATCAACACTTAACTAAACAGCTTGAATAACTAAGATTTTTCAAAATGCACAAATAAATACCTCATGCACATCAAAATAAAGCACACTTATTTTGAAAGCCAAGCTTCTAGTAGCCAAAGACTTAGCCGATGCAGATCTACCAACAATGCCCAATACCAGACCTCTACACCTCCTCATTCCTCTACAAAGAGGCTGTACCGAGCCAAGCCAACCGGAAGCTGACAACGTATGTCTTGATAACAAGTGCGTCCGGCGAAGCAAGCCGAGAAACAAAGCCATAACCGTGTCCGCGATCTCCTCGGCTCGAGAATTGTCAACGTGGACAAGCCGGAGACCTAAATCGGCAGCAAGAGCCGAGTCGACGGCTCGGTCAGCCGATCCCAGGCATAGGATAAGCTGGTAAGGACGGAGACGGCGTTGGGCAGCGCGTGGGAGGTAAGCGAGGGAGTGGAGGAGGACGGCAGCCGCTGATTCAATTTTGCCACCGGAGAGACGGCTGAGAGGAACGTGTTCGATTGAAGCGACGCCGGATAAGGAGTCTTGTTCGATGGCACAATCTTCGATGCAGTTGAGAGTGACGACTAGAGGGAGATTTTGTTGTGGGGGAGGAGGGTTGGTGGTAAGGTGGTGGAGTGACATTGTCGTTGAGGATCTATTATTCGTGGCGCTCATTTACAATTTTTGTTCAAGTTAGGGTTTAAAGTGAGGAATTTGGGGCATTTTTTGGAGTTTAATGGAGGAGGAGGAGAGAAAAGAGAGCACCTTTTTTTTTTTTTTGTGAAATGAAACTTGAAAGAGAGAATTGATGGTGTGTCGTTTTTTCAGTTGGTTCGTTTTTGCTTCCTATGTCATTGGAGAGGGTGAAATGTACCTTGCTGGTCTAGGCACTAGACTAGACTAGATCTGACCCCTGGTTCTTCAAGTTTCTGAAAACTTGCAGTAATATCCTCAAGACTCTGCGGTTTCTTAATTTTATTTTATTTTTCTAATTTGATTTCTTGTATATTTTGAAAATTCTTGAATTTTTTTTATTTTAAATTATTTTTTAAATATTTTTAAATATTAATATTATAAATATATTATAAATTTTAAAAATATATTATTTTAATATATTTTTAAATCAAAATACTTTAAAAAAATTGTAATGACGACGTAGTTTTTTAATATATTTGAGAGTGTAGTTATATTTTTAAATCAAAATACTTTAAAAAAAATTGAAAAGATATACTAAAATAGTATGTTTGGAAGTGTGGTAGCGGTTGCTTTTCAAAGTATTTTTCATTCCAAAATACATTAAAATAATATTTTTTTTTATTTTAAAAAAATTATTTTTGATATCAGTACATTAAAATGATCTGAAAATATTAAAAAATATTAATTTAAAACAAAAATTTTAATTTTTTTAAAAATACTTTTAAAATACAATGGAAAAAACACATCTTATCTGCCAGCCATTGTGTGTTATTTGATTTTTGAAGAGTTGAAGTAAAATTGTTTAGTTTACTGTTTAAAAACATTGCATAATGACCTTCTATCCAGTGTTTTAAAACCCGGACCGGCCCGGCGGGTCGACCCGGGACCCGACCGACCCGGGCTTGAGACCGATCCGGGTGAAGGCAAAAACCCGCTTGGGAATTGGCCCGGGAAAACCCGGTCGACCCGGCGGGTCGACCCGGGACCCGTTCCACCCGGTGAGACCCGGTCAATTTTTTTTTTATATTGCCAATTATGAAACGACGTCGTTTTGGCCTTTTAAAAGGCCAAAACGCTAAAAACTGAAGACAAGAAGAACAAAGCAATCTCAGTTCCAAAACTTACAATTTGCAAACCTAATTGAAACCCAACTGATCGTAGAGGACGTTTTGACAAAGGAGCAGAGGACTTCCTGCTGCTGCCGCTGCCTCTTCTCTTCCTTTGACCTCCGCGTCCCGGCTTATTGCACCTGCTGTCTCTTCCGGGTAGTATTGCAACTACTCTTTCTTTCATTCTTTGTCTCATATCACTATTAAGCCAAAAAGAAGAAAGCTTTCGATTCAATCCGTCCTAGCTCTTGTCTAAGGATTCAAAGCTGGCAAAGTAGTAGAAGTTGTCTCAGGGCTTGTGGTAACTCTCTTTATTTGGTGGTGCTCCGCCGGGCAGTCCCCTGAGTTTGGCCACAGACAAATAATGACCACTGCCTTGTGTCATTATTTTCTTTCTGCTCCTTTTGCATCATGTTTTAAGTGCCGCACACAACCTGTAAACCAGAACCTATGTAACCTTGGAAGAGAAATCCTAAGCATTACAGTGAGTTTTAGCTTCAAATACTCTGTCAAATAAAAGGACATGAAGCTTAAGTTTCCAGCTAGACTTTTTGGCAGTTGGCTATGCGACTTAATGTTTACCCTTTTCTGTATGGCTCACTTAATTGAATAATTATCTGCAGTGTTTTTTTTTTGGTTGACCCGGGTTAACCCGGGTCAACCCATCTGACCTGTGACCCAATCACTTGACCGGGTCGATGACCGGGTTGGGTTTCAAAACTATGCTTCTATCTACTTAGGGAACGTTTGGGAACGCGGTTTAACCCGCGTTCCCAAAAAATTTGAATTTTTTTTTTTACTAAAATTTAATATGATTTGTACTTTTTGGATCGTTTTGATGTGCTGATGTTAAAAATGATTTTTAAAAAATAAAAAAGTATCATTGGCATGTATTTTAACACGAAAAATTATTTGAAAAGCACCCGCAACCACACTGTCAAAGAAGCTCTTACCCTCCTCCAGTAAGTTTTTATGTCCAAATTCAAACATTAAATTCTAAGTTAGCCTGAAAAAGGGATTCCTGCTCACCTTTTCTCTTTTAATCCAATATTAAGTTTGCTAATGTTATGCATCGATGATACATCTCAATTGTGAAATTGTAATAAACATCAACAATATAGTTTTGATGATAAACTGACATAATCTTATCACAGTTTTTATATTTAGTTGTAGTTAATAAACATTTTAAGCTAACCTAATCCTAAGTAAAGGAGAAAGAACAAGTAATGGGTCTCACTTGTCTGGCCAACTCGATATTTAACATTTGAATTTGAATAAAAAGCCTTGTTTAAATAATGAAAGATTTAGGTGGTGTTGAGATTATAGTAGTAATTGGTTTTTAAATTGTTTTTTTGATTATAAATGTATTAAAATAATATTTTTTATATTTTTTTATAATAATCCAAAATTATATAAAAATAGTAATTTGAAGAAAAAAATAATTAATTTACAAAATCTTTTTTTAAACACAAAAACAAACATACTATATTAAAAAATATAATTGACAAAGGGCCACATTAAGAGAATAAAAAAATAAAGGGACTTCTGATATTACTAGCCTGAATTTTACCTGTTTTCTTTTACGTGAATTTTACCAATAACTGGCCTTTGTTCAAAAAAAAAAAAGAAGTCAAGAACCTGGTTGGGCTAAGCTACACTGGGGAAAAAAAAAAAAAAACCTTCATTTTTACACTTCCAAGGTGTATGGCAACAAAAGGTGAATGGTGAGAATTAAATTTTTATTTTGTAGGTGTTCAGTTAAAATGAAATTAAAAATTACACAGCTTTATTTTCATGGAAGGAGGTGGAAATAAAATAAAAACGAGAATGGGTTTTTTTAAAATAATAATATTTATATTCATTGATATCAAATACTTGTGCTGTTATCATTGCCTCAAGCACCACCATCTGACATTTGAAAATAAATAAATAAATAAATAAATAAATATATATATATATATATATATATATATATTGTTACCATTATTCTTCCTCCTCCACTGTTGTCATCAGTAGTATTAGAGAAAAGTTAGAAGTATTAGAGAAAAGTTAGAGTTGGTGGAGTTTGACGAGTGGATTCGGAAAGTTGATGTAGGATCAGATACGAAGATTTTATCGCAAGGATGGTTGTCAGGTGAAAGTGAGTGGATTTTTCTTTCTTTTTTTTATTTTTTTTTTTTGGTATAACCTGAGGTGTCGGACCTGCTTACGCGCACCACAATTAATCTCTGAACCCATTGAACACCCTACAAGCTCAGTGGGCAAGTAAGGCACCGCGGGGATGGTTGTCAGGTGAAAGTGAGTGGAATTTTTTTTTTTCCTTTTTTCTTGATAACTTGGGGTGTCGGACCTGCTTACGCACATCACGAATAATTTTCGGACTCATTAAACACCCTGCAAGCTCAGTGGACAAGTAAGGCACAATAGGGATGACAGACATGCACAGAGAAGATCGAACCTGAATGTAGAGAAAGGGAACAAATTCATTTTCTCGCTAGGCCACGACCTCAAGAGCGAGTGGCTTTTTCTTTATTGTTATTGTTTTTATGTGTTTGGTTGGAATGTAATTTATGGCAAAGTTTTTTTTTCAATGTTGTTTTTTGTTCTTGTTTTTGTCAGTGATTGATGACGAGGACAACAGTATAGGTGTTGGTGTTTTAAATTCGTTCGACTTGTTGAATTAATTTTCATTTAATTGTTGTGGTTAATGTATGGATGCTATTGTTGAATATGTCATAGAAATATAGGGTGAAATATACTGTAAAGAGCTATTTTTTAGCTATTATTTTTCCTATATTTTAAGGGAGATTTTGTGAATTTGAGGCCGTGAATGTGAAGCATTTAGGAGAGATTTTACATGTCTATAAATTTACTGGTTTAGAGAGCTTATAGGCACACAATAATGGAAAATTGTGAAGGGAGAATGAAATCTAGTTTTGTATAGTTCGCTTGGCTTACAACTTTGTGTTTAAAGATGGTATGGTCATGGAATTGCATGACATGGAAGAGAGAGAAGGAAGCGAGAGAGAGAGAGAGAGAGAGAGAGGAGGGAGGAGAAAAGAAAGGAGAAGAAAACAGAAAAGGAGAAAGGAAACAAAAAGAATTTTACAATTTTATAGATAGTTCATTGACACATATCATATTATGTTTTCTCATTAAAAATAGGCAGAGATTGTAAAGGAAGGGTCCAATTTTAAATGGCCCACAGTACCAGGATGGTAAAGGATTAATCATGTGTTAGGTTTGGAGATGTGGTTGTTTTTTTAAAAAAAAATACAACTCTTTTAAAACATAAATCACACTTTATAAAAACAAAAAATATATATTTTTTATGTGGATCCCATCAAAAAAAGTCAATCATGCTTTTAAACCAAATATTCTTTATTTGTTTTGGAGGTTGAAGTTGAGTTTTGTGTATGAACCCGCCAAAAAAAATAGAAAAACAAATTATGTATAATTGGATTCTACCCGACCTGAACCTCAACCATAAAAGCTAAACACAAACACACTTGCAAAAGTGTTTGGTACTGGAAAAGCTTGTGTGAAACCCATTCAAAACTGCGATCAAACTATTGGTTTTGCAAAAGCAACAATAAAATATTTTTGGTGTTTTATGGAGAAAGAAAGTAAATTGATTATTATTGTTTTGTATAAAGTTGTAAAAATAACCTTTGGAAATCCTTCTGCATATTTTAACTCTAGCCTGAAATTGACCCGAAACAAATATAAATAGATAAAAAATGTTTTTACCTGTTCAAGTTTGGATCAGATTTAAGTAAGTTCGAGTCGAGTAGGGTATGAATATTGTCATGCCCAACCCGAAATTCATCAATAGCCCTAAAATTTGAAATAATTACAATTATATCAAGCTATATATATAAAAAGTTGTCACACTTCACCCTCACCAGCCAACTTCCCTTCTAAACACTCTCTTCCTCCTCCTGCTCTGTACTTTTCTCTCTTGGTCATTTTCATAGTTTTGAAATCTCCAGGGGGTCGACTAAGGATCCGGCCGACCCGGGGCTGGAACCCAATGTAAAAAGTCATGACCCAATGTAACCCGGCGGGTTGACCCGGTGACCCGACAAAACTCATTTGCAACCCGTTGACTTTTGTTTTTTTTTACTAAAACGATGTCGTTTTAATTTTTTTTTAAAATAGGGATTGACTCGGCCGACCCGGTGAAAACCCCGTAACCCGGTCAAAACCCAGAACTCGGGCCTTGGACCGAGCCGAGTTTAAAAACTATGGTCATTTCTATAAACCAGACACCACCCACCAACAAGTCCGTCACAAGCTAACCATTAAAGCGGTGCCACCCATCGTCCACACCAATCCAAGAGATGAGAATTTGTTTTTTGTCCACCATTTTATCTGTTTAAAATTGTAGGAACGATTGTAGTTCAAAATATTTTTTATTTAAAAATACATCAAAATAATTTTTTTTATTTTTAAAAAATTATTTTTGACATTAACATATTAAAACAATTTAAAAACATTAAAAAAATTAATTTTAAATAAAAAAAAATAATCAAAATTTAAAGGATTTTGCATCACGATCCGAAACAGGCCTAAGTTAGATTTATATGTATAATATGTTGTTATCCCTTTCGATTTCGATTTATTACAGACTAACCAAGCAAGGTCATGCACTGCAAAAGATTTGAAGTAGGTCATGCACTGCAAAAGATTTGAAGTTAAAATTTGAATTAACTAAATCCCTTGTTTTTACTAGTGACAAGTTAATCATATTTTAAGCAAAGATGTCCACGAATCGTAGAGTACTAGAGGAGACTTCAAATATCTAGTCCTGCATAAGTGCATAAAAAACTAGCATTTCATAACCTATCCTCAGGCTAAATGGGAATAAAAACCTGGCTCAATGCCTCTAAGTTCCTCGGAACTCAGAAGATGGCAAAAATTAGATCACCAAAATAACAACACTACCATATGTGGTTAAAAACACTTTCCATTATTTCAGGGGGCAACACGCAGCTTGGAACAAATTAATTAAATGCAAAAATGAGCAGCAGTTTAGGTTGGAAGCAAGGAAAGAAAAAAAAAAGAAAAACCACGTTACACTTCTAGCAGGGAGATAGAGAGCTACACAAATATATTACAAGACTCAGAGAAATATGTGCATTTTTATAGAGGCACACTCGCACCACCAAAAACCCATGCAGGCCTGTGAACAGGTCTGTACATCTATTGCAGGTTCATCAGACGATTGAAGCTGTCAATCCCTCCATAGCCTACGCCAAAACTCGGCTAGTCCAAATAGTCAAAGCAGATTTGCATTACATCCATGTGTACCAATATAAATCATGGTCTGATAAGCAACTGGAGGAATGAGAGGAAGAACTTTAAGCTGGTCTCCTTGTCAAGAAAGATCTTAAAACTACAAAACAAATATGCTGTACAAGCTCCACGCCATTTACCAGAACTCATGCTTAACAGATCAAGCCTGCCTTATCTGTTCCACATCTTCGACATCATACATTGAGCAATATTACAGACGTGCTTCTAAATTCTGAATGATCTCTAACTGTTTTTGTTCATAGACGATAGCAAGCAATTAGATGGAAGTTCATAAAAACCTCCTCCTAAAATTCCGGGTAGTTGCTTGATAAGAGCGCATAAGCAGTCCAACACCAATGCCAACACCAAGGCACATCCCAAGGCCAATTCCAACACCAACTCTCACACCAGCATTAAACCATGAAAGTTGTCCATCCTCACCATAATACATGTCTTGTGAGTAGTATCTGTTTCCGATTTTCTCATCTGAATCATAGCCATCATCACCTTCGGCTTCAGTAATCTGCACAAGGGGGGCCAATATTAATGAGACAACTGGAATAACACAAATTATAGATGAGGGCGTGCTATTCCAAGTAAACTGATGCGTCAATAACCTTCCCAAAACACATCATCAGGAAACCTCTCTAGACATATTGAATCATGTTTGTCCTAGCACTGAACCTGAGCAGTTGTTCACATCATGGATTCATATTGATTAAAATATGAAAAAAGATGTCCTCAAAAAGCTTCTACGGCTGATCCACAGTTGAATATCTTGAAGACCATGATTCCTTCCTTTGAGCAACATGCATTTGCATGATTTATTTCGATAAGATAAAAACACACAATCCAGTTCATTTATGATCAACTCCCGAGTTGCGCACAATGCCATTGACTGACAGACCTAAACAAGTGGCAATAATTACAAGAAGGGAGATGCTTGTTGTATACTATCATCTTAACATCTTCCTTGGCCTTCTCCGAGATCTTAATTAACTTCCCATCATATATTACAGATATTGAGTTAACAAAAATAGAGTATATTCAAAATTTTCAGATTCTTAATGGCAACAGGTGTTTTTTTCACTCCATTTGCTTGCGCGTGCCAATCATGGTCTTACAAGCTACCTCCTCTCTCTCACCAAATAATCAAGTAGTTCAAGAATCTACTTCTCACAAAATGCAAAAAAGTGGGTGCCCTTGATAGATTAAGAAAACAAAAATCGTAATGCAATTTTAGGTTCGCAGGAAACAATTCAGAACAAGGACCAGCAGATCTAATGCACTGATCCTTGACCACATTGCAAAACTACAACTTAAAACCATACAAATCAACATCAAAATCCACATTACCTGCGATGTACAAAACTTATAAACTCATAATCAGAATTAACTCAACTCGGGCAACTTCAATTCAAATTAAGCTACTACAAAAGGCAAGCAAACAAAAGCCCACAACACTCACAACTGCACCTCCCTGCAATATAACAACCAATACACAACAGCAAAAGACCTGCATTTCCTCACTTAACATTCTCTAGAACAAAACAACTTATTTTTCAATCATTGTATTTCCGATTAAAATTCCAAACAAAGAGGGATGCATTAATGATAACAAGATAAATTTACCTGAACTTTGCGTTGTCGAACCAACTCATTACTAATAACACCATTTTGCTTCCTATTGTCCAGCTCCTCATCCTCTGGAATCGCATCAAGCATCGCATACCTAGAAGCTTTCTTCCTCGGACTAACCAAAATGGTCTTCGTCAAAATCACCGGAACACCTCCACAACAACCAGCAATATAAACCTCGATCACGGGCGCCGAAACCCCCAATTTAAACACCGATTTCCCTTCAAAAACACCAGTCGCCAAACAGCACTCTAAGCACCACCCTGTCTTCGCATCATTCTCCAACCCCCCTACACTCCCATTACTCCCCCACGATGTCGTTTCAATCCTCTCCAACGACCCACACAAAACCATATCCTTGTTATCCAATACTTCGAATTCAACCCCGCAGGTGACTCGCACGCTGTCCGTGCTAACATACGTGACCTCTGACAATTCCTTGTTGAGGCGGTCGCGACGGAGGGTTAAGGTGGCGGAATCAGCAGCGGGGATTTTTGAGCCGTTGATTTCAAGTGGAGTGCTGATTGAACGACCGAGATGGCGAAGGGTTAGGTGGCCTGGTACGCTTTCGATGACGCAAGGAGTTACTCTTACGTAGAATAACCGGACTTCGAGCCATGAAGATGATTTGTTCGTTATTAGATTGTTGTAGGAATGTGATTCGTTGTAGTTTTGATCCATTGAACCCTAATTAATTCCTTCAAATTGGAATCGGAAATGGGGATTTCCGGATTTTGATTTTGATTTTGAATTTTTTTTGTTAAATCATTTGAGATTTTATTTTTTGGAATTTTGGGAGCGAGGATTAGAAGCAATGTTTATGGGGGGAGGAGGTTTCTTTCTTCTTTTTTTGGAGAGGAAAAGGGTTTTGAATTTGAAAATTTACGTGAGAAATCAGGGCTTTTAAAAGTGATTTTGAGTGTCTAAGGAGATGTTGCGATTTGCGAATGCGAAGGACAGAGACACACCAGGTCAAGATTTTTTGATAAGAAATAGTGAGGAGGAGGAGGAGGA
>Ga0307509_10001620_pt1 | contig 37755 bp, 49 predicted proteins | sample 10_EM_MG_FD_202245 | JGI IMG/M metagenome (GOLD analysis project Ga0307509, IMG submission 202245) | Populus trichocarpa ectomycorrhiza microbial communities from riparian zone in the Pacific Northwest, United States - 10_EM | ecosystem: Host-associated > Plants > Roots > Unclassified | place...
GCCTTATCCTAGGTTTACCAGCTATTTGTATAAAGTATACGAGACCATACCACCTCTGGATACCTCTTGGTATACCATTTGGGCTAAGGTGATAGTGATTGTAGCTACCTATCGTAGGGTCGTTACATGACTAGTTGCATTATTAAACATAAACAGAGCTTTACAATCAGAAACTTCCTCTTCAAATACTGGTATTGCCTTGGTTAATATTTGATCAAGAAGCTTAGTACCATCTCACCATATATCTCCTCAACACTTCAGGATTTAACAGACACATCGACCACCTAGCCTGCCAACTTAGATAAAGAGTTCAGAAACATGTGGTCCCTGCCCTCTTCCCTTTTTTCTCATGGGATTATGATTTTCATCAGTCCAAACAAACTGTTTGCCATCATTGGAATTGAATGTACATTCATCATGAGTAACCATAATCAAAGGCTGAAGTTCACAACTAATAACTTGCTTTGTTGCATTTGGTTGCAAGTTCTCATCCTATTGCATAAGTCTAGATTCAACAGACTTCAGAAATAGTAGAAATACTTCCTTGCGATATGCCACAACATCTTCCCTTTCATGTCTATCATTGTAGACACCTTTTTTCACCTCCTTCTATTTGAATCCCAGCTTTAACAACCAGCAAGAAGCTGTATAAGCTTTAATTGCCTTCTGAATTTGGTTGATATTTTGCCTACTCTCTGCACTATTATCCCGGCCTTCCATTTCTGCCCAACATTGGTTAATTACCTCGGCTATTCTATAAGAATCAACATCTATTATAATTAAGTTAGCTGATTAGACCATATCTTTAATGTTTACATTTGATTATATTTAAACTTTGAGATATAGCAAAATATAAAGGAAATTAAATATTGCCAGATTTGAGAAACTTACTTTCATCTGATATCGAAATATATTCCCTCACAGCGAGTAATACGCTTTCATTATTTAAGATACTTGTTACTTTATGATGCCTGCCTTATCTAATACCCTTAATATTATGAAATTTAACCCAAGAAACTTCATCTTGTAATTTTCTCCTTATAACACGTTCACCAAACTGGTGTCCATTAGGAACTAATTTGACTAGATCCTTACGAGAACTAAGAAGAGAGTGATCCGGCCTCAATAGACCTTGCTTTTCCTGAAACCCCTGTAGCTTTCAAAAGTATAACACATTGTAATATTGTTGAAACAATTGCCCAGTTATGGAATTAGGCTTTGCACTAGCACGAGGAGAGGTTATCTTTTTGATATCAGAGAGGGCCTTACATAATATACTATATCTATCCCAGGAGGCAGTTGCTAAAGGCCCAATCCGACGTGACCATTGTAGTATACTATGTGAGAATTATGTTGCCTTTTGCCAGTACTCTGCATCTGGCAAGAAAATCAACATATCTGTTAGGCATACCGGAAGGCTTAGCCTTCCCTTAGTGAATAAAGACCTATAGTTACCCTACCTTAGGATTCTGAGTTCAAAAGGACAAGCCAACACCCCCCTCCCGCATCAGCGTTGGGACGGCGCTACATCGGCAGACGCCGCCGTAGTTGCGTCCCCTCACCAAAGACATGGTCATTGGAGCCCTCCTCGTAACCCCGTATACGTCGCGGCCGTCCGGCTGACCGGACCCGTACGCAGGTTATATGAGGGAAGACCTTTGGCGAGCTTATGCAAGTGGTTTGAGCCAAATCGGTCAACGTCGCATAAGGTTACTGAGCACTAAAGACGAGAGTCGCGAAAGTGGTCACTAAGTAACTGGACGTTTTTTACGGACAATGGTTAAGCAACACATTCTATACTCCACGCTCTCGCGATGAAAGTCGCAGAAGTGAATGGTGTTGTTGGATGAGGCAGTTTGAGAAATCAGACATACCCGCACTCACATACGTCAATAGTATTTTCCGATACTGACGGAACCATACGATAATGATACGACTATGGAGGGATAATGGCTATTGGTGCAATTATCATGACAAGTCTATCTTATGCCTCGCAGATGTCGGTTGCAGAATATGTCTGCAATGCTGAGAGGTTCAATAACAAAGCTGGTCCCTTTGTTGGTTCGATCATGGAGACCATTCTGGGTATGCAAATGGTAAGCAAGACTCCATGCCAACAAAGATGGATCGTAATCAATGGACTGATGTGTGGGAGCGCCGTCCGGTAATTTCATGGTGTTGCGATTCAGAAGTCGAAGTGAGATAACAGAATTGCCAGGGTCAAATGGTGTTAGCACTTTTAAAGAAGAAGCTGGAGTTGTTAGTAGGTACTTAGTTAGTATGAGAACTAGATGTAGCCCGCTACCACCCAGACGCGGCATATAAATATCGAGGTGCTGCCCGAGCTATTTGGAAAGAATCAAGCAACGGAGAAGAGATCTTCTCAATATAAGTTTTTACGCTAGAAAAATCTTTATCACTCTACCTACCTCTATTTTGAATCATTGAGCCTTCCTAGACAATCTCCGTCTACGATTAAGATTATCGGCCTGAGTTATCTCCCAAGACATTGAGATAGGCTCCCGTCTAACAATATCTCATTGATCAGCATCTTCTAAAGGGGAAGTAATCTGGTCAATGATTAGTTCTTGGGAAATTCGGTTGGTATGACTGTCATCTGGTGCATTTTTGATATGCTGTCTCTGACGCCATTTACAGGAACGCAAAGTACTTGGATTTTCCACTCTTGAAACCTTTCTACTTCTTAAAAATTAGATATATATATTCTTGTCTTAATATAAAAGTTTCAAATAGTATATGGTCTATTTATCTTTGCTCAATAGCTGGAGAACTAATACTAGCCTTCTGGGTAGTCAAAGCTGTTTGTTTTTGTCGCTCACGATAGGCACACATTTGGATCGCTGACTCTGACTTAGGATTTTGCATTCGCGGTCTTTCTGGACTTTTCTTTGGTGGCATAACTGAAGAAGAAGAAATGAAATTATCGAAATTCACTAGAGCTCTCGATAGAAGAAGATAATGGTTGGTTGAGATACAATATTGAATACAAAATATATCCTAAATGTACTCTATCAATCTGCAAATATGAAAAATAATAAGTTTGTTGTCTTTTTATCTTCATCTCCTAATTTTAATAAATATTATATATCCTACTAATAAATATACCTATTTTCAACTTATTTCATTTGATTATTTATATGATTTATCTATTCTCAATATATATATATATTGTGGCTTATACATTTTTTATAAAAACAATGATCTTAATAGAAATTGAACTGAGGTACATGATTTGTTATGCCAAGCTGTGACCTGTAACAAACCCCTTGGTGTACAGTATATATGTCTTGAACCATATTTGTTTATGCTCTGGTGCCCGGTATTTTAAATCAGCCCTCATGGGTAATTCAAGAAATGCTTAGTAATATGCCAAGATTATAAGGGCTAGGGTTATATGCGGTAAAATGTTTGCCTCAGGGGAAGACCTTTGCGACTTTAATTCTTATTCATAGCTACAAATGATCCCATTCTACCCACATTAGCACCCCCATCCCCGCGCTCTTGTCAAGGCCCCACCTCCAATCACACCTCTGCTCTTTCCGCACCTGCTTCTTGCTGGTTTCTCTAGGATTTCTCCTAAAGTTCATATACGCTCTACATGTCTCCGGTTTTAACATAGATTCTTCAGTGTCATTTGTAGTTCTCGGTCCAGGTACCAAATTCCGGTGACCCATACCTAAGGCCTTCCTGATATTCTTGTATTCTCCGCATTCAACCGTCATAGTGCCCATAAATTGTTCAGTTTTTGACCGATGCTAGTGCCTGGGGAATTGTTGAGCGTAGGTTATCAATTGTATATCGGCAATTATCTAGTGCAAATTGCTTCCCCTCCCCCCAATAATATTCAATCAAGTTCAATTCACAATAGAATTTAGGAAGAAACAAGATAAGATGACTGCTTCTCTCAATTTCTTCCTTCAGCATGCCTTTTTGTGCGAGAAAATCCTCTTCCCTGCTCAAAATCTCAGCTGTGCAACAGCCTACTCAACAGATATCATGAGCGCTATTAGCAATTCAGTAATAAAGGATTAGAGAGTAGAGGTCTTACCATTTCCAGAACAGCTAGGTGGCTGCACTTTGCAATCTTTACAGCCACAACCAGAAAAGTGTTTATGAAAATAACAGAAAATTTTTGATTGACATTCGCCACACAAGTGTCTCTCTTCCCAAGAGTCACACTTCCACCGTTGGGTACACTTTCCACTATGCTGTTTGGGGTTCCTATAGCCCTCGTACTTTGTACCTGGCTTGCAGTCTTTGCATCACTGATAAAGCTTTCAATTATAAAAGAGATTTTTAGGGCAATGCATACTCAACCTACCCTTCCATAAGCCTCTCTCTGTAATACTATTTTCATACCTTTTGCCTGAGTAACCTCACCCCCTGTATCCGAATCCATAGCCTTATAGGTCATCTCCTGAACCTGGGTTGGGTCTCTATGCATATAGCCCAGACGTAAAAGCTTCTGACTTAGCCCATCAGATTTGAGTCCCATGGATTGAACCCCGAGTGCATCCTCGGCATACGTTCCATGATTGGAAGAGTTGTCGCAGAGAAAAAGGATCTGATATCCAGGATAAATCTTCTTTAAAATTGGAAGTGCAACCTCTAGCACATGGGCCACAAGGTCTCTTTCATCCCATTAAGCATCTTCCTTTCCGTACTCAAAATATCTTGTTGCATATTTAGGCAATTGAGCATTTGCTCTCTCCTCTTTACTTAAAGACTGGGTTGAGAGGCGATATCAGGGTAGGAGATAATCAGAAACCATTATGCCTTGTCCATTTCCTTTAGGATGCAGAAAGTGCTAAGACGGACCAGTCCAAGCTTGTCTTCACCTATCATTGCTCAAAAAGGTAGACTTATCATGAGTGACTAGGATAATTGGCCGCTGTTGTAGTCCTCCTACTATACAACCTTCAGGATACGCCTTATTTATCATAGTTCCAGTCGTGGGAAAAAGTGGAGTTCACACTGATGATTTGACAACTACAAACACCAACCAACTTTTACTTTCTATGAGAGAATGACTGCGTCTATATCTATTAAACTTAATATTATACATGTTTAGATACACTGCTTGTAGCTAATACTTTATTGGTCCACCCTTTACCTGTCGTAGTTTTTCTAACCGTCTTGGCATCTTATCGATCCATGTATAAATCTGACCCCATGGTAATCCTTCACAAATTTCCTGAGCAAGAGCAATTGTTTGTTGACGTGTACGAGGACATTGATAAGGGTATTGACAAGCTCTCCTGAAGCGCCGCTTCGATAAAGGCAACACGTTCTCAATGGGGTTGATATCCGGTGAGTGTGCTGGCCAGTTTAGCCTTACAACTCCATGCATTTTTCTCCAGAAAGACGTCTCGACTGAGGTATGATATGTCGCCGCATCTTCAATTGTCCTATAACTTTCACTTGCCCCTCCTAATGCTTCATATAGAGGGATAATATGTGGGACGAGGATATGGTTGATATAGGTCTTTGAGTTTGCAACAGTAGTTGTAGTAACCTTGCCATCCCGCTTTGTAATAGTTCTGACAGGAAGCGGGATGAGTTTAGAGTAGCCCTTAGCGGTAAAAGCTCCCCAGAAGCCAATAGCCTTAGCATCATGAATAAAGATTGGTGCCAAGTAGCATTGTTGGTAAGGGGTATGAGGAGGGTGTCGAATATAGATACATATATGTCGCTCTGAACCATAGCTTATATATACTTCATCAGTAGTATATACATGCTTCTGCCACCACTGTGACCAAATCAAACGGTATTCTCATCTGAAGCATCTTCTTCGCTTCATTGCTGAGGGGCTAAGCCAGGGCTTATTCCCAGCGAGATGGACATAAAACTGATGCTTTCGAAGAAGATTGCCAACAGTTCAGTTCGTTCACTGATTTTAAGCTGTAAATCAGCAACAATTTTGGTGAGGGTTGCCTAGGGATTCCTGGTGGCTAGCTGCAGCAGGTATCGCTCATCGCTTTTACTTAATTTTATATGTTGACCTTTATGCTTTGTAGGCCTGAGAGAACCTGTTTCCCTCCAATAGTCAAAAACCTTTTTTGCTCCTCGCGTGGTGATGGGAAACTGGTGCTCTATTTCTCGCCAAGAAGCCCTTCGATTTCTGGCTTCAACAATCATCGACCTCTCCGGAGTAGTTAACTCTCATCTTCTGCCACTTTCAGAGAAAGGTATCGTGTTGCTGAGGAGCAATTTGTTTTGAAAGCGGGAGTGTTGCCTCTTCATGTGTTGTGCTAGCCTTAAGTGTGAACTCCACTTTTTCCTACGACTGGTTCTATCATCCTCAAAATTCACAATATAAGGCCAAAACTCTTCAAGTCTTGCAATAAATCTTCTTCTATAGTCTACCACATCTTGTAGCTTATGCCAATCCACATACACTCCCTTCCTCACATCTCTCCAATTTGGCCCCTGCTTGCGTAACCAGTCACTTACTGTTGAAGCTACAACAGCATTCCGCTTCCACACACTCACTTCTTCAGTGTCAATATCATTTTCTACACCTTGTACACTGTACTGAATGATCTATTCTTTCCCCTATATTCTATAAATCTTATTAATTCTCATTTCCTTTCAAGCAATTAAAATACAATTTACCTGAAACTCTAAGCCAATAGCATTTTCTACCCCTAAACCTGAGTCCTAAGCCACACAACTACCAACATGGTATTTAATTACTTCCGCTAACTTTCTTGAAGCAAGACCTATAATATAACTAGGAAAATTAATACTTATCAACTAAATAGTAGTATAGTAGGGTATTTTACGTTCTCCACTCTTTTCCATATACTCCCGGACAGCGAGCAAGATATCTTCATCTTCAAAATCAATTTTACCTGGTTGCCATTTGAACCAGTCCTGCAAGCAGGAATTTTTCTATTTTCTCTTCAGCCACGTTCTCACTGAAGAATCTTCCAAGCAGTATAGTGGCCACATCCATAAGAGTTTGCCACCTGCAGTACCAATGCTCGCCGTCCACCTTGGCACTATTTTGCAATTAAAAAAAAACAATAAACTAGCTGGTAGCGAAGGAGTAAATGACCTGTAAGCTCTCCACCATATCGCTTTACTTGATCACTCTTTTTAGTTAAAAGAATTTCCAATTCCTTTTCTGCCTCAGCCAAGTGCTTCTTTTCCTTCTTCTCAGCTATTACTCCTTCTCTGGGCCCCCCTGTAGGCAATTCTTTCATAGCAATTTGCCTTGACAGGCCAAAGGCAACTTCTTCCCCCTTCTCTATACTACCCCTCTCTGCAGCCATACTGATTCTGAGATCAATCTGGTATTGAAATACTGCCTTAATATCGTAGGAAGTACTTGCGGTATAGGCAAGTTCCCGCTTATTTTTCCAATAGTTGTAGAAGGTCTTTCGAGATCTAAGACTATAGAACTGATGTATACTACTCCCAGCTCCGTCATTCCACTCCAAATCATTTAAAGTCTTACTATAATTTCATACAGATCAGTCATTCTGCTTTTATAATTGTTCAATTGCCTTCAATAGTATGTACTTATACTTTCTTTTTATGACCGCTAAGGTCATTTTCTCTTTCACTCTCAGCCTCTTCCAATCCAAACAGATCTGACTCATTATCAGATACATAACAGTCAGTGTCGCTCCCCTCACCATCACAGCTATCACCCTCACTCATACTTATAGCAAAATGAGCGTACTTATAGGACTCTCCCTACCGCTAGTTTTCTATAGCTCAAAGATGTTGACCTCTTTTCAAGGAAACCGGCATTATCACTGATTGTTGATAGTCTCAGAAAGGTAGTTGTCAATGAAGCTTATCTTCTTCTTACAACTTGTATTTTTAATGTTTGCTTACTATCTCCGGCATCATAGATTGTCACTCGGCCTCAGCTAGCTGCATAATGCGGCTGATTTGTGGGTAATTCGCTTTGCTCACCTAGGAAATTGCCCCATCTTGAACCCTACTTTTCTCACTAAGTGAGAACTTAAATCTGAATTTCTGTACATAGATTGTTTCAGAGCTTCTTAATCTATAAGTCTATCTTTTGACTTCCACTCAAAGGGGTTGTGATCAGGTGTTGTACTCATTGGGGTTTTTCGCTTTTTCTTACCTCGTTGCGGTTGATTTTAAGCGCCTGGCACCACATAAGAAATCAGAAAAACAATTGCGGGGACAACTGGTTGTTAAACGTGGATTCTTGTTATTGTTTCTCATTATCATCACAGCAGAAAATGATAGCATAGATTATGTTCCAAGAAGATGACGTGATTGTAGCCTATTATTACGCTCTAACATGATTCTCGTCAGTGGCATCTGGTTGTAACCACCCTACGATAGGTAGCTACAATGACTATCACCTTAGCCCAAATGGTATACCAAGTGGTAGCCAGAGGTGGTATGGTCTTGTATACTTAGTATACAAATAGCTGGTAAACCTAGAACAAGGCCTAGGAAATAGTTGAGTGGCCTTCGGTACTCTACAAGGCAGGGTAACCTTTCGGGAGTACTCTCGCATAAAGTCAAGGAATTTATGGGAATGTTACACAGGCCTCCGAGACAATATTAGGTGTCGACAGGAGGACTTCCGAAGCAGTTAAAGGCCTAAGAGGGCAAAGTTACCCTACCTTGGGAATTTGACCATTATGCCCATGGACACCAGTTAACCTACTGAGGAGTCCAAGTTACCCTACCTTCACCAGCAAAGCTATCCTAGAACTTAGAGGTCGATTGCCACACATTCTACAGGGACTTAGATGATTAGGGGCGCACAGGCATCTGCGCAGTGAGGGCCGACACCTGAGTACGGGTGGCCCAAACATACTATTGAACTGGGGCGGATTTAGCTAACACCCCTCTCTAGCCCCAGCGTTGGGACGGCGTGTCATAGGCAGACGGCTGCATGATTGCTCATTTGCTAGTAAAAAGGTGTTATAGAAGGAGCTGCCATCACACCGTATACATCGTCGCAATCCGTCCAACTAAAGGTTGTTCGCAGGATATATAAGGGGAGTATGGGTAACCGCTAATATGGGGGTCACCCGTATATGGCCTCTCCGGCACCTAGGAGTCTATCTTAGCCCACAGGTAGTAGGGTAGTCTTCCTAGTGGTACTTAGGTTGTCCATAGAGGCCAGGGTGCTTTCGGGACAAATACCTCAATAACCAGCCGGGACCTTCTCCCCTTGATTTGTAGCATTACTATAGGTTGTCAATGGACTCTAGAGGTATGAGTCTTATCACCGTAGGGTATGTCCCTAGAGGCTGGCTATGGGCAGTGCCCATTTTTAGCCAACCATCGGCTACATCTCACTGGGGGAGCTTGCATGTGAAATTATCACCTTGGATAGTCGCGTAGATTAAATGATAGACTGCATAGCCTGTATAGACGAAACTACCACTGGGCCAGTGAGTCCACCACCTAGGTATTGACTCCGGTTGTTGTCATAACAGTTAGCCACTAATATGACTTCAATAGAAAGAGTTTTTCTACCTGCAGTTGTATTGGAGATGCATTGCAGAAACTCATATCCTATTGACAGAGTTAAGAGTACCCGAGTTGGTCTGATACTTCCAGCAGGATAACTCCTGATAGAGGGTAGACCTCAGACAAGCTCTGTGCAGGACAGGGTGCTCGCACAAGATCCGAGTAGTGCTGAATGTCAAAGGCTTAAATCTGATATCTACTTAAGTTTAAGTATTTGGCATTCTACTTCGACAAGCAACCATTTCTCAAGAGAACTAATTGAGTAAAGCTTCAAGCTTAACTATATTAAGTTTAACTGTTTGAATCTTTTGAATTATTTTACCTGATCTTTATCTTCTACTTTGAGTTTTTGGTGCCGTCGCAACCTTAGAGTTCACCTCTCTATAGGGCGCCCCGTTACACTGGTATATCCATTTGGTGGTTGAATTTTCCAGGAGAATTGTGGTGACCAGCAGCTCAAAGCGGAGCTGCTACACGGGCACTACCAGTACTCAAGTACCAATACCGGTGCAATTTTGAGTAATAGGCTGAAGTGACACCTAGTAATTAATTTATGCTTGGCTCTTATTGGAAAATTTTCTTCTCTTTGAGTATGGAAGGGTGTAATGTACTATAGTAGAAAGGTTGTATTGTTGTGTGGACATTTTGCTCCTGTGAGGGCATTATTGCCTTATCGGAAGCCTCCTTCTGAGGCTATCACTACTGTCCCAATGCTCTATGGCACAAGTATATATACCATACCAGTCTCTTTTAATTTTTTTTGTTAAGTCCGCGGTTTATTCATAACTAAGTAGAGGAAAATCCTTGGTATGCACCCTCAGGTATGGCCTAAAAACCTAATATAACAAAGGAAAATCCTCCACTCCCCTCCCCCAAAAGCCAGTGAGATTTGTAAACCACAGAAAAAGGTCTTACATGAACCCATAACCACAAAGGTTACAGGGATTAAGGGTCAACCAGTTCCTCCTCATTCTCCTCTTCTTCAGGTACCCTTTCAGGGCTGCAGGGGCATGAAGTGGCATGGGCTTCGTGCAGGCCACTACAGTTAACTCACTTAAGATTTTTATTGCTGCAGGGGCAGCCTCAAATACCACAGGTAGCAGTGGGGCAAGTGTGCAACTCAGTTGAGTATATGAGGGTGCAGTTATGGCAGGAGGCTGGGCTGGTACATCTATTTTATGATGAACAAAGGTGTAGCAGTTCGAGCATTGGGTGAGAAAGTTAAAATGGAGTTGACATTCAGTCTTATATGTAGAGGAAAAGGCGGCCAGTTACTTGCCGACAAAGTCAGGATCCCTGGAGCGAATTATAATGATAACTATCCCAGAGGCAGTTTTACTCACTCTAGATTCGTCCATGGTAAGCCATCTGGGTTGCCCTATAGGGGCAAGTCCAGAATTGAAGGTGGTCAGCTTAGTCGCAATTACATCCAAAGAGCTAGAAGTCCAGAGTCCCAGTACTAGGAGTTGTATCACTGGGGTCTCCAGATCGAGGCAAATGGTACTGGGAATGAGGTGAAGGAAGATGACCACCTTGCTGTTAGGTGAGGTGGCCCTAATTGATTTCATAGTGGTAATTCTGATAGTATTCCGTTTTACAGAGACTTTCTGGACATAGGTACTGGCTAGCACACTGTTGATCTTCTTCCTAAGCTCTTGTTTGGGTTTGTTAAGGAGGCCACCCTCCTATTTGATGATAAGACGGTGTTCTCTCCCTGTAATATCCTTCTTTTGCTGCAAGTGTTTGAAGGTGTTCATAGGTTTGGACTGCCCAGGTGCTGTACCAGCCTGATTGGTGTAACTGCTTCCCCTGGGGTAGAAGTCTTGCAAAGGAATATCAGTATTGACTCTAACCAAACCGGTAGTATAAACGAGGTCAAGTACCAGAGATGCCAACAATTAATTGAGTAGACTCTATTACTTTATCAAAACTACTAAGAGAAGGCCAAGTGGATTAGGCCTATGCGAAGCTCAAAGATTCTCGAATAGAACTGAATAGAAGATAACTGCTCAACTATGTATATTGAAAACTCTGTCTGTCAAAGTCCGATCTCTCTAAGTGCTGAGAAATACCGGTCTTTAAATACACTTGCGATGATTCATCTCGCATCAATCATATCCAAATCCTAAGGCATCAAGCGATACCTAACCCATAAACATTCAACAATAAACAAGGCTTACAAACTTCCAGAGTTTGTATCCTGAAACAATACAAGTAACAAATAACAAGGCTTACAAGTCTCTTGAACTCATATCCTAAAACAAAACATAAAACAAAACTAACAAGGCATACAAGTCATCTGAACTCGTATCCTAAAACAATACATAAAACAAATTCATACCTAAACTAGTAGCCTGTACCAGTTACAATTGGTGTTATGCTTCTTAACCCCTCTTCTGGCTACAGTAGCCCAACAGGCTTTAGGGCCAACTGACTGGAGGTTTGTGGGTAGTTGGGTAGTAGGGGCGGTAGTCGTGCCTGGCTCCTTAGTATCTATGAGGGGCAATAGTATCGGCATAGATGTATCGGGACCGGGAAAGTTGTCTGTAGCGAGACTACCTCCTGTGCCAGCAAATTGATACTCTCCATCACAGTATCGACAGCTGATTTATAGTCTTTGTAGATGGATACGATTATATCAATCAGTATCATCGAATCCTAATTTATAAAAGGGTCCTTGTTAGGCATACAGGAAAGCTTAGCCTTTCTTTAGTGAATAAAGACCCATAGTTATCCTACCTTGGGTTCTGAGTTCAAGTGTGTCAAGCTAACACTACCTTCTGGTATGAGCGTTGGGACGGCACTACACCAGCAGACCCCTGTGGTATTTGTGTCCCATCACCAAAGACACAATCATTAGAACCCGTCTCTTGACACTGTATACGTCACAGCCGTCTGTCTGACTGGATCCTATTTGCAGGCTATATGAGTAGGGACCTTTGGCCAGCTTATGCAGGTATTTTGGACAGAAATAGTGAAGGTCATATAAGGTTATGGCTGGTGTTCTATGTTAGTCTAAAACATGGGCTGATAGTAACAGGACACTCTCGACGTAACTATTCCACTTACTTGAAAAGACGATATGTCAACACCTACACCTATTGATATATTCATTAGAATAATCAATGAGAACCTATCAATAAAGATAGATATAGTGAGTGATATTTACTATTTGTATGATTATGAACACTAGTCTATCCAATGCCATGCATATGTTGCTGTGGTTGTTAACTACAAACTATAATAGATTCAATGACAAAGTCGGCCCCTTCATTGGTTCAGACAAGAAGCCCAAATGCGTATGCATTGGACTATCTTTTTGCTAACCAAGGGACCGTGCATCTCTTGCTGATGGAGTCTACCAAAAGACTAGAAAGAAGAGTGCTCCGGACCAGAGGTTGGTTGATGGGGTCATTAGTTCTCAGAGTCAAAAGGTGTTTGCACTTTTTGATAAGATAGGGTTTAGTTAGTAACTTTAGATACTTAATTAGTATAAGAGTTAGATGTAGCCCACGAACACTCAGACATGGCATATAAATATTGAAGTGCCTCAAATGCTTTAGCAAAAATCATCAAGTACCCAAGAAGAGATCTTATCAATATAATAAGTTTTATGCTAGAAAAATCTTTTATCATTCTATCTAGTTTTGTACACACCCATCACTTGAGCCTTCCTAGACAATCTCCGCCTCTAACAGGGACACCATATAGAGAGGTGAACTCTAAGATTATGATCACACCAAACTCAAAGTAGAAGATAAACATAGAGTAAATAATTAACGATGAATCAAAAAAAACTGTAAAACTTAATATCGTTAAGCTGAAAGCTTCACTCAATAAATTCTCTTGAGGAAAGTTGGTTATTGAAGTAGAATGCCAAAAGCTTAAACTTAAGTAGATATCAGATTTAAGCCTTTGACATTCACCACTACTCCAACCTTGTGTGAGTACCCCATCATGCTCAGGGCTGTTCGAGGTCTGCTCTCGATCAGAAATAATGCTGGAAGCATCAGACCAACTCGGGTACACTTAACTCCGTCAATAGGATATGAGTTGCTGCAATGCATCTCCAATACAACCGCATGTGGAAAAACTCTTCCTATCGAAGTCATACTAGTGGCTAACTGTCATGACAACAACCTGAGTCAATACCTAGGTGATGGGCTCACTGGCCCAGTGGTAGTTTCGTCTATACAAGCTATGCAGTCTATATTTTAATCTACTCAACTACTCAATGCAATAATCAAACATGCAAGCTCCCCTAGTGAGATGTAACCCATAGTTGGCTCAATGGGAGCTACCCATAGCCAACCTCTCGGGACATACTCTACCGTGATATGACTCACACCTCAAGAGTCCACTGACAACCCATAGTAATGCTACAAATCAAGAGGAGAAGGTTCCGGCTGGTTACTGAGGTAATTGTCCCGAAAGCACCCTTGTCTCCTTGAACTACATCCATACCTCTAGGAAGACTACCGTACTACCTGTCAGTGAAAATAGACTCCTAGGTGCCACAGGGACCATTTATGTGTAACTCCATATTTGGCGGTTACCCACACTCCCCTTATATATCCTGCAAATGACATTTGGTCAGTCGGACGGCGACAACTTATACCATGTTAAGGCAGCCGCTCCAATAACCACTTTTTACTAGCAAGCTAGCAACTATGCAGCCATCTGCCTATGACATGCTATCCCAACGCTGGGGCCAGAGGGGGGTGTTAGCTAAACCCGTCCAAGTTCAATAGTATGTTCGGGCCACCTTTACTCAGGCGTCGGACCTCTCTGTGAAAATGCGTATATGCCTATGAACATCTCAGAGCCCGTAGAATGTGAGGCAATTGACCTCTAAGTTCCAGGATGACTTTGCCAGTAAAGGTAGAGTAACTTGGATACTTCAGTAGGGTAACTGGATTCCATGGGCATAATGGTCAAATCCCTAACGTAGGGTAACTTGCCCTCTTATGCCTTTAAACACTTTGGAAGTCCTCCTGCCGACACCTAATGTTGTCTCGGAGGCCTGTGTACTGTTCCCATAGTTTTCTTGACTTTATGCGAACTTACTCCGGAAAGGTTACCCTGCCTTATAGAGTACTCAAGGCTACTCCACTGTTCCTTAGGCCCTGCCCTAGGTTAACCAGCTATTTGTATACCAAGTATACAAGACCATACTACCTCCGATTCCCTTTTGGTATACCATTTGGGCAAAGGTCATAGTCATTGTAGCTACCTATTGTAGGGTAGTTACACTGTCTATAATAAACATTATGGGCCTTAGTTATCTCACACAGTCTTAGAGATAGGCTACCGCCTAACAGTCCTGATATCCCTTATCCTTGGCTATCTTTACAAATAGGTCTTGGAAGAATGCGGAGTGGGATTTGCCAGTACTGAGATAACCTTCTACTCGTGCTTCTCAGCCAAGAATTGCCTTCCCCATTTGTCGTAGCAAGGTTTGAGAGTTTTTTACCACCAGAAAGGCATTGTATGAAAGTTGTGCATGACTAGCACAACAAGTAGTATCCGGAGGATCAAGATTATGTCAACATGTTGGAAGAACGTTCACTTTCGCCAAACCCCATCCTTCTGGCAAGATCCTTTCGAAGTCAACTAAAGCAGCTATTCTTGCCCTTGCTTTGCAGGATGTCAAAAACGGGCCTATGGCCTTTCTGGAAATTGCTCAAGAGGAAACTTTTATTGGCAGCTTTTGTTTGAATGTTCACCTCGATCCATTGCAAGTCCGGGCTTGAGGAGGAGACAATAAATTCAATGCCTAGCTTAGTATATTCCACTCGTGTACCTATTCCTGAAATCCGCTATAATGAGTAGTTGGAGCCCCACTAGTCATGCACTACTGACACACACTTTACCATTTTGGTGGAAGAGAACTCTCAAACCTTGCTACGACAAATGGGGAAGGCAATTCTTGGCTGAGAAGCACGAGTATTCCAGGCCTGATCGAAACCGTTGAGCTTCTTGATTGCTTAAGCGGTGGAGGGCCCTTAGGCAAGAAAATATGTCATAGAGTCCAGGCGTCTTCCTCCATAGTGGAGTATCTAGCTCCAGGCGTTGGAGAAGGATCACCAATAGCCTTTCCCTTCCCACAGCGAGGCCACCCAGAAGGGTTGGGAGAGGATCCATATTGTGCTTGTGTATCCTAACAGGTCACTTTATGCGAAAATCTCCAGATAGTGTATCTAGTGTTGAAAAAAGTACAATTTGCACTTTTGAGGAAAATAAGGGACGGGAAGCTATGATACCATACCGGTATCCTATGTACACGTACGGTACCTGTACTCGAGTACCGTATGATACCGTACCATATTGTTCTTCAAGACACCCAGGATCGGCCACATGAGGGACATCCCACACCAGGCCGGCCCTTGGCATGAACCCAACCCACAACGTCAAACATCGAATTCCACACCCAAGACTCCCCATCACCATTGCCGCTTCACCGCTCCCCAATCGACCACTAGAATGGTCCCTCCAATCCTCTGGCGGTGTCTACGAACACCATGCATCTCCCACCCACTTAAACCCCGACCACACCGCCACAACTTTACTACAACCCCACCACTCTCCGCGAAGCCATTAAAACCTAAGGGACCCCCGTCGTCCAAAATGAAATCGGGAACACAGCGCACCCAGTCCAACAAAATCCGCATAAAAAAGGTGCCCATCATAGCACAGAAGCCCGCCTACGAACCCGGCCAGCGCAAAGAATTACGAAAGCGCATCGTCCTATCCAACACTAATGCCGCACAAGTTGTGCTGCCGACCATGACGGCGGATTTGATTGGGAACGAGGACGCGGCCGGGGCGATGTTTGCGCTGTCGAGTGGGGAGGAGGACACGATCGTTGATCAGCTGAGAGCCTTGGAAGCCTTCCAGACGAAGCAGCACTGGCCATTCTTCCATCGCCCGTGCACTCTTTTCCGGAGGGAGACGGTAGAGGTTGGGAGACTGTTTGAGAGGGTTATGAAGCGGGAAAGTGCAGGAGAGGATGAGGGGGCTAATGAGAGGGCGATATTGCATGGGTATTATGGGTGTGGGCGGAGCATACTCTTGCTACAGGCCATGACTTGGGCGCTGCGGAAGGACTGGGTTGTTATCTCTATTCCAAACGGTGGGTTCCCGGATCGTTCCTTTTGCATGGAGGGTGAAGATAGGGTCGTGCTGATGGCGGAGCAGCTCAGGATTTGGTTATTGGGCACACAGAGTATGAGCTTGAGGGTAATTCGCATCTGTGGCTGCAGAAGGCGTACACTACGGATCTTCTGAATAGGATATTGAAGGCCAATCAGAAGACCTTGAAAGGAGTTGGATTCCCGTTTCCCTACCACTCGAGGCCAACCGCCACTAACTTCGTTTTGCTCCTCAGATGAAACTTTCACAAAGCCATCGTCTGGGGCGAATAGAGCAAGTCCAGAAAGGTGATGCAATGAAAAAGGTTTTGGAAGCCGCAGTTCTGGATCCATTGCTTGCTTGGGATGCGTTCAATGTTCTGCTGGGGGAATTGGGTTTACCTGGAAGGTAATTATCAATACTCCAATCCTCGCCCTATCACTTCCGGCGATGAAGAATAATCGGATATGAAAAAAAATTTACCATCCAAGAGCGCAAACCCCGTGTGGATATTTCTATTACCTTCCTTCAGAGGAATATTTCGATCCAACCTCGCCCCCAACATGCATTGAACCTTAGGGCATATCTGCTGACAAGTTAATTAAAATCTACTAGCCCCCCGGTACTGTTCACACTGGACAACCTCAACCAGATCTCCATCCCAAGCAAATACCGAGATCCAGCTTTCAACGTGATCCACTCTCACGATCTCGCCCTTCCGAACACATTCCTCGCATACTTGTCCGGCAAGCGTAGCTTCTATAAAGGAATCACCCTCGCCGCAACATCATCAAAATGCTCTCGAACGCTAGCCCTCGATGCAGAGCTTGAAGGTCGGGAAGTCGACCCGTACGAGAAACTCGACCCAAGAATTGGGCCCTCGATCGAGGGTGCTCAGATCATCCACGTGGACAGTCTGAGCAAGGAAGAGGCAAAAGCCCTTATGGACTACTACAATGAAAGCGGCATCATGAAGGACACAGTAGACATCACGACTTTTAACGAGAAGTACGCAGTGTCGGCTGGTAATCCGAGAGACCTGCTTAGCACTTGCTTACGGATGAGGCAATGAGTGAATGAGTATACTTGATAACATAGCTTTTCTGTCTACACGCTCTGAAAAATAGAGAACAAAACAACTACATCTTGTTTCGTACTCCCCTCCTCTTGGTATATACCGCCACTATGAAGACGATGACCTCTATCTATCCATCTATCCATCTATCCACCCCTAGCAAAGTCCTGATCCTCAACACTCAGAATAACCCGGTGAGGCTTAAGCCCGTTTGCAATAAGGTAATCCCCATTCGGCAAATCATTCTCATCAGCCCTCTTCGCCGCAGCCTCCCGCGTATCCACCAACCCGGCCTTCAAGTGTCTAGCAATCAACCTCTCCCTCGAAACTCCCCGGTCCACTTCCACAAACCACAGCTCGTCAAAGAGCCTTGCAATATCACCCCACACATCCGTGCCCATGCTTAAGTAATTCCCTAACCCTCTCCACATATATTAGACCACACCTAAGAGAATGGGAATAGGAAAGGTGGGGAGCAGTGACCTTCAAAAATAAGCACTCGCTGCGAACTCAATATCTTGATGTCGTCTTCCACCGGGTCTTTAATAGCGTGATCGAAGGACGGAGCGTATATTGTCTTTTCCTCATCCCCTAGCGGTGCCTTTACCCGTTCGATCAGTAATTTTAAAGAAACAGGGTCGAAAGTGAAGGGTGCGCCGCGGCGGGCGTGCGCTTCAACGGGATCGGCCATTACAGAGAGGGCGGCGCGGGTTAAGTGGTAGCCGTCCTAGCCATCATGAGTCTGCGAACATGATTGAAATTGGGAGGGTGGTGAAGTGGGGGGATGGGGGGAAGAAACCATTGGAATCATAGCTGCTACTTCTCCACTTTTTGATATAGCGTTTAAGCCCTCTGAGACCTTTTTTGCGAGTGTGGTCTTCCCGCTCCCGGGGATCCCGGAGACGCTAATTAGGAGGCGGTCTCCGGGGGGGAGGGCGGAGAGCTTTTCTGTAGTGTTGTATTATAGGTTAGTAGTTCGGTATTGGATGTTGTGACTTAGTATGATGGTAGAATTGACTGAGATGATATTGTGGTGCTTACGGTTGGTATGCTCGACGAGCTCTTTGATAGCTTGCTCCATTGTGGGGGGTTGTTTGGCCTGGTTTGAATAGACTTGTATGGTGAAGTGCTGATCGATTGGCGGCGGGGTCGTGGTGGGGTTAAGTTCTACTCGAGTACCGGTACAGTACCGGTATTTTGTCTCTATACATCCTTGCCGTGTAGGGTATTGTACTTGTAGGTATAGGTAGGCATTTGCTGCTCTTCTAGCGGGCTTCTCCGTTGATGGGCGTTCAGACCCGTGTAATCATGCTTGCTAGACTACCGGTACTTTGTTACTCGTGCGATACCCAAATAGTGCACCTTTTCTTTTCCCCGAACAACAAACAACCTCCATCATGATTGATCTAGGTCTCAAGAGAATTACAAGACTAGTGCGGGATCAGGCAAAGTTCCCCTGGAGAGCAATTCACGTGAGAGACTTATCTTCCATCCACCCGTTCATACTTTTCAACTAAATACTAACCCACATCATTCAGGTCGCGGGAACAAACGGAAAAGTACGTCAACCGAGTGATCGCCCATGTCCAAGCCTGCAAGCAGACTAACATTGGCAAAAAATAAACTTATATTACAAGTAGGGCTCCGTATGCGCCTACATATCCTCCTGTCTCAAGTCATCAGGCATCCCGAGTGCGCGCTTCACCTCACCGCACCTGGTCGACCGCTGGGACTGCATAACCCTCAACGGCGCCGTGGTCAGCGAGGAACTCTTCTTGCTAACCGAAGCCGCGATCAAGAAAAAGAACGCGCAGGAAAACATTGGTGCGTCCGAGTTCGAGATCCTGACGGCGACGGCCTTCGAAATATTCTCGCGGGAGAAGGTCGACCTCGCCGTCGTCGAAGTGGGCCTCGGCGGCCGACTGGATGCAACGAATGTTATCGAGCCGCCCGTTGCAGCAATAATTACAAAGATTGGGCTGGATCATCGGGCCCTCTTGGGATCATCACTAGAGGAGATTGCAATGGAGAAGGGTGGAGTGATTAAGGTTGGGAGCAGGTGTATTGTCGATGGGACGAATGAGGAAAGGGTGCTTTCGCTGCTTGGGAAGATAGCGGAGGGGGTAGGGGTGGAGAGCTTTCATGCTGTTCGCCCAGAGGAGGTTGATAAAGGAGAAGGGGGCGGGGGCGTCTGCGAGATCACGACGGAGGCATTTGGAAGACAGAGGTTCGAGGAGTTCCTTGCGGGGAACTACCAACCGGCGAATCTGTCCTGCGCTGTTCATGCACTTTCGTACCTTTCTAAGGAGTACCCGTCTATCACTGCGTCAACGGTTCTTCACGGTGTTAGGAACACAAGTTGGCCCGGAAGGATGGATACGGTGGACCTATCATGTCTGTTCCCTTGGCAGGGTAAACAAATTTTACTTGACGGGGCACATAATACCCAGGCGGCACTTGCTCTATCAGATTACGTCTCTAAAGAGCTACGGGCTGGGGGAGGATTTGTGTCCTGGACTATTTCTGTGTCGAGGGGGAAGGATGTCAAAGAGATGCTGAGGATTCTGCTACGACCTGGGGATAAAGTTGTAGCAGTTGAATTCGGACCAGTGGACGGAATGCCTTGGGTAACGGCGGCGAGGGCGGGGGACATCATTGGCGCTGCTGGGGAGGTATTTGGAGAGGAGATCGAGGCTGTTGATGGGGGGAAGGATGTGCTTGGGGGAGTGAAGATGGCGTTGGAACTTGCTGGTGAGGAGGGGCATACGGTTGTTGCGGGGAGTTTGTGAGTATCCCCTCCGCTCGGAGGGATTGTGAGTTGGGTACTGATTACGGGGAACAGGTATCTTGCCGGAGATTTGGTACGGCTACTGAGGAGGGCCGAGAAGGAGTGCGAATGATAGCAAAATCGTAGTAGAGCTCTCTCCCTAGCTCATATCATACCTGGACAGTATTAAATGTTGGTAGTTTTCTCTATAACAATTTGCTGTGTGATTTACTCGAGGGTGAGGTGATCAGTATTGAACCAACCGATGTTAAACCGAAGAGCATCGATCAGGCTGTTTCTTTACTTCCTCTTCGTCTGTCGAATTGATATCTGGGTCAAAAACTCGTGGTGATGTGAGTTAACTGAGTTTGGGTGTTATTCACCTGAACCCCGGCAGCGTTCGATTCAAGTACTGGTGCTTCTCACCCAGGATTTGCCTTCCCCATTTGTCATAGTAGGTATTGGCAGTTCTTTTCTGCTGAAGAGGTATTGTCACTAAGTAGATAGTGCAAGACTTGATATTCATATATCTGTAGCCAGTGAGCATTGTCAATGAATTGCCGTTCCCAACAGCAGCTAGGCATTTAATCTTGGTCGACTTGGAAAGGCTCTTTCCGTGAAACATGATGGGACTGATACTACTGTAGTGTGCACTAGTTCTACACCACTCGAGTACTACTAGTACCCAAGTACACTATTCTTCATTGGTAGAAAGGAACTGCCAATTCGTATTACGACAAATGGGGAAGGCAAATCTTGGATGAGGCAAGGCCCGGCAAGAAGTTATGGAACAGTTATTTAAAGTTAATAGGCCATATAGATCCCTTTAATATAATATATTTATAATAACTACAAAAAGCATCCCAATCCAGGGTCTCTATCCCAACGGCTGTATATATCCTTGAGGTATGCCAGCTCTTCCTGCCTAGTCTATAGTACATATGGAAAGTATCACCCAAGCAACATATAAGAATCCTCTGAACATCCAACTAACATTACAGCAATCTTCAAAATAAACAACCGAACTAGGGTACTACAAAAGAAATCCACCTCCCTAGCCTCCTCCAAACACTACCAAAGCAAGATGTCTCCCCACATTCCAAGACACATTCTGGCAGACGAGTTATGCAAACCCAAAAAATCAAAAACCAATTTACCATCCACGATTCAAACCAGAAGCTTCACTCCAGCGGACTTTGCTCTTCGCTCTCCTAGCTGCGTTTTTGGCCTTCTGTGAGGCACTGCCAGCCACTATCGCCCCTTATATAATGGCATCCTCATTGCCGGAGGATCACAATTTTCTTCTATCACCAACTCTTTTAACAATTTCTCTAAAGTCTTTTGGGATCCCCAACCCAGTCCTACCCCCTTGTTAGGCGGAAGCTTATCTCAAAGTCTTGCGAGATAACTCAGGCAGATAATCTTAATCATAAACGGAGATTGTCTAGGAAGGCTCAATGTCTAAAGCAGGGGTAGGTAATGTGATAAAAGATTTCTAGCGTAAACGTTTTATATTGATAAGATCACTTCTCCGTTGCTTGATGATGTTCAAATAGCTTGGGAGGTACCTCAATATTTATATGCCACATCTGGGTGGTTGCGGGCTACATCTAGTTCCCATACTAACTAAGTACCTATTAACAAACTCAAGCTTTTTCTAAAAGTGCGAACACCATTTGACCCTGACGATTCTGGTATCTCACTTCGACTTCCCAATCGCAACACCATAAATTTTGCTGACAGTGCTCCCACACATCAGTTCATTGATTACGATTTATCTTCGTCGGCATGAAGTCTTGCATACCATTGCATACGCAGAATGGTCTCCATGATCAAACCAACAAAGGGGCCAGCTTTGTTATCGAACCTCTCAGCATTGCAGATGCATTCTGCACGTGACAGCTGCGAGGCTTAAGATAGACTTGTCATGATAATTGCTCCACGAGCCATTATCCCTCCATAGTCATATCGTTATCGTATGGTTCCGCCAGTATCCGAAGAATACTATTGACGTGTGTGAGTGCGGGTATGCCTTATTTCTCAGACTACCTCATCCAACAACAGCATTCACTTCTGCGACTTTCATCCCAACAGCGTGGAGTTTTGAATGTGTTATTTAACCATTGTCTGTAAAAGCGTCCCGTTACTTAGTGACCACTTTCGCGACTCTCATCTTTCGTGCTCAGTAACTTTATGCGACGTCAACCAATTTGGCTCGAACCACTTGCATATGCTCGGCGAAATTCTTCCCTCATATACCCTGCGAAGGGAATCTGGTCGGACGGACCGCCGCGACGTATACGGGGTTACGAGGAGAGCTCCAATGACCATGTCCTTGGTGAGGGGACGCAACTACGACGGCGTCTGCAGATGTAGTGCTATCCCAACGCTGGTGCGGGAGGGGGGTGTTGGCTTTGTCTTTTTGAACTCAGAATCCTAAGGTAGAGTAACTATAGGTCTTTATTCGCTAAAAGAAGGCTAAGCCTTCCAGTATGCCTAACACCCCTTCCTCCTCCAACTCCCTCCTCCGCCTTGTAACCAAAACCAAAACATATGATGAGATTAGTCAATCCAGAACTGAACCCCCTTCCTTAACAAGGGACTTCAGGCACCTGTTGCAATCTACAGCCATTTCTGACATCTGCTCCCCAACTCCACTACTGATATTTTCTTCCAGGTTCTCAGCCTTGTCTATCTCACTACCAGCCATACCAGGTAGCTTTCCTCCTCCCTCACCTCAGCTACACTGGGGTAGTATTCCTTCTTTCTCTCCTTAGCCAAACTAGGATGATGTTTCTCCTCCCTCTCCCTAGCCACACTGGGTGGAGCCTCTTTTCCTACCTTCTGTCCAGCCACTTCCTGACCACCAGATGGTATACTCCTCGACTCCCCGAAAACCATGGTCAGAATGACTATATCTTGCAAACCGCCTCTCTGTAATATTACTAAATGTAACCTTTAAGAGAGGACCGAAACATAATAGTGTAACAGTCAAACTTTAACCTCAAGGGCAAAGTTTTTCTCGATTACGCATGACAAAACTACCTACCCCTTGGCGACAAAGACTGCTGAAAAAGTTGAGAAATCTTGCTTAACCATATCGACTGAAAGCAGGAGAAAGATAAGTGGATAATGAGATTTCTCAAAACGTTGATGAAAGAGACAAAATGATCTCTTAAATAAAGATTAAAGTCAGAGGAAAATTCTCTGAAATTAAAGACTTGAAACTATGGTGAGATTGAGTCCAAGGGCCAGATTGGCTCAACCACTGAATGTAACATGTCACAAGATGTAGTGAAAGTGTTGTCACTGTCTGTTCCTGTTAATGGGTTCATACTCTTGCATCATGAGTCTAACAATCACTCATATGAAGAAAATTGTTGGACATAAGTCTTGGCAAACCAAACCACCCACCTAAAAACAAATCCAACTATGTCAACTTTAGATGATATTAGCAATTGAACATGCCATTACACAAAAAGCCAAAGCTAAGGCATTTGAACACTAAAGAAAAGGTTGAGATAATCAAAAAAACATCCAGAGTGGGAAATATACTGAGAGATCGCGGATGAACTCTGTATTTCGAAATCGACTTCCCAGTATATTATAAGCTCTATTAAGAAAGAGGGCAAAATACATGAGGCCCTATGCTCAGGTAGATGTCACAAATCGTGACTAAACAAGGCAGATTTTACATGACTAATAGTTATTAGTATAAGGAATGTTAATGTTTCACGCTATGGAGTCTGTTGACTCATAGCTCTCACATAACTTGCAGTTGTATGTCATCATTATGTTCTGATTAGTTGATATTTCTATGACTCACAATTGTAAGTCATAATGATGTAATGCATTTCGTGCTTGACTCACAGTATGCGTTAAGAGTTTCGCTCATGTGATGCTATTTGCTCACATGATTTGTTTTATAAGTTTTGATTGGTTTAAGGCATATTGCACAGTGACTCTTAGAAGTCATCTGATGAATTTCGGGCATGACTCTAGTTATGAGTCCCCAGGGTTAGAGTTGTTGGCGTGAACAGTTTATATAAGGAGACTCAATCATGATAGTTAGAGCTCTTCACACCAGCATCTAAGTAATACCACATTTAGACACTGGAGTACGGGCCAACCCCATTGACAGCGAGCTTCCATAGGTGCAAGATATTCGATATACCTATTTCATTTACCTCTATGTTATCCCGCTTGGATGCAAGTACCCTATTCCTATAACAATAGGATTCTCTCCGATCACTATACATGATACATATGAAAGATGTTAGTTTAGAATGAAAACTAAGAGTCCTAAGTAAACTATATCGACAGCCTATGATAGTTAAAGATAGTTGTTTCCTGTTACTAGTACCTAATGAAAGGGTGTTTGTTACAGTAGGCCGAAAAAATATGTCAGAAAGAGATCACCGATTTGTGAGGCTTCTTGCTATACAAGAGCCAGATGCGACTATTGTAGAAATTGCCACTGCTTCAGGTGTAAATATCTCTTACCGGCTGATTGGAGATATGCTTCAACAAGGCAATTTGTGGGTTCCCGTATCCAGGAGGAAGCCCTGGTATACCCATAAAAATAGGCAGCAGAGGAAGGAGTTTGTGTGCCGACATAGCTCACAACCAAAGGAGTCGTGGTGGTATCATATTTATACCAATGAAGTTTACCTTCAGATTTGTAATTGTTCTCAAAGACGAAAGGTTCACCACAAGCCAAGAACCCAATTCGAGAAAAGGCATCTTGCTTCCACCTTTACTGGTAAACCACTCACCATCCAGTTCTTTGCCGCCTTCGTCTATACTGGGCATACCCAGCTTTTTCCTATACGCAAACGAGAGGAACAGGAGCACACAAGCTCTAGAGATAAGCTTGGGTTCAACTCTATTCAATACGTGAATGAGATTCTCATTTCTCATCTCCTACCCCTATATGAAAAGATGGGTGGCACGGGAGGAGGCTTTCAGACAATTGAGGACAGGGCTTCATATCATACCTCACAATATACACGAATGTTTCGTTACATGAATGGAATTCACCATATGGATTGGGCCCCACTCACCACCTGATCTGAATTCCATCGAGAACATTTGGGCTCTATGGAAGGCCCACTTCAGAAAAGCCCACCGAGACCCTGCCCACCACCCCCATGGCCGAGATTAGGTTATTTCCCTTGCGCAGCAGAGTTGGAAGGAGCTTCCATGGGAAAGAATCTCGAGATGGATAAATGGAATGCCTAACCTGATTGTTACTCTTCTTCGACACCATGGAGGTCCAACTCCTTGGTAGCTTATTTACCTTAGCTCTATTTTCATTTTATTACTCTTTCATTTGTTTTGCTTGTATATTGATTTATTTATAATCTAATATAATCTGCGTTGCGAAGAAATCGAGCCCTGCCAAGACTTCTTGTCCCACAATTTTCTTCACGCGGGTGCAATTAAGTTGTCAAAAGTTACCCTCCTCCAGCGGTTGCCTGTCTCGCCCCGCACACGAACACCCCACGAAGGAAAAAAAAAAACAAGAATCCAGTCTTTTCTGTTTCTACATCACATATACTATACTAATACAATATGCCTGCTCCGACAGCTCTCCAAAGACAAGAGACGGTCGCCGAACCGGTTCCGGAAAATATCGCAGGTAATTGGTTCTGATCTTCTGCTAATATCTCATTTTCTTGGTCCTGACTGCTTTTTCCCTTTTTTTCTTTCGTGCCCACAGACGACGACGTTCTCATCGATGCTTTCGCTTCCTCAACGCAGCCAGGAGATACTGTTGTAGTAGCGCAGACTCCTAAAGATGTTGAAGGAAACGCCATGCAGATTGACGAGGAAGGGCGACCTAAATTTAAGCCTGCGAGCGCGTCAGTACGTACAGTACTTCCATATCACCAATAACTATTTCCAAACAACTGACGAATGTCCTCCTCCCATAGAAAGTATTTCAAAAAGGTGAAAACCGTAAGGTCCCTATCCCGCCACACCGCATGACACCTCTAAAATCCTCTTGGCCAAAAATCTACCCACCCCTCGTCGAGCACCTAAAACTCCAAGTCCGCATGAACCTTAAAGCCAGGGCCATTGAGCTCCGCGCCTCAAAGGAAACAACCGATACTGGGGCCCTGCAGAAGGGTGCCGACTTCATCCGTGCCTTCGCCCTCGGCTTTGATACCGACGACGCAATTGCGTTGCTGAGGTTAGACGACTTGTACATCGAGACTTTCGAGATCAAGGATGTCAAGACGCTGGTCGGGGAGCACTTGGGCAGAGCGATTGGTAGAATTGCGGGTAAAGATGGGAAGACGAAGTTTGCCATTGAGAATACTACAAAGACGAGGATTGTGCTGGCGGATTCCAAGATTCATATTCTTGGGGGGTTCCAGAATATTCGCATTGCAAGGGAGGCTGTTGTTAGTTTAATTCTGGGAAGTCCACCGGTATGCCATTTCGCCCTCCTGCTCCCTTCACTTCGAACAATCGGTGGGATGCTTGTATGCTCATGGAATATCCGTATAGGGCAAGGTATATGGCAACCTTAGAACTGTCGCTGCGAGGCAAAAAGAACGGTTTTAGACAGGGAGGATTTCTAAAATAAACAAAAGCTTTTTTTTCCTTCCCCCTTTCGTTTTGCTGTTTGATGCTTCTTACGGTATTCTGGGTCCCTTTATGGCGCATAGGCTGATTGTCGAATTGGGGAGATTCCATTTACGTCTTGTATTAAATGAGCTGGGGATTGAGTTACGATAAATACTATTTATACTTGCTGGGTATCTTTATTTCCCTCGTCCTGTCATGTCGTGCTCAGTGTGCATCGGTCACACTGTTTCACATACTGCGACCGGGTTGAACTTCCTTTTATTCCTTTTTCCCCCCTTCTCGCCCTGCAAGTGTTGAGATTTCTCAGCTCTCCGGGTAAAAAAGCGGTTCTGGTGCGATAAGGCACAGATAAGATGCCCGTGGCATGTAGCGAAGGTAATCAGTTTTTCGGGAGATTGTAGTCTTTGCAGGGTTGCCATGCTGTACGAGTACCGTACTGTAGGATTGAGGCCAAGTTTGGGCAGCAACTTTGCTGGCAAGACGCACGAAACTAGCCCCACCAAACCATTGGTTTGTTGGATCGTTGTAATCTTGTTTCCAGATAATACATATATTGTTGGCGGTGGATTGGTTAGAGCCAACTTGAGAGATGAAATGTAAAACATCTTCAGCTTGTTAGTCCATGCTAGGTTATAGTATTAGTTATGTCTTGCAATCTATCCGACACGTTGGGATTCACTTCTCTCTCCCCCGCCCGCCGGGGAGAGAGGGGGCAAGTCGGAGGCAAGGGATACAAGAGAGTGGATGCACACAGTCCGAGAGATGAAGAAGAAGAAGAAAAAGAGGTGTATGTTTGTTTCGAGTGTAGGAAAGAGCTAGAGAACCACAGATAGCCAAAGAAAAAGAGAGAGCTAGGCGAGAAATGAACGGGGAGAGAGAGGAGAAAAGAGCTCCTGAGGAGAAACTCCCAGGCGTTTCGGACGTGGGCCCTTCGAGCTGGCTGGCAGAGCCGCAACCCTTCACGCGAGCATCTTCAACTTTCTTTCCTCTGCCGCTGTTCCTGCTTTCTCATGATACCGGTGCCTACTACCTTACCTCACCCCGTGCCCACCCTACATTCTTAACCAACTGTCTTCCTCACCCTCACCCTCTCTCTATCCTCAATTCTCTCACTCTTCACCCTTTCCGTTGTATGCACGTACATATATGTGCTGGCAATGAAGGCATTGTTTCCGCTCGCTCAACTCCACACCCAGCTGCTGCTCGTCTAAGTGCACAATCGAACCGAAACCCACCGGCTACTCCGCAAAACTTCCCGAAATGCCGACCCTCACTCCCCTCCCCGTGCGACAGAATGGCAGGACGATGGATGGTCCCCGCACACCCAGTCGGCCTAGTACCTCCTCGTCCTCAAAGGAGAATGAGTCCTCGTCGAATACCTCTGCTCCTCTACCCTATGTATGGTTCCAACTTTTCCTTGGGGGTTGTTGGCGGATGAAATGGATTGCGATGATCGTGGTTGTGGTTGTGGTGGTGGTGGATGCATCAACGGCGGGGAAAATGAGAGCACTATTTTGCTGATACTGAAGGGAGTTTTAGACTTTAGGTGATTGCCTTGGAAAGGGTGCTTTCGGGTCGGTTTATAGGGCACTCAATTGGGGGACTGGGGAGACTGTAGCTGTCAAGCAAGTCAGGCTGACAGATCTCCCCAAAAGCGAACTTCGTGTGATCATGGTGGGTTATTTCTCTTTCTGGGTGGTGGTGGTTGTGCTATCTAGGAGCTACCCAACTAACCTTTTGTTACACACTCTCTCACGCACAGCTCGAAATCGATCTCCTCAAAAACCTCAATGTGAGTTTGCTCGAGGGGTGCTCTCAATTTATACCGAAGCTTTTCCTGACCTTCAGAAGCATCCGAATATCGTCCAATACCACGGATTCGTTAAAACTTCCGATTCCTTGTACATCATATTAGAGTAAGGACGCTTGCCTTCTTCTGTTCGAGGTCTGTTCTATCGATCACCTTGACTAACCAGAGTGCTAGATACTGCGAGAATGGCTCCCTCCATAGTATTTGCAAGAATTTTGGAAAATTCCCTGAGAACCTGGTTGGACTTTACATGACTCAGGTTCTACATGGGTTGCTGTATCTTCACGATCAAGGTGTTATACATAGAGATATCAAAGGCGCAAATATCTTAACAACCAAGGAGGGATTGGTGAAACTGGCAGATTTCGGAGTTGCTACAAGGGCCACTGGCCTCAGTGATTCATCTGTGGTCGGGACACCTTATTGGATGGCTCCGGAGGTTATTGAACTAGCAGGAGCTACCACGGCATCTGACATATGGTGACACCCCGCCGGAAGCTTAGGAGGGGCTATATGGAAGCTTACGGGGTAATAGGAGTGTGGGGTGCACGGTTGTTGAGCTGTTAGACGGGAAGCCCCCATACCACAAACTTGCTTCGATGCAAGCTCTCTTTAGAATCGTCAATGATGATCACCCCCCGCTTCCTGAAGGTGCCTCTCCGGTTAGTCATAGGAATCGTCATTTGTGGGACGGCGGCAAAGGCTGATATCAATCATTTTTAGGCTGTCCGTGATTTCCTTATGCAGTGCTTCCAAAAGGACCCCAACCTTCGGGTATCCGCTCGGAAGTTGCTTAAACATCCTTGGATTGTTACTGCCAAACGTGCGGATTCAATTGTTAGGACACCAACAACGAAATACGACGAAGCCATTAAGAGTGTCCAACAGTGGAATGAAGCATTAAAGTCACCTAATGCTGGTACTTCAAAAAAGCTGCTTCGAAACCCCATTGTCAGTCCTACACCCAGAAAGTATAACAACGACTTCTCAGCTGCGGCAGTAGCTCCTGGAAAGGCAGGTCACAGGACCTTTTCAGCATCACGCAAAACTGAGGTCTTTATGTCGCCCGAGAATAATGGTGAGTATACACCGGTGGTTTTCTATGGATTGAGCCGCTGATATAAGTCACAGATGACGATGACGACAATTGGGATGACGACTTTGCTTCAGTTATATCACCCAGTGTCCTCCAACTTCCTCGTAACAGAGCTCCAGAGAACCGACATTTAGGAGTTGCGCAGTCGTCTGAACGTCTTAAGTCTTTCGCATCCAACGATGGAGCCAATGAGAGCTGGGACGACAATTTCGAGGGCGACCTCACGATCAAGAGCCCTCCATGTAAGAGCTGTTTTATGGTAATTCCTACACCGGTGCCCCAGCTGACATTGTTTAGTGATGTCGGATTTCGATGATGACGCTATGCAAACTATTCGACCTTACTTCCCTCGGCGCCAGAGCGATCCTGCTCTTGAATTTGATCATGATATACCCAGCCCTCCTATGCTTCCTGCCAAAGAGAAGCAATCCATGCCGCCACCTCCTCCTCCAGTGTTATCACCATCTCCCACCAAGTTATTAAAGAAGAAGCTTGTGCTCCCATCCCGACATGCCTCCCGCCCGGCTTCGATTTTCAGGGAGGATTCCTTCGAAGACTATTCTGACCTAGCGCCCCTAAATGAAGCTAGCTTTGCCAAGAAGGTTGACCTAATGAAGGTAGCTCCACATTATTGCCACTCGACTTCTACATATATTGATACTAATGACTCTCGATCAGAAGGATGCCTCCTTGAGTCCACGGCTTTTTCACCCATCCGATTTGAAGAGTCTACCACGCTCTGCCCAGCCATCGCAGAACGGGAGCCTTCGCCGCCATGATTCTATCAGTGATATCAAGGATGTCCACAAAATGCGTAGAACGCGGTCATCATTAGAGATCCAAAAGTTCGCAGAACCGGAGGGAGAAGACGATTACTCGGATATCTTCGGGAGTGAATGCGGCACTGATGAGGCTGGATCGGAGAGTGGTGATGAGCAGAGTTTGATGCTGAATACGAAGTTATCTAATAACTCTTGGGTAAGTTTACAGGATCCTGCTTTAGGACCATTCGCCTCTCTGACTAAGTGATAGCTTGGTGACGAGGACATTGATGAGGAAGACCCTTTTGCTCAGTTGGAGGAAGGGTTTGACGAAATGGGTTTGTCGCCTTGTCCAATAATTGGACAGATCCCGGGTTAATCGTCATTTAGATCTCGAGGCGAATATAGCCAGGGATAAATATGCTCGCCTTTGCGTCCAAGTTGAGAGTTTGGTCAGTTCATTGAAAATCACTCAGTGTGAGGACGACTTGGATGATATTTCGTCGCAATTGGTATAGATTCCCATCCATTACCCCCTTCGTATTCCTACAAGGCTAATGGCCCCCAAGATGGACATCCTTTCGGAATCTCCAGAAACGAAGGTCACCATTATCAGCGCTCACGGAATGTTGCCGGTATTGGAAGTTTTGGAAAACTGCACAAAGCGTGAGGTTATTTTGAAACTATTAAAGATAATGAACGCTGTTTGTCTCCCTGGCCAGCCCTTCCCACATCACACACACTCACAATTGGCAGATCATATTCGACGATGTCGAAATCCAGGAGAATCTATGCTTTGTCGGTGGCATCCCAATTATCAGCAAATTCGCTTCCAAAAAGTATCCGAGCAACATTCGACTTGAAGCTGCGGCCTTTGTGCGGCAAATGTACCAGACCTCAACCTTAACCTTACAGATGTTTGTGAGCTGTGGAGGTTTGAACGTTCTTGTTGAGTTCTTAGAGGAGGATTATGATGCCCAGAAAGACCTAGTCCTCATCGGTGTCAATGGAATCTGGAGCGTCTTTGAGATGCAAGGTCCAACACCCAAGAATGATTTCTGCCGCATCTTTTCGAGAAGCTCTGTCCTTCACCCGCTATCACTTGCATTAAATCACGTCCTAGATGAGGATGGCGAACTATCGCATCTGTGTGCTGAAAGGATTGTGAAAATATTTTATCTCTTTTCACAGGCAGAGAACCATGTCAAGGAGGTGGTAGCGGACCGAATTGTGCTGAAGAGTGTGTTGCTCCGTTCCTCATTGCTTCACTTCTTCGGATTGCTAATCTCTTTTTTCCGGTAACTAGGGGTTTTGAAAGACTTAAAGCGGATGATCCCCCACCACCAAATCGTCATGCTAAAGTTCATTAAAAATCTGTCGATGCTGTCAGCTACGCTTGACACGTTGCAAAACTCTAATGCGATTGAGGTCCTCACAGATCTCCTTAAGGATAGCTTGAACGCTCCTCACTTCAGAGTAGGTGATAAAAACTTGTGTTGATGGTATGGGGGCTAACTAGAAGCCCTATAGGAAATTTCAAACCAAGTTTTAAATACCATGTACAACCTATGCAGATTGAGCAAATCTCGGCAGGAAGAAGCGGCGCTCCAGGGAATTATTCCATTATTGCAAAGAGTTGTTAGCACTGAGCGCCCTCTGAAAGAGTTTGCGCTACCGATACTTTGTGATATGGCCCACTCTGGCAAGGTCTGTAGGAAGACTCTTTGGCAGAACAAAGGTCTTGAGTTTTATATCGGGCTGCTCTCCGATCAATACTGGCAGGTCACTGCTCTGGACGCAATCTTAGTTTGGTAGGTTTCCCTCGGGTCAACCCGCAGAATTCGTGTTGACAATGGTTACAGGTTACAAGAAGAGACTGCCAGAGTTGAAGACAAACTACTAAGTGTGCCATTCACCGCAGCTATAATCAACTGCTTTAGAGGATCGAAAAAAAAGTCCTTTGAGAATATTCTGGAACCGCTTCAGAAGCTATTACGCCTGAGCCCACAGCTTGCATATGCTGTGGGCAGGCCAGAGTTCTTTGCCCGGATCCTCGAGGAATTGACTCACAATAAGCCTGTTGTCCGGCTCAATCTTTTGAGAATCCTACGAACAATTTGCGATGCTAATGAGCAAAAGGAATCGCTTATCCGGCAATATGGAATGTTCCAGACTATCCAACGTCTCGCAGACAGAGACGGTGCCGTTCTGGTACGGAATTTGGCTGGAGAGTTAATAAAGCTTTGTCTAGAGAGGGAAAAGAAAAAGAGTCAGCGTCAAAGCAGCAGTAACCGACGCCGTCAGTCTAGTTTATCATCATCTTCAACATTTTCACCACCCATACCCTCTTCGTCCGCACCTACACTTCCTCGTCACAAATCAGATCTTGTGAATATGTGGTCGTATGAGAAGGAAGTAAGTGATCGAAATGCGGGGAATGACATGCTATCAGAAATGAGTGGCAGCCTTGGCCCCAGTAGGTTGGATGGGAGCGACCGGAGACAGAGGCGAACGTCCAGCGGCTCAAGAACATCAAACAAATATGTTCCACGCCGGAGCCGTACGAGCACAAGCAATGTCGAGCTACGAGGTTGGGAATGACCTATGGAGAATGACGGATTGAACATGGCATGGGTAGACGAGGATGGTGGCTTGTACTTCTATGTTCTTATTATGATACCACTTTTCTCCTTTTTTTGCTTGTTAGGATACTATGCCGTATTTACGTTGACGCCCACATAGCTGAGCTCCTCTGTTCGACTTCCTTTGGCTCCATTTCTTCCCTTTCTTTCTTTTTTTTGTCTTTTCTCGCATTTTACTAGGGTGGATGTGCATTGGGGTTATCCGGTTGTTTCTATTTAATCTTCGCAATTTGGTAGAGGCAGATTGGGTCATTTTCTTGTATTGTAGCAGCGGAGCTGGCGGGGTCGACAGGGTGCTTCTAGAGTTTGTATGCCTAAGGCTGGCGAAAAGTATTTCTGAGTTGAATAGGAGATATCACGTGTCTGGTGTTGGGGAAATTAGAACTTCTGCGTCTTATGAAGGAGAAAGGGTTTGTTTTTTTTGTCCTCGTGTAATGATATTCAAGCAGATTATACATACATTCTCGGGCATGATATTATCGTTAGAAAAAGTCCTGTCAGTTGAGTTCAATTCAGAGTAAGTAGAGAGTGTGTGTGGGGGCCGGTTTCAAGCCACCTGCTAAACCAAAAGGAGCCCATTTGATGTCATTGGGGCCCTTAAAAGCAAAGAAAATGACGATTATATGCCAGTGAGAGGGCCTCTGCTTGCCCGGCCAGACACAGAAATTGATCAGTGGTGCAATCACGTGAAAAGTTACTCAATATTTTTTTTTCTCTCTGGTTGGTTAGCCAGCAGATGCACTCCGGTAGGCGTGACCAACAGGTAAGCCAAAAGATCCTTCAAAGGGGTACTAGTACTTTACATCCAAGACATCGCTTTCGGAACCTCGTGGTAAAGGATGACGCTTGGTGCAACCGTACCCCACACTCTTCTCCCTCTCTCTCCCCAGTCCTCAGTCCCCCCCATACCCTAGCCAATTGCAGTTGCTAACTTAACGAACCAGCTTGGTAACCAAACGCCCCGCCAACAACAACACCCCATCAAACACCACTCCCACTCCCACCCGCTCCACCTCTTGCAATCGACCAACCATGAGCACAGCAGCAGCTCCCCCCACTTCCATTGCCATTCCGGAAAAACTGTCCTCCCTGAGGGAGAACCTGATAGAGCTAAAGCAGGACCGCACGACCTATGTGAAATCGCACGATGTCGTCAAGCATTACGATGAGCTCTGCGAGGATATTGGGAAGATTTATGAAATTGGGGAATTTGAGAAGGGTTTTGAGAGGAAGGAGGGACCAGCAGAGTGGCAGACTATAGGTATATATAGCTTCTCCTCACCTCCCGCCCCCCGCAACCCAGATTGGGCGACGACGACGGTTGAGCCTTCAACATTGACTAACAGGTGAATATGGCTAGAACGTGAATTGGCAGAAGATTGCTTCATGTTGGTTTCACTGCTCTTCCTCACTGTCGGGAGGAATAATGAGCCTCCAGCTGTGTATGTGCACCTCGTCGGCCGGTAGCTTATAGACGCACTGATTGGATTTGAAGTTATGCTCCAAGCATCATTATCAATGTAAGACACCTCCGGTTGTGTATCCCTCCAATTCCTCACTCTTCCCCCGTTATCCACCCATACCGATATATCCAAGCTTGTGAGGCTAACTTTCTTTCTTCCCTATCAATAAGCGCCTTTTAGAACACCTCGCCGAGTCCGCCCACTATTCGCAGAAGGATCTAGAACCGATAGAGCAGACTCTTAAAAATATGCATGAAAATGTCGAGCAGGGCCGCCCACTTTACAATCCGTTAATAATTTCTATGCTCCACCTCAAGATTGTCGCTTGCCAGCAGTCGCTGATGGTGCTCAAAAATGGGTTAAGCTCTATACCGCCGGAAATAACTCATGTGCATCAGAGACTAGTGAGCTTAAGGAGGTGCATTAGAGCTTGTGAGGCTAAGCCTAAGGTAGGTGTTGCTAGTGACCGCCACGGACACGGCTAATTATTCGTGATCGGACTGGCCAGTTTTCTGCATCAGAGGTTATGGGATATCTAGCGACAATCAAGGAGATCGATGCTGCACGGGTTGATGGAAAGTTTGTTGCGGAGGATGGCTCTATCCCTTCTGAAGGGCAGGACATTCTTGATGGGCTCCTACAAACTTGTTACTCAATCATTGATGAAGCATTGAAGAGGTTTGATACGAGTTAGACAATTGATGAACGGGGAGCTTTGCTGACGATACATGAGCTATCAGACAGGGAACTATTGCGCCCGGTCTCAAGCCGTTGGCTGAGAAGTTGCTGCAGACGAAGTCCCAATTGGAAAAACTTGAATTGACCCAAGCGTGGTCACTGCGGGAAACCGATCTCTACGACTTCTACAAGTTAGTTGCAGGAATAGACGAATCAAGGAGAGACGGGAAATTCATGGATTCTGAAGGGAACATGCCCGAGGAAGGGCAGACCGTACTCCACCAGTTGCTCCTTCCATCACTTGGGAATTGCGGTTCTAACGTTAGCAATTTATGCCCAGGCTTTGCTATACATGGTTAGACGATGTTACGCGCATATATACAGCCTCATTAGCTCTAGCGAGGCAAGTTGCCCTGTTATGATTATGGGTCATTTCTAATGGTCCCTCGAATATCTAGCCTGTCAGCGAAGCGCTGACGCCAGTCTTTAACCAACTGCAAACCGTACGGCGTTGCCTCAAAGAGGTCCAGAAGTTCGGCATTCAAGATGACAGAGAATTGTACCCATACAGCATGAAGGTGTGTCAAGCCCTTTAACCAACCCCATCACTGAGCAAGGGAAGCACTCTTATTGGTGGCCCAGCCTAACTAATCGGCTGGCATTAGTTGTCTTCAATCGAGAATATGAGGGTAGATGGCAAGTTCATGGTCGGGAACGATATCCCGGAAGGTCAAGGAAGGGTCAATTCGTTGTTGGCTGAATGCTTCGAGATCTGCCATGAGCTTAGAACAAGTAGCCAACCCACTGAGGGCTAATGATATTAGCGCCTAATCCATCCGCCCTCCAGAGGATTGAAGTTTACCTCTACCTCTGTCTTTCTTTTTGTCTGGGCTCGAGTTTGAACCATGTAGATGATAGTGTTTGTTAACCTTTTTTATACGGATATCAGGCGCTATAATTTAAAGAGATGGGTGTTAATTGAGCTTAGTATGTACGATAGGGTCCAGTAAAGCTCCGCCCCCCCCACATATCGCGACATCATAGGAAATCAAGCCGAGGCCCGGCACTGTACTCGTGTGTTGACGGAGCACTCGGACGCGAGCCCACCCGATATTCGTAACTCAGGGAAACAAGCCGACTATAGTCGGGATGGGAGAAGAGGGCCTTAAGAGAGCTGGATAAAGAAGGAAACCCCCCGAAACAGGAACGGAATTTCATCCGGTAAGGTAGGTCACCGTATCATACAGGAAGGCGCCGAATACCAAATCATATAGGACGTCAATAACCACCTCTCTACTGCACAAACAACGAAAGGAAAAGGGCCCAACATGAACGAAATGAAGTAAATAAAGTGTGATAAACAAAAGAAAGTACATACAACTACGCAATAAAGTACTGCACGATACCGGTAGGTGCCCTATCACGCCGTATAGTACGGTACTCCCTTCCCTCCGCCTGACCACCAATGACCACTCTGGGCAGCGCCTCCGACGGGGTGGAGACTCGCATTGATTAAAACGGATTGTGCACAAAGTATAGCATGATATTTCGAGGGTTGTGATATACTAGTAGAGCAACCTGGCTTTTTCCTTCTTTTTCCTTTCCTTTCCTTTCCTTCTGTTCCTTTTGTTTGCTTGTTTGCCCGCTTTTATTTTCTGTTGCCCCTTCCTCGGGAGTGAAATTGATGAAGGGGGGGATTCCCTTGGAACCTGGGGATTCTCTGGTTTACAACATTGTACTGTACTTGTACCTACTGTATCGTACCTTACTGGTACCGTATGATATCGGCGGGGTAAGGAGGAGAACAAGGGAGTGAGGGGGTCCAATTGACGGGGCATGATGCTATTACCGCACTGTGCTCGCTGAATGCGGTGTAATGCGTAGCTTGGGTGAGTGAGTGGGTGAGTGAGCTCAGTATCATGACCGGTACAGTACTCGAGTACCTACCGTAGTGTACTCGAGGTCCAAGCTGTGCACGCGAATATGTGGGTGGTGGGCTAGGTTGTGGGTGATGATGAATAAATTCATGCTAGCTTGCTCTCCCAAGGCACACACTTCGAGGTCTTTTAGCTTACCGTGCGACACATACCATATGCGAGTGATTTTTGTTCCTGCGGCACAGGATTGTTTTTTTTTTTTTTTTTTTGTTAAATCCTCGGTTTATTTGTAGCTAACTAACGGGAAAATCCATGGTATCGACCCTGAGGTATGACCTGAAAACCCTAATAACAAAAGAA
>Ga0307509_10001621_pt1 | contig 37747 bp, 26 predicted proteins | sample 10_EM_MG_FD_202245 | JGI IMG/M metagenome (GOLD analysis project Ga0307509, IMG submission 202245) | Populus trichocarpa ectomycorrhiza microbial communities from riparian zone in the Pacific Northwest, United States - 10_EM | ecosystem: Host-associated > Plants > Roots > Unclassified | place...
TGGCTGTTGTGCAGCAGATGTTGGCTGTTGTGCAGGAAGTGGTGGTCGTGCAGGAGTTGGTGATGTGGATGATGATTGTACTACAGTTACCGGCTGAAGTGCTCCCTGACTCTCTTGAGTCCCTGCCGGATTCTGCTGAGACGCTCCCTGACCCTGGGCAGATGTTCCCTGACCCTGTGCAGATGCTCCCTGACCCTGCGGAGGTGTTCCCTGATTCTGCGGAGGCCCTCCCTGATTCACCAGAGGTGCTCCCTGATCCTGCGAAGATGCTACCGGACTACCAGGAGGCACCCCTGGACCCGACTGTGTTGCTGGACCCGGCTGATATGCTCCGACAGCTGGCTGGGTTGATCCCTGACCCTGCTGAGATGCTCCCAGAGCCCCGGATGGAGGTGCTCTCGGACCCTGCGGAGATGCTCCCTGAGCCGAGGATGAAGTTCCTCCCTGACCCTGCTGAGTTGCTCCCTGAACTGGGGGTGGAGGTGCTCCCATAGCCAGAGATGAAAGTGCTCCCATAGCCAGAGCTGAAGATGATGGCTGACTAGCGGGTGGAGGTGCTCCTTGACCCTGCTGAGATGCTCCCAATGCTACCGGACCTGACGCAGGTCCGACTGCTGCTCCCGCCTGACCTCCTGACGCAGATCCGACTGCTGCTCCCGCCTGACCTCCTGACGCAGGTCCGACTGCTGCTCCCGCCTGACCTCCTGACGCAGGTCCGACTGCTGCTCCCGCCTGACCTCCTGACGCAGGTCCGACTGCTGCTCCCGCCTGAGCTCCTGACGCAGATCCGACTGCAGCTCCCGCCTGACCTCCTGACGCAGGTCCGACTGCTGCGCCCGCCTGAGCTCCTGACGCAGTTCCGACTGCTGCTCCCGCCTCAGCTCCTGACGCAGATCCGATTGCTGCTCCCACCTGACCTCCTTTAGCCCCCTGATTGATTGGAGGGGCAGGTGGCGGCGCAGGTCCCGGACCGGCTGGAGGAATCGGAGGCAGTGGTGCTGCATTCCTTGCCGCCAATGCTCTATCTGCTCGGACCTTCTTTGTCTGCAGAATCAAAAATTGCTCAGCATGTATCTGACGTGAACCAGCGTCATTAAAGTTTCCCAAAGCCCAGTGAACAGGAAAGTCGGTATACATTTGTCTGATCCCAGATTCCCAATCAATACGCCTACCTATTTGTTTAAGAGCAGCTGGTCCGACAATAAGGTGTGGGTTCTGCTGAATAATCCAGTTCTGTTTAAAGTTCGAAACCCATTGTTTGTAGCCGTCGCTAGAGGAACTGGGAAATCCGATCTTAATACTGATCTGGTTTGCGTTCGGCTTCGACATTCTCAAAATATCTGTCCACTCCCCCCAATGCAGAATTAGTAACAGCAGCTGAAGCAATAATTAAGAATTGGACTTACATAATTAGGTATATAATACAGCCTGGAGAGTCTTTGTAGCTTGGTTAATAGGTCCAAAAAGCGCAAGTTCTGTGTACACAATGCGAGCGGATCTGAGGGTATTGAAGATCGAAGCTCGGGGTCCTGAACTTTGGGGTTTGTGTGTCTTTTGAAGGGTGCGTCGTTCCTATGTATGGCGGGTACCTGGTGTGGCCTTTTTGGTGTAAGATGTTACTAGAGGCAATAATACGAGATGAGTGAAATGTGGAGTACAAGTATTGTCGTGCTGAAAAGACTTTGTGTTCTGATATTAGCTGTTGTGTATGATAGCCCAAGTTCGCGGTACAAAACGATCTCTATATAGTCCTTTCTAGAACTCTTTTCAGGTTGAGAGTTCTTGATACAGAGCTTTCAAGGCTCACACGCTCCCGGGGTTCGTGAGGGTTTCACGTATTTAAACAAACAGCAGGTTTCAACATGAACCATTTGTCCAGTACGCTTAAACAAACAATGGTTTTCAAGTACACTATATTACACACGGGGTATTCTATCATGAATGCTGAAGCCAACACCCCAGTTAATCCGGCTTTGGATACGGCGGGACAATTGGGGCGCAGGTTTCCAAAACCAAAGTCTGGCAGCGCCCGGGTGCCCTGCCAACCTCAGGTTTTGAATTCCAGCCTTAACACACAGAACCCTCTTTGTCCGTATTAAAGCTAGAGCTGCACGAAGCCCCGATTTCCTGCTTCTCGACCTCTTGGAAGTACTCCGATATCGGAGTCGGAACTGCCTATACAAATAGCGGCTTTGTTCCGAGTGGTATCAAGCTGGCCGCAGTAACCCGAAAGATCGGAAGACTCATGTAAATCTGATTGCCTGTTTTTCTCGCCTGCCGCAGCTAGTGTGTTGAGATAAGAGTTTTTCTTTGTGTTCTGTCTCAAATTCGCAATAAAACGCCTTGGCTCAACTCCTTCAAGTCAAAACAAAGCCTATTTCAAGCCCTCCCCGACTATAGAATGTCTTACTTCAACTCTTAGCCGACCCCAATATACTAGAGGTAGGCGAACAAAACCAGTCGATGCTGGAGAAGCACCTTGACCAGAACTTTGGTAATATATGTAAATGTGAGTACGATTTGAGTTGTGCTGTTAGTGGGATGGTCGCAGCCTTCCTGTCGGTGTCCAAAGATTGGGGTTGCTGCATATTACGGTAGTACTCGGGCGCTTGGGTACGCAGGATGTCTACGCTACGTATTGGGTGGTGCTCGGATATGGTAGTTTAATAATGACAGCAGTAGAGATGGTCACACCTACCGACTGGAGACTGCGGTATTTATGTATCATACCCTCCTAATCGCAAACTCTCCATGGCACATGCGATATTGCAGAAAGGTCTAGGTAGAAAGGATCGTACCAGTGTGGGCGAGGGCATGGGTAGTACAAGAGTAGCCCGACAGCAGGAGAAGCTGCACCAAGCCGTTCCGTTTCCAAATGATAACCAAGTATTATGCCGGTACACTCTCATTCGCAAAGTCTTCCCGGAGAGAGAAGTACTGTGGCAATTTCTTGGTCGCAGTGGAGGTACTGGTACAACAATTTGTGTATAATTTCAACTGAAAAGATTGTTCTGGTACTTTCGTTGCGACCAAGACTTTGCAACAGTACCTGTCCTTCCGTGAACACTTTGCAAATGAGAGTATACTTGAATTGCCACACCCTCATTGCCAGTGTACATGTCTCTCTGCGAACACAATGCTAATTGGAGTCTGCGATATATCAGCCAATCGAACAAGGTCCCCAGAATGGCTTTTCCACGAATCCCGTCGAACACGAGTAATCTGAACAAATACAATACAACGGCCACTCCGCTTGTGGTCACGAGAAACCCTAACCTTAATACGCAGAATGGCAGTTCTGCGTATTAAGGTTAGGGTTGCTGCATATTCCGGCAGTGCCCCGGAACCGAGAAAGCCAGAATGGCTTTTCCAAGAATCCCGTCGAACAAGAGTAATCCGAACATATACGACACAACTGCCACTCCGCTTGTGCTGACGAAGAACCCTAACCTTAATACGCAGAATGGTGGTTCCGCGTATTAAGGTTAGAGTTCCCCTGTATTCCGGCGATGCCCTGGAAGTGAGATACCCAGAATGGCTTTTCCACGAATCCCGTCGAACCAGAGTAATCCGAACATATACGACACAGTGGCCACTCTGCTTGTGGTGATGAGGAACCCTAACCTTAATACGCCGAATGGCCGGTCTTCGTATTAACATTAGGGTTGCTCCATATTCCGGCAGTGCGCCGGAACCGAGATACCCAGAATGGCCGTTTTTCCCCTTAAGGTTAGAGTTGCTGCGTATCGGCTGAGCCACTGGACTGGAGTATGCTGAATGGCCTTTCCACATAAGATATGCTGCGGAGCCTGCGTAAAAACCTAACGTTTATACCATACCCAGAGTAGTCTTTCCACGTTGAATTTTAAGCTCGTTCCCTATTCATGCAAGATAGCCCATCATGAACATTCCGAGGAGCCTCCATTGAGATTGCAGCGAGAACCTATAACCCGCTATTGTCCTTTTTATCCGACCCTGGATCACTGCTTCACCCTCGATCACTCGCAAGGTTAATGACCACATTTGGTGATGCGACAGTAGCTCTAAGCAAATTCTTTTGTGTGGTGGTTCCGTCGATCGTGGTCGAGGAATGATAGCTCGAAAGCCCGGGCCTTTCGTGTGTTTTGCACGCTGGCCTTGGGGGACAAAAACAAACAGTCAAAATTCACCAAGAGCACGTTAAAGTATTATTCAAATTTTGTATTCACAATGCTACAGAAGCTGAGGCCGAACGAATGCAAACTATGGAAGCGACATGGATCCTGATCCCAGACAAACTCGACAAAACACCCACATCACACTCTCCTACTTATTGCTCGGGGAAAGACCGAACCAGTAACTTGGGTGCACCCGCCAGTCATCCCCCATGCACAGCGCAAAGCCATCCACGAGGAGCCCACGTGTGATCTCATCTATAGTGGCCGCCCCTTCCAATCGCGGAATGTAGAGCTGACATCTTGACCCTGTGATCAAACTTCTTGAGAAATGGAGAAACGACAATGCGGATTCTCGTTGGGTACGGACGAGCTGCTCAAGCAGGACTGGTACCACATTTACAGTCCAACCAATGGCTGGAATGCACCTGCGCACAACCTGGTAGATAGTTAGAATCAGTTCATGCTGCAATTTTAGCAATGAGGGGGTGTAACTAACGTCGATACCTTCTGCCTGAAGCTCCTCTCCAGGAACCCCTCCAGTCCAGTTGTATAGAAACACACACTTTTCCCCGACAGAAATCTGGATTCCTAGAATGCCGTTGTGTCCCGGGATCGCAGCCAGAATCTCACGGCATTCCTTTCCCCATACCTCTTCACCTACAGCTTCTCGGAGTTTGTCCAACCCTGTGTGGGGTGTAGGTTGGCCCAGCAACACCCTTCCCAGTGCACTATCCAGAACCTTGTATCCGTCCAACGAGCTCGCATTATGTAAAGCGCAAAAGAAATCCATCAAACGTGGTGTAATGACACGACCAGGGAGCAGATCCCTCAACACGTGTAATATGAGCGTCTGGCCGCTGCTAATCTCGACTTGCTCCTCTGGCTCCAAATCGCGGAGCCATGTACCGAGGTCTTCTACTTTGTTAGCACGACTGACGGCCACACGCTGCATCATCGGCTTAATTTGTAGGGAGCAATTTAACCAGCGGACTGCAACCGTTGGGTAGTTCTCTTTTGGTACCAACCTGAGACAGTTGGGCGGAATACTGGACTCCAGTCTGAGTTCCTTCTTATCACAAACCGCCTCCCACCTCCTCAGATCTTCTGCAGGGAGAGGCTGGCTCCTCATCCAATACGCGAGTTGCCCACCGTTGACACTAGGCCAAGTGGCGCCAAACAGCCTGGCTACTGTGAGATGTCCAACGACATGCGTAAAGCACCACCAGACGGCAGAGGTAGAAAGTGCCGCTGTGAGATCTTTCGTTACTTGGCCATACTTTCGTAGATCACGGGCCATCGCTGATGCCCTGCGCTCACCGGCAGCAATCATTAGCAGGGCGGGAGCGCCAATGCTCTGGGCCAGGGTGAACAATGCTCTCCCATACCGTATACGCTCTTGTAATATCCTCACCTTTATACCCAATGCCTTCTCCCCGCCCAAGATGTTGTAGTAGAACTCCCACATCGTTTCCCTAGCCCCATTCGCGACCTCCTCGGTAGAACGCTGCTCCCACATCGGAACGATGATATTTGTATGGACCAAATGCAGGGTAACCTTGGCCATAACCTCACGGAGTGCGATCTGGCCGCGCAGCTTGCTGGTGCGCTGGAGGGTGGTGTGAGCCCAAAGGCTAGCTCTTTTTACAACAGACAAGCCGCCAGTCTGCGTTTCGGCCATAGCAGGATCTGAGTTCCTCACAGTCACGCTTCCCAAATCTAAAAACTGTGTCTCCGTAGAACATATCTCGCCCAGTAGTCTCAGGGCCTGTGCCATTGTCCCCAGGTTGGTGTAGAATGCGAAAAGCTCCTTCACTATACCTTTTTCCTCATTCTTCAGTCCTTTGTGCTTGAAGGCATTCTCTTGCACTTCTCGGTAGTGCGTAATCTCACATTTCAGATCGAAGTCAATACTGGTGATACTTAGGTCGGCGGTCGGGGATGGGGGCGCGGCCGCAGCGTCCATGCCACGAGTTCTATTCAGTCGCCTTTTACGCGCCACAGGTTTGTTGGCATCACTTTCCGCAGGGCGCTTAGCTAGAGTGACAGCGGGAGCCATAGCAGGTGACTCGATGGGGGAGCCCTGCGCTGCCTGCCCCGATGAATCCGAGGGTTGTGACTCCTCATCGCTACGAAGAGTCGTAATATACCCACCAAGGTCTACGTCAGGCTGGTTATCGTCCGGCGCATGCATTCTGTTTTCAAAAACATCAACAGTCACTACATTTTTCCCACCCTGAGGGAGAAAAGAGGGTGATAGGTCATCCATAGTACCTATCGGAGTCATACTTGGGTGGTTAGGAGGAAGAACAAATAACTTCATCGAGTCGCTACGATGCCTCCTGCGATTGGAAACTTGCACGTTGCCACCAATACGTCTGCGCCTGGCTGTAGAGTTGGTGGCAGGAACGGATGCCAACTGTACCTCCTCTTCAGTGCTAGAACTCCCAGTGTGGGAAAGATGGGAAATCCTCGTTCCCAGCCCCACAGTCACATCCTCCTCACCCGATGAATCTGGCTCTCCCGCCCCCAATTCCGGGAGAGATGACAAATGACCTTCGGTCAAACCTCCCTCTGGTTCTGCCGCGTCACCAATTGTGGAATCAGGCGTGTCATTCGGACTCAGTGCGCCCGGGGATGCCGTCTGAAATGCCTGCTCCAAAGTGCTAGCCCGCTCTGCAGCTGACAACCCAACACTCTGCTCGACTTGCGCCGGATTTCTTTGTTGGTCCAAGTCCGGCAAGCGAAGCACGTCAAACCCCGTACCCCGCAATACTGATCTGATCCGAGATTCAGCCCAGCAGCCTAGGATCCGGGTTACGAGAGAACTAGCCTGAATAAAACTTCAATTATATGAGTGACTCAAGGAGGCCGGGGAAGGATTCCAAACCTCTTGGGTTTCAGCAAATAATGCCAGATCGGGCGCAGAACGCATCAGGTTAACCACCTGCTCAACTAGATCACTACCCTTTGTTCTTGTTGTCAGTACTTGTGCTAAGAAATTCAAATTCTCACATACTTGTTCCATCTCGTTGAGCGGCTTGCAATTTCAGAACTAGACACTCTTCGTAAGCGGGCGCGCCCATTAAATCTGTAGTAGCAACTGAGTTGTCGCGAAAATAACTGGTGGGAGGGCGGTCGCAGTAAAGCTTGGATGTGGTGGAAGCGGTAGAGGAAGCTGAGCGGAAGAAAGAACGTCACTCGGAACAGGGGGAAATGAGAGGCGTGGCTAATGAAAGAGAAACCTCACGCTCCTAGAGGTCCAAGGAGCGAGCGCGGCAGTCGACCTTAGCGCCTGTTTGGCAAAAATGTCGATGAGCTGTTTGAAATTTTAGACCTAGACGGTTAGGTAAACAGGCCCACAGATTAAGTTTGTGGTGGCAGCTGAGCTGTTGTGAAAATAACGGGTGGGAGGGTGGTGGAAGTGGGGCGTGGAAGTGAAGCGTGGAAGTAGAGCGTGGAAGTAGAGCGTGGAACTAGAGCTTGGAGGTGGAGCTTGGAAGTGGTGTTTGGAAGTGGGGCGTGGAAGTGGAGCGTGGAAGTGGAGCGTGGAAGTGGGGCGTGGAAGTGGAGCGTGTAAGTGGAGCGTGGAAGTGGAGCGTGGAAGTGGAGCGTGGAAGTGGAGCGTGGAAGTGGAATATGGAAGAGGAATGTGGAAGTCGTCGCAGAAGTGGTCGCAGAAGCTGCGGAGGGAGCTGAGTGGAAGAAAGAAAGTCGGTGGAAACAGGTGGAAATGACGGGCTTGGCTAATGAAAGAGAAACAGCACACCCTTAGAGGTCCAAGAAACAAGCGCGGCAGTCGAATTTGGCAAAATGAGACCTTTCCTGCTGCGGCGAAAATTCCTTCTCTCCATTTCGAAACAGAAGGGAGAAGGTACTTTGTATGAAAGGACGGAATGGCACAACAACCCCTACCGAACAGTCCTTTAGGAATCCATAACCGTGACTCGCGCAGGAGCGTTTGTAGGCCCCAAACTCGTTGTCCGCGGCTGCTAGCCACTCATATAGCTATGGGGGATTTGCGGGTGGAATTGTAGCATTTTCTTTGTAGCCCAGTCTGCTATATCCTGGCTGGAAGCCACGGCTGAGTTAGCTAACATAGAATATATGGAATTATCTGGTACACCTAATGCAGAAGCTCCTAAAACGTATATCAAATTTTCAACTGAAATGTGGCCCTGAGTGTAGGAGAGAGATTTTTCGCAGGCTCGTTAAAACACCAGCAATCCATGAGAATCTGAATTCTATGGAGGCCAATATTATCCCGGACAAACTCTGGATGTCTCTCCGATGTTGGGACTACGACTCATACTTGGAGGAGGTCTGTTGTAGTGGAGGGACTATTGCCAATGCACAAACAGCCATATGAAGTGGCCGTTAAGGAAGCGCTGTGGGCAGGCAGGAGGAATAAGTGTAATAGGGAATCAAAGTGTTAGCGTTGGGGAATATAGAGGGATATATATGGTGTGCACGAGTAGACGGAGCGAAGCCGGGTGAACGCCAGAACATCAATCGGCGAAGTGCTTTTCCACGAATCCGATCAACCAAATGTAACCCGAACATACAGAACTGCCACTCGGCGTATACAGAAGAGAAACCCTAACCTTAATACGCAGAATGGCCCATTCTGCGTATTGCGGTTAGGGTTGCTCCATATCCCGGTAGGGTCATGGAACTGGAATACGTCGAACCGCCTTTCCACATATGTTCTTTAATCCGACCAGGGATCAGGGCATCACGATCAATCACTCGCAAGCTTAGAAGAGTGAGCCCATTTGGTAATGCGACACTAGCTCTAAACAAATTCATTGGTTAGTTCCGTCGATTGCGGTCGGGTAATGATAGCTCGAAAACCGGGGGCCTTTTAGGTGTTTTTCCACTGTGACTTTGGGGGGCAAAAACAGATAGCAAAATTCACCAAGAGTACGTTAGAGTAAGCATGATAGATCCTGCTCAAGGACAAACTCAACGAAAAACACGCACCGCACACCCTCCTACACATTGCTCCGGGAAAGACCGAACGAGCAACTTGGGAGCCCACGCCACCCAGGCCCCACCCACGGCGTGTAGCTATCCACGTGGAGCCCACATGTGATTTTATCTATAGTGGCTGGCCATTCCAATTCCGGAATGTGGAGCTGACATCTTGAACCTGTGATCAAGCTCCTTGAGAAATGGAGAAACGACAATGCGGATTCTCGTTGGGTACGGACGAGCTGCTAAGGCTCCACGGGTGTCAGATTTATGGCCCAGCCAAAGGCTGGAATGAGCCTGCGCACAGCCTGGTAGATAGTTAGAATCAGGTCATGCTGCAATTTTAGAAATGAGGGGATGTAACTAATGTTGAAACATTCCGCCTCAAGCTCCTCTCCAGGAACCCCACCCGCCACAAATCCTAACCCAATACCAGGCACCCATCCGGCGATCTTGATTTGTGTACAGCGCAAAGGACTCCATCAAACGTGATCCCTCAAAATGGCAACCCCAACCTCCCGCCTGTCCCAATCTCGACTTGTTCCTCTGCCTCTAAATCGCGGAGCCATGCACCGAGGCTCCCTATTTTGTTGGCACGACCAACGCCGACACGCTGCATCATCGGCTTCATTTGTAGGAAGCAGTTTAACCAGCGGACGTCAACCATTGTGTAGTTCTCTTTTGGTACCAACCTGAGACAGTTGGCTGGAATGCCGGAATCCAGTCTGAGACCCTTCTTATGACTCGGTTCACCCAGGGATGCCGTTTGAAACCCCTGCTCCAAAGTGATAGCCCGCTCTGTGGCTGGCAAACCAACTCTCCGCTGAACTTGCACCTGATTTCTTTGTTGGTTCAAGTCCGGCGAGCGAAGCACGTTAAACCCGGCACCCTGCGATCCCAATCTGATGCTAGAATCAGTCCAACTGCCTACGATCTGGATCATAAGAGAACTAGAGGGAACGACGCTTCAATTAGATGAGTGGCGCGAGGAGGCCGAGAAAGGATTCCAAATCTCTTCTGTTGCAGCAAAAATTGTTCGATCGGGCACAGAACGCAGCAGGTTCGCCACCTGCTCCACTAGATCACTACCCTTTGTTCTCGGAGTCAGTACTTGTGGGAAGAAATTTGAAATCATACATACTTGTTCCATCTCGATGAGCCATTTGCAATTTTAGAGCTAGACAGTTAGGCAAACCGGCACACCTTTTAATTTTGTGGTGGTAGCTAAGTTATGGTAAAAATAACGGGTGGGAATATGGCGGAAGTGGAGCGTGGGAGTGGTGGTAGAGGTGGCCGAGGAAGCAGAGTGGAAGAAAGAAAGTCAGTCGGAAGAGGTGGCAAAATGCAGGCTTGGCTAGAGAGACAAACTGCGCGCTCCTAGAGGCCCAAGAAGCGAGGGCAAGAGTCAACTTCCGGGCGTAATTGGCAAAGATGCAACCTTTCCATTGGGCGACCGACTCCGTTGAGCGACCCTTTCCTACTGCGAAAGTTCTGAAATGAAAGGGAAGTAGTAGTTTGTATGGGGGAAAGAAATGGAACCATTGATGGAAACCGTCCTTTCGGAATCCATAACCGCAACTCTGGCAGGAGTGTTTGTAGACCCAAATACCATGCCGGTCGGTAGTAGTTTCTTAAGTGGCTGTGGGAAACGGTGGCTAGAATCGTAGCATTTCCTTGGTAATTTAGTCTGCTATATGCTAGCTGGAAGCGACGGCTAGGTTGGCCAAGATGGAACCATGTGGTATGCGCACCGCAGAAGGTCCTAAAAAGTATATCAAATTTTCCAGCGCAACTGGCCCCGAGTGCACGTGAGTTTTTTTCGCCGGCTTGTAGGAAGCCCAGCGATTCATGAGAATCGGAATTCAGTTCGGGCCAATATTATCCGATAGAAACTCTCAATGATTCTGCGCTGTTGGCGCTACCACACATGCTTGATCGAGGCCCGGTCTCGCGCAGCGTCTATTGTCGATGCACAAACAGCCATGTGAGGCTATCCAGAAAGATGCGCCGTGGAAAGGCAGGAGAAAAGAGGGTGATACAAAACCAAAGTTTGTGTATTAGCCAATGTAGATGTGTATATGGTCTACGAGAGTTGCCAGATGGAAGATAGGTTCCGCTTGGTGACCATAGGAAGAGAGGGCAGCCCTATATGCAAATCGTGTGTCTACATATGATTGCTAGTAACCCTAACCTTAATACGCAGAAACGCTGTTCTGCGTATTAAGGTTAGGGTTATGCCACAAGGGCATAAGGAGGGAGCATGGGAAATGACAGCGCAGGGAAAGGCAAATATTGACATACAAAATAATTTTTCAATTTAATCTGCATCAAAATCTACGCAGCAATTTTCACCAATTCCATGATTGAGGGATCATAGTTGATCACTCGGAAGGTTTCACAAATCCTCTCTCTATCCAGGCTGGCTGACATGTCCCCCAAACGTTAGGCGGCATGTACGTGCTGTTTACCGTTAATGGGTGGTTTCTCTGAGCTAGTTTTAGGGTTTGGTACCCTTAGGGCTTCATTTGCAAGCGAAAGCCCTAAGCGCAGAACTTGCTTCATATAAGGCACTTTGGTAGTACTTCCGCAGCCAAGTCCAACCACACCTGGACAACGCCGTATTACAGTTCTTCCCTTTGTGCCGCCGAGACTCTGCCGACAGAGATTATGAAGATGCAGCTCCAATATCGTCGCGACATTCAGAGTACACCCAGCACGATCTTCGGCCAAACGAGATTCTGTCTCTCATCCACTATGGGTTTTCGTACTCCTAGGATCCTGCTGAAAAGCACAAAAAAGAAATCCTAGCCAGGCGGGCGGGTTTCTGCTACAAATCAATATCACTCACGTCTTCCTAACTTGTTCGGTCCAGACAAGTTTCTTGGATATATTCCATCGTCGCTAACCGAGCCGTAGCATCTAGCCAGCATGCAATAAAACAAATTAGAAAGAGCATCACTTGGCTCGAAACGGCAATCCTCGACGGATAGAGAGGTCGCTGGCACTCTTAAACATCAAGCTTGGGGCCGAGGCGCACCGGTTACCAAAGCCATCAAGCACAGGTGCCTGTTAAGGGTGCCCAAGGTTGGATGCCTTGCGCATCGCTTACGTTTCTACGAGCGTCCCGTTTCGCATTCCCCACCAAGCCCGTCATTCTTGCTTGTTATTCTAACCGGTTTTCCATCTTCCTCTCTACGAATTTAACCCCTTCTAGCACTTCCGCGCTCCACTTTCATCACCCTCCCACACGATCTCTGCAACAACACAGCTCCGAACGCCAAACACCGGTGCGCCCTTTTGCCTAACCGTCTAGTTCTAAAATCTGCAAACCCCTGTTTGAGATGGAACAGGACAGTTGCGATTCTGATTTGTTAGCACAACTAGAGACTGTGAGAACAAATGGTAGTGATCTAGCGGAGCAGATAGCAAACTTGCTTCGTTCTGAGCACGATCTTACAGTATTTGCCGAAACGGAGGAGGTTGGGAACTCTTCTCTGCCCCGCTTCTGTCAATCTGCTAATTGAGGCACTCTCCAGGCTACTTCTCTCGTGACCCGCATCCTGGGCCGTTGGTCTAACTCTAGGATCGGATCAGTCCTGATGAATGCCGGCTATGAGCCCTCTCCCTCGTCGGGATTGGAGAGAGAAGGAAACAGCGCTCCCCATCAGCAGGACATTTGTTCGCCAGTCGTGACGGCTTCTAGCCCTGAAGGCAGGGAGCTTGGAATGGCATCTTCGGGGGCACAATTTGCGAATCACGGGGGTGCTTCTACAAATATAAACCGATGCGAGCCAGAGAATTTCTTGGCAGCCTATGACTCGTCCCAACTGCCAACAGTGATGGAGGGGGGGGTAACTGCATCCCCTGGACAGGGTTTTATCAACCCATCCCTTCTTCTGATCGATCTTGCTGGCGATCCTGACGCCAGGCTGGCATCAGCCGGCTTGTCTTCTCCGACTGGACTGACAGAGGGAGCTCGAAATGACCCCCTTGGGATAGAGGCAGAAGGGGGTTTGCATCACGGTATTTCCACAAGACCCCCGGAGCTAACTGTAAACGAACTCCAGCCCAGCAGCAGCACGGATGGAAACAGCGAACCAGGTGTCACCGGTCAGAGCAGCCACAATGACTGCAGTAATGGGGAGGAGGATGAAGATGAGTGCACTAACGGGGAGGAGGACGAAGATGAGGAAGTTTGCGTGCAAGGTGAGGCGCCTCCCGCGAACAGCACCTCGCAGTCCCAGGCTGAGAGACATAAGCGCCCGGCAGAAGCTGATTCCAACGTTCAAATGTCACGTAAAAGAAGAGACGTTCAAAGGTCACAAAAAAGAAGAGAGGTTCAAAAGTCACATAAAAGAAGAGAGGTTCAAAAGTCACATAAAAGAAGAGAGGTTACAAATAATGGACCAGACGTATCAACTGACGATTCATATTCTCCCCCGGAATCGCCATCATCTGAAGAGGAACAGAGTGAGGTATCACCCCCCGACGATGGCTTTATTGTGATGTGCGAGGTTACGAACTACAGAGCGGTGCAAGAGAAAGCGTTCGAAGGCAAAAACCGCAAGGTGCAAGACAGAAGGAAAGTGAAGGATTTATTCAGATTCTACACCAAGCTCACGACGATGGTACGGGCACTGATCTTACTTGGCACGATTTGTACTACAGATCCATGGTCAGTAGATATTGGCTGCCTGAGTAGGGCACAAGCACATGTTTGGGGGGATAAACTCCGGCCTGAGGCCTCGACTGTAGCACGACAAGCCTGCATCTGGGCTAACAACGTAATCACGACCTGCCCGCAGATTGTTGGCCTGGTTTGCATCCGCCAGATAATGGGCATGATTACATTACATATGATCTACGAGAATTACATTGTTCCGATGTGGGAGAAAAACCCTCCCAACAAACTTTCCAATGGTCATACCGTAACGGAATTGGAATTCTACTACAACATCTTCGGCGGGGAGAAGGCATTCGCTATCCCGTTGAGGATATTCCAGGATCGCGTAAGGGATGGAAGAGCATTGTTCACTCTAGCGCAGAGTATTGGGGCTCCTGCCTTGCTTATGATTGCAGCTGGTGGACGTGGGGCTTCAGCTACGGCCCGTGAGCTACCCAAGTATAGCCATGTCATACCAGGCCTCACGGCGACACTTTCTACCTCTCCTGAGTGGTGGTGCTTTACGCATGCCATTGGACATCTCACAGTGGCCAGGCTATTCGGCACCATGTGGCAGGAAGTCAACGCTGCGCACCTGGCGTATTGGATGAGAAGCCAGCCCTTGCCAATCGACATCGCGAGAAAGTGGGATATTACCTGTGAGGAGGAAAATATTCGGCAGGACCCCACCCCCCGACAAGACTCTCTGCGATTGGTACCAGAAGATAACTATCCTACCGTTGCCATCAGCTGGTTAGGTTATCAAGTGCAAATCAGCCCAATGATAGGCCGTGTGGACACTGAACCTGCGAACGAAGTGGAGGAGGTGAGCGAATGGCTCCGCGATTTAGATGCAGAACAAGTTGAGATTGGCACAGGCCAGATATTCAAGTTAGACGTATTGAGAGATCTGTTTCCTGGCAACGTCATTACATCGCGTTTGATGGATTTCTTCTGCGCTTTAGATAATGCGCGCTCGTTGGATGGCCGTCTGGTACTGGATAGCGCCCTGGGAAGCGTGTTGCTGGGGCAACCTACACCCCATACAGGTTTGGAGAAACTCCGAGAAGCTGTAGGTGACGAGGTATGGGGAAAGAAATGCCATGATATTCTGGCAGCGATCACTGGGGCAAATGGGATTCTCGGATTACATCTTATCGTGGAGAAAGAATGTGCGTTTCTATACAATTGGATGGATAACGACGCAGGAACGGGCTTGCTGGAACATGGACAGAATGTAGGTTGCACCTCGCATTACCCATTACAGGATAGTGTTATTCTAACTATACAGCAGGTAGCCGGTAGGTGTCTTCCAGCTGGGTGGAGGATACAGTCTGCGCAGATTGACCCAAGTGAGTTTATCGATACAAAACGAGAATCAGCGCTGTCCTTCCTCCATTTCTCCCGACTATGGAGCACTGGGTCAGGATATGAGCTCCGGATTCCGGGATTGTTGCGCCCACCGACCATTCGGGAGATCACACGGGGGCTCATGGTCGATGGCTTTGAACTGGGGATGGAAGGTGGATGGCGAGTTCATCCTAGTTACTGGTTCGGTCTTTCAAAATGGAACATATGAGAGGAGATGTGGTGGGTGTTTGTTGGGTTCCTCGTGGGTTTCTTTTAGCTGTCATTGCTTTGTATTTCGCCGATATTAGCTAAAATAGTGCTATGAATAATAATCTGAAAGGTGCCCTACTGTGCTCTAAGGTGCTCTTGGTGAATTACAACTCAACGCATATGCGACCTGGGTAGAAGCGAGGACATATACAAGTAGGATGATGGCAGGGGGTTAGCTAATCACAAGTGGTGGAACAGCTGATAAATGCCGGATGCTGACATCCGAGTGATAGTCATGATACAGGTTGGGTTGGCGGAAATAAAGGACAACCCTAACCTTAATACGCAGAATTGCCATTCTGAGTATTAAGGTTAGGGTTCGTTGCCAGCCTAAGTGGAGTGACAGTTGCATCGTATATGTTGGGATTACAATTATGCGACGGGATTCGTGGAAAAGCCATTCAGCGTTGCACTACCGGAAGACGGAACAACCCTAACCTTAATAGGCAGAATGGCCATTCTGCGTATTAAGGTTAGGGTTCCTCGTCAGAACAAGCGGAGTGGCCGTCATATCGCATATGTTCTGGTTACCCTAATGTGACGGGATTCGTGGAAAAGCAATTCTGCGTAACGGAGTTCGAGTGCACGCCCTGTGTACGGTTCCTCGCCCGGTTAAGCAGAGTGGCCGTCATGTTGTCTATGTTCCGGTTACTCTGATGTGACGGTATCGGTGGAAAGGCAATTCTGCGTATTAGAGTTCCGGTGCACTACCGAAAGACGGAACAACCCTAACCTTAATACGCAGAATGGCCATTCTGCGTATTAAGGTTAGGGTTGCTCGACAGTATAATGAGTGTGGCCGTTGAATTGTATATGTTTGGGTTACTCTTATTCGACGGGATTTGTGCAAAAGACATTCTGCGTCGCACTACCGGAAGACGTAGAAACCCTAATCTTAATACTCAGAATGACCATTCTGCGTATCAAGGTTAGGGTTTCTTGTCAGCATAAGCAGAGCGACCGTTCTATAGTATCGGATATGTTCCGGTTACCCTTCCGCTACGGGATTCGTGGAAAAGCAATTCTGCGTATTGGAGTTCCGGTGCACTGCCGGATGACGGAGCAACCCCAGCCTTAATACGCAGAATGGCCATTCTGCGTATTAAGGTTGGGGTCTCTCATCAGGTTACCCTGATTGGCAGTTCTGCATGTTTCGTCCAGCCTATTCCGACAACCGATATATGATAGCTTCCGAGTGATGACCTATGATTCCCTCCTATACAAGTCTGAAGCCAGACAATAGGCATCCAGTTATTTTCACAACCAAGCATCTATTACCTCTATTACAGCGTTCGTGATGCACATTCGCTATTTGTCCGGCTTGCCAACCTCTCCTATCATGAAAGACAAATCAAATTCCCTTACCGATATTAGTTGGCGTACAAATGGGATCGGAATCTGGCAAGGATGAAGGAGTTTAGCAATTGCAGTCGCCCTGTCTGTTCAGAAAAGATGAGAACAACAAAGGGCGAGACTAGCTCATTTGCTGCTGAAACTCGTTTTCACGCTAAGGTGTCAGACTCAGATTGTAAGTTAGGATTTCTCGTGAAGTAACCTTCCCGGTTAGGCATTTCCTTGAAATGGAGGACCAATATCAATGCCTAAATCCTACCCAAAAGGCTACTCTCTTCTCAAAGGGACTTGAGTATTTTGGAACACTTTCCTCCAACGCCCTAGCACGAAAACGAGCTTTATCAGAAAAATGTCGTATCGCTTCTCTGGACGGGACAGACTCTCTTGGCCAAGACGAGATAGAAGGTCTTCTACTAAGAGTGCTCGGGGGTGCGATAAGTCGGGCGACACCGATAAAAGTAACTACGGTTCCCGCCCATACACGAGCTGTTTGTGGCCTTTGTTTTTATTTGGAGGAAAATAGTTGGGCGACACCCAGAATAGGCAATGAACCAAGACCTTTTGTGTCACTGCGCAGGACTTACCCTCGTACCCAGGTACGAATGCCCAAAATTATGCTATGCGACAATTACTAGCACCGGTATACTAACTATTGCCGGACTCTGGCGTAGTCGAGATACCCTTGCACACTCGCGCCGCCTATCCTATTCGTTAAGTAGGGCAAGGTGCTGGACACAGACTGAGGAAGGTTTATAGTGTTTAGAAAGCGGTTTCCCCTGCGCCCAAGTAGACCAATTCTGGCATACTGTGCCGTGGAGGTCAATATTACAACGGGCTAAGGGTTCATAGGCTAACAATGACAATCTGCTTTCACAATGGAATTATAGGGGGGAAGGAGAATATAGATTCCGGGATTTGTGAACGGCGGGAAGATGGGCACACGCAGAAAATTCGTCTAATATTGCTCTAAATGTGGTCCTCTGAAGGACATGCATGCTAAGGCCTTAAGTCTGACATGTTACAGGTAGCTTACTAGACGAGTACTCGAGTAAGAAGAGTTGAAAGCACGAGGGGGGAAAAGTCCAGTATGGGGAATGACGACAAGAAAGGGGAAATGGGAAAGTCGACAACGAGGATGCAGCGCAGCAAGCACCCTAAAGGGCCAAACCTACTCTAGGGCGGGACTAGTGTCTACTGTAATCAGATGGGAAAGGTTAGTTTTCCGTATTAGGAACTTGGCAGAGTTAGGGAGGTTAGTGTGTACAGTAACCGGAGGGAATCTGCCGGTGGGGTATCGAGGTCCGCGATAGAAAGCTGTAACCTTACCGACATTTGAAGAGGATGTGGAGATTGCGGTTGCTGGTTGACAGCTTTAGGTATGGCTGGGTTTGGGCTAATGCAATTACGAAACGGCGCTAGCCGTAACTGATTACCAGGCTCGCTAACCCGTGGCGCAAGGGGTGCGGAAGGAGAAGGGGGACTCGGCTCGTGTTTGGTAAAAGCTCGGGTAATCTGATACCGTTCTTCTTAAGCACGACGGTAAATTTTTAATTGAGTGTGGTCTTTCTCATATCGGGGTTCCACCGTTCACCGCGATCGTTCAAACAGCACAAACACTACACGTTTTATGGGTTCGTGATGGGTCTTGCAAAACGGGTGCCCAATCTTGACGCAGAGACAGGAGTACTGTATGGTTAATGGTTTCTTCTGTTTTTGTAGGAGCTGCACTAGCAGAATATGAAAGAAGACAGGCTGGCTGCTGTCCAGAGTGGCTCATGCTCGGGCGGGACGGGCTGCTTTGCCGCCGTCTTCGATCGTGTGGACGGCAGCCGAATCAGGACGTGAGACAGGCACACTTGCATTTGCAAAGTCTCCGCGGAAAGAGAGGTTCCGTGGAAATGTCTTGGCGGCAGGGATGGTAGTGGTACAAGCAATTACGCTCGAAACGCGCAGAAAACCTTGTACCAGTACTTCGCTTACGGCTGAGACATTCCAAAGATACTTCGCTTTTCGGGAAGACTTTGCAGATATAAGCGCACTGGTACTCAAATATGCTAAGGTTGAAAAATCAGGGGTAAAAATAAAGGGAAAAATGCTGAATGAAGAAAGGGTATGAGGGCTGAGAGTCGGGCTTCCATCTACCAGTACAAGGACAGTACTCGAGTGCAGAGGTCAGACGGGGCTAGTCTTTCTTTTTGTTTGTCCTGTGCAGAACGAGAATGACAACCACCCACCAGGGGACGATGAGAACTGCATTTGAGTAAATTTACCCGTAGATAGAATTTCACTCGCTTACTCAAGTACTGGGTAGTGGCAGAGGCCACCGGAGGAAATGAGCGACCTGGAATACAGGTATTGTGCCTTAGCGTTATACAGACTACGGAATCCCCCCCTGCGGCAACTTATCTCCGGACATGGGAACAGAGTTGCGCTAAGAGGATTGGGTTTCGCCTGACCCGGTAAAACAGCCTCCTGTCGGATTATGAATTACATGCCATTCCTCCCAACTTAGGATTTAGTAGATGGTCGAACTAAGCCTATGAGGACTCAATAGGCTTATTTAGGCTAATGATGTGATACAATATGTCATGAGGCGGGAGAGTGCGTAGATATGATCTAGTGCGACAATGGCAGAGAGTATTTTGTCGCCGAAGTGAACTCCCCCCCTGCCACCGGTATGTGCATGTTCCTTCTTCGAAAGCCTACTCAGCGTGTTCTTTGGCCGGAGGTATTGCTGCGCATTCACTGTGGAGAGGCAATTCTACAAAGTCTTTGTGGCAACAACTCAATACAGATGAACCAGGCTTGACGACTACGACAAATTCTGAAGAAACTTTTACCATTCACTTACAGTTTCTATATAACCCTTGAAGCGAGCATCGTGAGGTTCGCCAACCGGTGTTGAGAGAGAAAGTTCTACGGTTCCGAGATTTTAGAACCACGAGTACCGACTCAGTTCAACACCAGCTTTTCCCAGCTTGTTTCGATTTGAGACTGAAGGGGGAGGAACGGCGTGTAAGGAATCAGGCGATATAGGAGGTACGTTTTAAAACAAGTTCATGGGGGGTACGTTTTACAAAACAGATGAAAACATTTCACTCCCGGGAGCCAGATGGCGGTGCAGAGCACTTTCCAGTTGGCTCCCGGGAGTGGAAGAGTGGCGCTCAACTCCCACTCCCGGGAGTCAAATGGCGGTGGAGAGCACTTGCCAGTTGGCCCCCGGGAGTGGAAGAGTGGCGCTCGACTTTCACTCCCGGGAGTCAAATGGCGGTGCAGAGCACTTGCCAGTTGGCCCCCGGGAGTGGAAGAGTGGCGCTCGACTTTCACTCCCGGGAGTCAAATGGCGGTGCAGAGCACTTTCCAGTTGGCCCCCGGGAGTGGAAAAGTGGCGCTCGACTCCCACTCCCGGGAGTCAAAGGGCGGTGCAGAGCACTTTCCAGTTGGCCCCCGGGAGTGGAAGAGTGGCGCTCGACTTTCACTCCCGGGAGTCAAATGGCGGTGCAGAGCACTTTCCAGTTGGCTCCCGGGAGTGGAAGTGTGGCGCTGGACTTTCACTCCCGGGAGTCAAATGGCGGTGCAGAGCACTTTCCAGTTGGCTCCCGGGAGTGGAAGTGTGGCGCTGGACTTTCACTCCCGGGAGTGGAAGCGTGGCGCTGGAATTCACTCCCGGGAGTCAGATGGCAGTGCAGGAAGCTTCGCAGTGGACTTCCGGGAGCCCGGGAGTCAACTGAGACTAAGCCTAATCCGGTGTAACCAATACTGATTTTCATATTGATAGAGCTCGCATCTACTTACATCCGAGACATTGGCGCGGTGATCAACTCCTTGTGTAATGTCTGAACAAGGTAACTTCTATCCACTTCTTGTCCGCGCGTTCATCATTTGACCACCATATTAGCACTTGTACCGGTACTAGTATCTAATATAGTTGAACGCGTTTCGTCGGTAGCGGATATGCGCCAGGAATTAGACAGAACTCTTGCTGGAATGGCAATAGCGGTAGAGGTCGACACCCTTACAGGCGCATTGCGCCATGTTCTGACCCATCAAGACAAACTCGACACTTTGGCAAGGGTAGTTTGGGAGCGGCTGCTTGAGGGGGAACGGTGGAAGGCATCGTTTGAGTCATTAGAAGAGCTACGGACGCACTTTGGGACTGGAGACGAGTTGGAGACGTTGATTGCAAGGTCGGTTGCCCGTGAGCGCCTACTTACTAGGGCTGATACCGCCCTGCGCACTTACTGGAAATCTTCCCTGTCCTCAGTCTTCCCCTCAGATCCAGAGCAGAACGAATTTGGATACAGCAAGCACTTCTTAGAAAACGCCGCGACCTTTGCATCAATAACCTCGAAGGCACGGGGCCTGGAATACCTGGAGCATGCCCGGCAACAGAGACTGCAATGCCGCAATAGCCGGAATACGGACAGGTTCATTCCGGAAGACTTCCGGAAAGCGATCAAAGAACTTAGGGCGTCAGAAACTACTGGGAGCTGCACTGGGGAAATTGAAGCCCGAGCTCAACCTGAGAGTACCGAATTCGATGCAAGGCCTGCGAGTAACTCCGCCGTCTGCCCCTGTCCGTACGATTTGGTTCGAGAATTGCTGCCGGATATGCCAAAGGGCGATCCCGAGGAGAAGGATAGGATATGTGGAATGTTGAAAGAACAGGGATCTCGACTGTGCCATCGCCATCTCCGTCTCGTCATGGGCCAACAGCTTCAAATGTGCACGAACATGAGCAATAGCGTACTGCTGGAGCGGATGGAGAAATATTTATCGGCGCGAAGAAGTGGGAAGGAGGCTGATCTGCGACAGAAACTGCCTGGGTGGTTTCGGGGCAGTAGCAGGGATAACCGGCAGCGTGCGGCCATGGGGATGTGGAAATATCGGCCGCAGGCGAGCGACGTAGTGGGGAGTATCGGCTTCGACCCGCGGACAATTTTCAGGAGACACGCGCCAGCTGGCACATACGACAGGTGGCTTGCAGATGGTACAGTTATATTGGAAGGCATTTTTGATTATCTAGTCTCTAGCCCGGAAACTTTTGCCCTTATTGATCGTGAGTTTGATCTCTACAAATATCACACCCGAGAGGAAATGCACGGGAAGAAGCGAAATGGCTGGATCAGGACGATGTTCTATTCCGTGATACAACAGGTTGTAAGGCAGGACCCGGTCTGCTATGCGCTTAACGTGGCCGCCAGACCGGATATGAACTTCCGACTGATTAGCTACCCATACTATACGAAGGACACCAACCCCGGGGAAAACACAGGCTTTAAACATTTGGATCTGAACGTCCCTCGCTTATTGTCTGAGAGTAGAGGTATCAACATTGTTCAGTGCAGTGTCTCGATTGATAATGAGGAGTCGGATGGCTGCACCATTGTGGTCCCGGGATTTCATAGAAATATTCGTGAGTGGTGGTCTCGCGTAGAGACTCGTGGCATGACGGCGAACGGACTAACGACCTGCGTTTCCAAAACATATACTAAGGACGATGCGGAGGCCTTTGGGCATTTTATTCCAACTCCCTGCCCTCGTGGTGGAATCAGAATCACGAGGCCAGATATTTTGCATGGCTCAACTGCAGTTTCTCGCCTTCGCCGCCGGACAATCCTTCCATGCTACATAGCCATTTCTGCGGACCACGAAAAACTCGAAAACGATGAGTGCGAAACCTGGACTCAGCTTTCCGCATACCATCATACGATGGAAGCGCCGGAGCGCTCCACCAGTGGCTTCGGCTTTGCTTATGGGGGTCCCGGATTCAGGTTCCCAGCCGGAGTTCTCCTCGAGAGTTGTAGTGCAATCGGAGATGCAGTTGTTTGCGGTCGGCGCTGGGACGATCCACTGGTAGACGAGGAACTGAGAATTCTCCTTGGGCCTGACGATAAAATAGCTCAGCAATACGTTCAACGGGTCCGCCAGACATTAACAGAAAAATATCTTCGGGCGGTTAAAGCAGTCTTCGAGATGGAGCGGAAGCATTATGGCCCAAAGTCTTTTGCTCTTTGCGGTTCATTGCCGGATTATCTTTGCGAGGAGGAAGGGGGATACACAGATTCCCAGTTATCAGGTTCTGAGTCTGATGCGAGTAGTGGTCCAGAGGGTTGAAATCTTTTGCATGTATGAGAGTTTAATAATGAAAAAAAAAAAAAGATTTAGCTTATTCGATGCTGTTAATCTAGGGGCTTTTTGCGTGGCGACTTGGCACTTACTCGGTACTTCACGGGGCTTACGATTGGATAAGGCGTCAAGAGCCGGTGCCCTTCTGGGAGACGATCGTGCACTTAGGGTGAAGTGAAAGTGCCGACACGCCCGAGGGGAGCAATGTTTCCTGATGTCCTAATAAATATACTACTCACTGCAACTGCCGGTAAGTAAAATTGCTGGAATGAGGTGCTTAAATGATTATAGGAGAATACCGAGACTATCCACAATGCGTCGAGATGATCCCTTCTGATAATTCGAGGTGCCGCCTGCGCTAGTTAAAATTCATTACCGCGATTAGTTTTGCTCTCAGGGTTCCGAATAGTCCACCAGTCAGGTCCTGAACAGGAGACCGACCAGTCAGTCGAGAATGGAGGAGGAGACTAGACTTGACCGAAATAGTTGGTCAGGTCAAGCCCAGTCCGGCCAGGGACCAGTCTAATATGGGATCCCTGTTGAATCAAAGCGGCCGTTCCTATGACATGTTTTACTACATGTGATAGTCCTACTACTCTTTCGACTTCGCCTAGCAGTTATAACAAACAACCCGCCATAGAAAAATTATCCTACGCTCGCTTGATCCTCCACTAAAAATAAAACTCTGTCGGACGGATCCCATATTGGTTCTTAGTCTCTTTCGTCTAACCGAAATTCCAACATCGGATATCACTCGACTTACGGAGTCTGATCCTGTCTAGTCTAGTCGGTTGTCTTGCCATTCACTGCTCGGTTGGTCAAATTTCTATCCTTTGACCGGACTTGACTATCACCGGAGCATGTAGTTCAGACTAGACCAGCTCCGGACAATGGGGAATCTTGGCCCTAGGCTGGGCACATTCTATCACTCGGTCCGCCCAGTCCGACTAGGTCCGGTCCAGTCAGTTCCAACAATCCAGACTGTCCAGTCGGTCTAATTTCCACCTTGAGACTAGACTTGACTTTGACTGTACTGACTAAGTCCAGTCCAGTCCTCCGCCGACCATTCGGAACCCTCTTTTCTCTACCCCTCCGCCTATTGATAGAGTCTATCGTGAGGCACGAAGCATTGGATTAATCGTGCAATCACAAAAGGCTCTAAGTGGAACTGTGGATGAAGAAGGAACGAACGTTTGAATCGCTAACCTCTCTCTAGCTAAGGGCAGGCTAGGAGATATATCTCTCGGGGAAACTAACAACAACCTAACACTCCCGAAACACAACAAACTCTCTAAAAACACATGCAATCTAGAACTATCCTCATCTCCCTTCATCCAGCATGCTCCTAAAGCCTGTGCTCTACCGGCACTCCAACTCACGCATAAGGTATGAAAGAAACAAATGAAGCGAAATGCCCGATACCTCATACCCTATGATATCAACAAAACCATGAAAGAAATATCCTATGCCTAGCAGTATAGGATGTGAGAACAATCCTCAACAAAAGAGCCTAACCACTGGAAACCACGAAGCCACATATCCTATACTGGTCCATCTCAGAGCCGCATAACCGGGAACCTCCAGATCCATCTACCCGCACAATTGCATACCCTCATGGCCTATAGGCCTCTATCCAATGCCTATCACTTGAAAAACGCCGGGAACCAGCACCTATAGGGGCCAAAGTTGGTCCTTATTCCTGGCTGAAAGTATCAGTTTCGGAGGAGAGTTCGCTAGTGTCACTATTTTCGGAAGAGGCTGATTACTAATATTGAATTGATTTAGGGAGAATACTACTTGGGTCGATACGGATTGATAACCATGACAGGAAGGCAAGCGGATAAGTTTCTCTCCCAGCCGGCAAATGAGAGAAATCTCATATAAGATGAAGAATAATAATTCGCAGAAGAGATAAAGTCAAAGCCCACCAAAGCGCCAACACAAAAAAGAAGGAAAAAACACCTGGACATCTGCCAAAAAAAAAAAAAAGGAGACGCGCCTATAATGGAAACGAAAAACCAAAATCCCAGAAATCGAGCCCAATAAATCAAAAGACCCAATTTCAGTCAATACCTTAATACTGGCTGAGAGAAGCCCTGAAGGGGGCATTTGGGCCATGGCGCTCCGCAAACTCGTTCAAAACCGCAAGTAGTGTTTCCGGATCACTGCCGCTTTCCGCAACAGGTAGGCCCACAGCATGCTCATTCAGTTCCTTACCAGCATTTTGGTGGGCAATCACCTTTTCGTCAAACGAATCCTGACAGTAAAGTTTATAGCATGTTGTCCGGTGCCGCTGACCACAGCGATGGATGCGTGCAATTGCTTGATTCTCACACGATATCTCCCAGTCTGGATCCAGAAGAATACACCGAAATGCGCGTACAAGCGTGGCCCCTTCCCCCATTGTGGCGTAAGTGCCTGTTAGGACTCGGGGGTTATTCGCCTTCTGAAACTCCGAAAACAATGCTGCCCGATCACATGGGGACTCCGCCCAAGCCGAACCGACGGAAATACCCCATGAATCCAGGCACTAGAAGAATCACAAGAACATGTTACAGGGGTGGAGCTATAATAAAGAGCTGTGAGAAGGAGCCATACCAGATCAACACAGTGCAGCACTGTCGGCGAGAAGGAGAATATAAGGAGCTTTTCATTGCTGCCGTTCGAGCTGGAGCCCAGGTGCTCAGTGATGAAGTCTCGAAGCCAGAGCAGCTTGGGTGAAAGGCGGAGGAGAGTACTAGTGTGTGGTCGGTAGGGACTACTATGACGTGCCTCAACTGTCCGGTAACGTTCCACAGGTTGTTTATCCCAATTGTCATCTTTTAAGCTGGGAACGCAGCAGAGTGCTGGAATTGAGGATGCAATCCGGCAGCGGCGATACGTGTTTACAGCAAGGTTCCGCCGTTTCCGGGGACCTACCGGAACCTGGTCCTCATCCTGGCCCTGGTCCCGGGTCTGACGACACTCATCGCTGACAGCAGCCCGGATAACCTCTTGATAATTTTGATAGACCTCGCCATCCACATCGCAGAATCTTACACAAATCAACTTCATTTCACCCTCCGGTAGCTCAAGGAGAGGCGAGCCCCATATCCGATCACGATGCGTTCTCCGGATCATGACCTGCTGTAAAAAATTGGACCACGATCGAAGCGCCTCACCAAGGGCCTCTTGCTCCTTGCGGGCATCCCATTGATCGGTATCATAGCCATCGGAGTCAATTTCACAGGCGGGTGACGGAATACCAGTCGATGGATCAAATTTGGTCGCAGCGTTCTGAAACCGATTCCGGATATGCGAAAATGCGGTGGATGTGTAGTGTTTCATAACCTGGTCACCTTGCCATCCTGCTTGCTCCCAGACCTTGACCCAACCTGTCCACCGGATTGGAGGCATCCATCCGCTAGAACCACTAACAATCCAAAGCGGAGAACCGATGTATTTCAGCCATCCCAAGCAGTCAGACTCGGCACTGCGGATCCTATGACCTTCATCCATGAATGCACGGGCAAAGGGAACGTGAAGTACGACAATTTTGGATAGACTCCTTATCCGGCGACGGCCCGAAATCTTCCACACTGCGGGCGAACCCTCCCCATTATCTCGACCAATCAAAAAATTGCGATTCTCCATTAGCTCCAGATTTGCGCGGGTAGCAATATGGACGGGGTTGCCACTATTAAAATCAACCATCTTGCTTATTTCTCGACTCAGAATAACCTTTGGAATCTGGTGAGAGGAAACGAGCAGAACCGTCCGAGAGAGAGCCTGTAGCGAGTCTGGGCTGGCACCGGCCAGATGACGCCAATCTGGCCCAAATTCATTCCCGTACTTTACCAGCACCTCCAGGTTTGAGAATTTCTGGAGTTCATCTCGCAAATTGGGAATGAGGGCAGGTGGTGAGGCAATAAGGGTGGGGCCGGGAGTTCCACGTAGGCTGCCTATATGTACATTTTCGCAGGGGCAAGGAATGTGGTTGGGAAATCCATGTGCATCTATTAGGACGGGACTGGTCGGACAAACGCTGGTGGGCGTCGCTTCATCAAGATGTGCACCGATGGTACCGGTAGAAAACTGATGATGGAGCTCAACTAGCTGTGCATTCAGCTCGATAAATGCTGCAATCTGGGCGGACTGTAGGAATGCGGTAAGCGAATCCATTCATACTGTGGATAGGAGCTAATATAGATTATCCGTAATTATGCGGAACTAACCTTTCCAAATCCCATCTCATCACCAATCATTCCCGCCCTCCATGGACTATGTTGTTGCTTCAGACACCACCAGATGCACGATACCTGGTGTACGTATAGTGGCAATTTAATACCCGGAACACGAACAAGCTCCATGGGGGTAGTCAGGTTGGGGTTATGATGCATGATCGGGCAGATAACTTGACACCACTCGAGCTCATCCCAATGAGCCACTGCAGCCTGCTCCTGTGCTAGACGGATTCTGATTTCGTAAGTTTATTATATCTTTATCTTGAAATATTGTATAATGCAGGTGAATGATTGATGGTACTGCACATGGAGCTTACCTATCCGCAGCCCCAAGTGATTTCTTGACCGGTAAAAGATTATTATTGACAGCTAGATTACTACCGACAGCTTCCGGTATTGCTTGAAGGGGCTGGGTGATAGTTGAGACAAGGTAGATGCCTTGTGCAGCATCATTACCGGGATTCCGACGCTCTGCCCTATGCAGTGTTCTTGAAGTCGTCGGTATTGACAATTTTGCCCGCTTGTAGGTAGCTGTGCTAACTTCAGCCAGCGGCCTTTTGCTTACCGGTTGTGGGTAAAGGTTTTCCTCCTCCTCCTGCTGCTGCTGCTCCCCCTGCTCCCCCTGCTCCTCCTCAGCTACATTGCCCCCCTTGCTCGTATCTTGTTCCTGATCGCTAGCCTTTGCAGAACGTTGGCTCAGCCACTCTTCATCCTCCTCAACCTCATGCAATTTCTCACCATACAGCGAGCCTGGATTCGCCTCATCACTGTCCTCATCATCGGACTCCTCCTCCTCATCGATGAAATCCGTCATCTCAAAGTCCTCATCGTCAACATTATCACAGGTAGCGGAGGATATATCCCTATCATCATCGGCATTCTCACCATCATCCTGCCTATTATGAGTATCATCGTTGCCATCATCATTATCGGAAATGATGATTGTCGCTCCATCCTTCGATTGTGGAAGGCTGGTGGCACTAAGGCTGGCGGCACTAAGGCTGGGGGTAGGGTTATCAGTATTAGTGGAAGCTTTGGAATCAGTTGACCCTCTATTGTTACGCAAGGATTTTAGGTTTACCAGAGTCAGTAGATTTGACTCGGCAAAGCGGATAGGTCTCTTCTTTGCCCTGGTTGAGCGACGGTTACCGGCAGTAGTCCGGGATTTGTCATCTTTCTTTCTGCTTGAGGGTGATGAGCACTTGCTTGAGGTAGAGAACGGAGATCGTTGAGAGTGTGTGGGGGTTGGTGTCAGGCGTGGCGGAGAAGGTGTGGTAGATTGGGGGGAAGATAATTGGCCCTGGAGCCCTGGTTGAGAGGGCAGGGAAATTGGGAGAGGGGTTTTAGGAGCTGGAGATATTCTTGGGTGAGCTGAGGGGGGTGGGGTGGAGGTGGATATGACTGTTGGAAGTGTTGGGGAGGTCACGGAAGTTGTCAAGAAAGCTGAGCCACGAGCCGTCGAAGCAGAAGGAGTAGCCGGGGAGGGGGTCTGAATAGGGGGAGAAGATCGAGGGGCGAGAAGTGGAGCAGGATAACTGGGTGTGGAAACCGGAGGGGCGGTTATGGACGTAGTGGGACGGGTGCTGGAAGGACTTGGGGTTGGAGTAGGCCCGATGGCAGCTGAATGAGGCAGACTTGAACGCGAAGTATTAACTAAACCAGACAGACCAAAATGCCCAGCTGCCCCCATTCGACTTGATTCTCCAACTCGCTGCCAGGAGTGGGAGGGCACCGGCGAGGGGAGTGGTTGTGGGATAACAGGGGATAGATGTCGCTGTATTGGGTTAACAGTAGGGGTTCTGGGGGTCTGCTGCGATATCATGACCTGGAGTGGTGGGGCCGGTACGGAGGAGGATACTGGGATAGTACTGACTGGTACGACAGTCCTATCTGGTCGGATGCCCGGTGCAGGGGTGTTTACATCACAGTTGGGTTGCCGTTGCCGCCTTGGAAGTAAACTCCATACCAGATTTCGGGTACCACGGCTGGTTGCAACGCTATAGTGGTTGATCAGGGTCCTCTGGTTCCTAACTCGCATGCTCCTACCTATATCAACAAACTCCATTTCACCTAAATCCAGGCTATAGTTGCGCAGATCGTTTCTGAGATTGGTGAGAAGCTGCTCGTATGATATGACTTTGTCCACTGACGACCGATAGAGGTTACGGGGGAAATAGTTTATGTTACGCTCCCCCCATAGTATACGGAGTACCGGTAGGGCATCATCAGGGCTGCGACTTCGCCAGGAACTTTGATCACTATGGAAATTGGGAAGGGCGGGAATCATCACCAAATTTTGGTCCTCTGCCGGGGGCTCATTCAGGCTATGCATGATCCAGTGGACCCGGGATTCCCCATTCAGGTAGGCTAGTTGGATGTCGTTTTCTAGCGCAATTTCTGAGAAAAGGACCGTGTCGTCGGGGTTTGTTTTAAAGAAGGCTGCGGTGAGATCCACCTCCAGGCCATCTTGGGAGAGGTTCTGCCATAACCGATCAAGCGAGACCGGTACAGGCCCTGGGATGCGATCCATTTCGGCATCCTCATGGGCTACATCCCTGGCGAAATAGACAAAATGCTGGTAAGCCTCTTCCTTCCTCGCTGTAACCCAGATTTCAAACTTTGCGAGGGAGTATTCTTGTGTGTCGGGGGTAACTAAGGCAAAGTTAGCGAAATTGCATCTCAGACTGGGCGCACTTGAGCAGAACAATGGAGGTCTTACCGGTACCCATGGTGCTGTGCAGACTCAACCCCTGGATCAAGCTGAATGTTAAGTATAACAGTATTCCGTGCAGGCGCAAGGAGGTGGAGATAGTGAACCAAGAGCGGGAACGAATAGGTGAGATAAGGAAGGAAGGGAAAGAGCGGCCTCCGGGCGGGGGCATTGCCCATTATATATCCCCGTGCTATGACCGCCATTGTGAACAGTGACTGATTGTTGAATTGTACAGGTATTGATTGTTATCTGTTTGTATGGGGATGGTGTTAGCAGGCATTACAACTTGCCTCAGAAAATGAGTGTGTCGATGTGGAGTCGGTAAACCCGGCTGGATACCCAACAGCCAAGACTGTAACGTGGGGCAAGGTGAGATCATTCGTTGACAGGGTAAGGGCTAGTGCTGACTAACAGATTAGATTAAAAGCGATTAGATTGATAAAAACTGACATTCGCTTAACGGGAGAGGCACCTCCTGAGGCTTATCAGCCCCTATTCCTGTTAGGCTACTACCGGTATTCATATAAGCCAGCTTAGAGTTCCATTCAATATACTATAGGGCGACTGGAATACCTGTAGGTTCCTCTATCCGTTCAGTGTGTTTTGTTTCAGCAGGGACACCCTGGTGACAAAGTATCCTCCTGCAGAGCCGCATTCGAGGCGGAGTAAACGAAGTGGGCTACCTGGCCGCAACAACTTCCCAGGTTTTTTTTTCAAAAGGGTGAATAATTGCTAAGGTGAACTCGGCGAGGAAGTTGAAGAATTACTCTCATAGACTCCATGGAAAGGATTGCTAATTTTGTGCACTTCCATTAGCAAAGTCTTGCGGGAAAGAGAGGTACCATCGTAATCTCTTAGAGGATATCAAGGTACCAGTACATCATTTTGTCTTATTTGAGCCAGGGGGGTGTAGTAAACCTCGTACTGGTACCTTCGTTACCCACAAGATATTGTGGGAGTACCTGCGTTTCCACGCATACTTTCCCAAGGGAAGATTAGATCAGATTAGATCAGATAAATACCAATCTCCTACATTGAAGTCAGGCACTAACTATCGCTTACAGGCTCAATTCCGACTAGAGGTCGATTCAGGTAGGTTGCCCAAGAGAAGTATTCTGGGTGCAGGGAAATCAGAATGGCTGTTTGTGCTTATGCTTATTTCCAGTTGTTTTATTTCACAGATAGCATAAATGTAACCGTCCCTGGGCCGGCCCCCTAGCAGAGCCTCATTGAAGCGGGGGTTACAAGGTAAGTCGAAGAGCTGTTGTCAACCGCTTCCCACCATGTGACGAAATGGTAACCAATTACTTACTGGATTTCTGACAGGAAGATCCGCCATTACGACTGCATACCTCCTGGGCAACAATTCATAGTCTGGTACACTTCTATTCACAAAGTTGTTCAGGAAAAGGAAGTACTGTGGCAATGTCTTCGCTGTGGGGAAGGTACTGGTACAAGCCCAGCCCAACCTTTACGGTTCAAAAAGCCCCTGGAATCTTGTACCGGTACCTAGATTGCGACCAAGATATTTCCAAAGGACTTTCCTTTCTGCGAAGACTTTGCGAATTGAAGTGCCCATTTCCATGCTGCTAGCTGGTGATTTAATTTCAAATAGTGTTGAATTACTGAGCGGTGTGTAGCGAGAGCCGGAGCTAGTCATATGAGTGGGCTCTATGATATTGACCAAGATATTTCCCTTCGCCGGAGGTTGGTTAATGGTGAGATGCTGGGAAATATTCTAGTCGTTCTTGAATTTGATGTTGACTGGGCATAGTTAGAATAACCTGTTTCCGGCGATTTGTTTGATCACGCGGGCATTACCGAGATTCCACAAGGGCGCGCTCAAGAAGCGTACAGGTACTATTGATCCCCAGTCTATTGAAGAGTGGTGTCATGTGTGGATCACTTATTCACATTTGCCAGGTAGATGCAGAATTGACGGGTTGGACTTTGTTCAATTCCGATGTTCAACTAAAGATACAAACAGTAGCCAGATATTTGAACACTCGAGTCCATTCCAAAGCATCTTCGGTTTTGCCCACCTCTTCAAGCTATCAGAATCCATCATGTTTTCAGGTCCAATATGTTTGGCAAGTCGATCGCTCTGGCTTGGACATTTGAAAAGATACAATAAAAGGGGCAATAGGATATCTTTAAATAGCCCGCTGCAATCTCCCACCTTGGTGGACTCTGGCCGGCAAATCTTTAAAGGCAGGAGACATTTGTAGCAGCACGAGAAATTGTCAAATCTGAGACTGCGCTTGAATTCCTGATAGAAAGGTATTGTTATCGTCTCATACATCAGCGGACACCGCAATATACCAACATGGGTCTGAGGCTCCTCCGTGTACCAGCAAAGAATACAAGAATTTTGCAATTTATCTAACACGCTATTGATGGCCGCTTTCGTGAGAGCTTGTTGACGCCGGACAGATTGACCAAGAGACAGGACAAGGGGAGGAGTCCCCACCGGATAGGCAATTTCGGCTATCGGGGATGTTCTGCGAACAGTATTCGAATATCCGATGGGAGGTCCAGGAGCTGCGAATTCTTTATCAGGTGGGAGTGGTGATAGCCACTCATCCGAAGAGTAAACTGAAGCGTCGCATCGCTTATTTCTTTCTTCAACAATGATTGGGTCATACTGAACCCGTTGCTGACCTCCACGCGCTCTAGATCTGGAAGATAAGATGACCTGACAATTTTCTGTATATCTTCTTCTCCCAAGAGCTGGAACTCGAGTTTCGCTTGCCCTATCTGGAAGGTGAGGACGTTGTGCATCAAAGCGAGTGTAAGAGGCGTTGGCTCGAGCTGGGGACTGTGGGGGAGGCTCTTGGCGGACCGGGCTATCGGTTCTAGAGCCCTGGTATTGTAGAAGGGAAGTTTGATTTTGGGTACCGCGCCGAACTCCAGATGAGAAATCAGTTCTGGGACCGTTAGTGAGGTAATCGTGATCAACTCTCCCCCTTGCTCTAGACATTAATATTTGACAAAGATCACAACGGATCAGGTCTGGATCGCGTGACTTAGTACACCAGTCAGACCTGCCATCAACATAAAAGCTAATAGTTGCCCGGCGACAGAAGTTTAATTCGGCTCTGTGGTATTCCAGGATTACCCTTTCTCCGGGTTCTCGGGCATGCTGCAGGTTGTCTAAACGTTCGGCTGAGGTGCTATCGAGGAACACTTTGGATTTTGCCGGGAGTCCATCTCTGCCCGCTCTTCCAGACTCTTGAACAAATCCGAGAAAGTCCTGTGACTCACGAAAATGGTACACAATTCGCACTCCAGGTACGTCGATCCCTACACCGAGAGCTGATGTGGCCGAGATGAATTTGCTGATGCCACTGCCGCCGGTAACCCACTTGTTGAATGTTTCCGTTTTGGCGGCTTCTTTTAAACCTGCATGATACACACTACATCTCAGCTGCTGGCTGACGAGCTGTGCATCACTGCGACGTCGGCAGTATATTATGCCCCGTGCACCTGAATCTTCGAAGGTTGCTGATTCCCTTTCAATGTCGGCAAGAAGTTCCCCAAGACAGGATTCGGTATTATAAAATTCTCTAACACTATAATAGATATTCTGTCGCGTTGTCGGGAACCGCAAGTATTTGATATCAGTGGAAGTTTCCTCTAGGTGTAAAGCACTCTCGAGCTTGCTTGTTTCCCTTGGAGGCAAGGTGGCTGTTAACAAGATGATAGGGCGCTCAACATCACGTAACCAGTAAACCTCACTCATTTCAGCTCTGAAGTCCGCTTGTGAGTACAACATGTGGGCTTCGTCAATTACTATCCTCTCTAGCCACCCCTTCGTGCTGACCCATTTGACCCAAGTTCGAAAGGTATCGGTTTTGCAGCTCCATGTCCCTGCGACAACAATCTCGGCCGACCCTAGGGCTCTTTCCCCTCGCGATGAACTACCCCACTTCTGAGTTCGAAGTCCTAGTTTCCGACACCTCTTAACCATATCCTCCAGTAGTGCTGTCAACGGTACTATGACCAGAGTCAGTTTTGCGTCCCGGAAAGCAGCAGGAACTGTAAAGACAGTTGATTTGCCTGCTCCAGTCGGCATTATCACTACGCTGATTGGATGATTCTTCATAACAAACTCGATCGCTTCCAATTGTGATTTCGATTTCACCGTTGCCCCCTTCCCGTACAACCTCTTCAAGCTTGTCATGATCTTTTCCTGGTTCGTTTGCTCTTTCCATTGTAACTTGGCTAGAGTAGGTTTCGGCCTGGAAGTAAAAGATTGTCCCGACTGGCTATTGCGTGACAGGATAGGAGTCGTCGGAGGTGGACTACCATAATCGAACTCTGGGCTCTCCGCTATATCCACCCAGCTGAATGACTTCACATTCCCTGGCGACATGGGTGATAGTCGGCATCTATTCGACCGGAGACAAACACGGAGGTTAGTATTTGTATCAGATTATCTTTATTATTGTGGTAAAGTGTGAAGTTCTATTGACATACCTTTTTCCATCGCTCTGATCAACCTCCTTACTGAATTTGCGCTTATTAAAAGGTGCAGAGTACTCATCATTACAGGGTAAAGGGGATGATTTAGGCAAATGAATATAGCTATTTCTGGGCTGACTTTGTGCAAATGAGTTGCCGCTGTCGTTCCTCGACCTGTCCTCCCGAAGCTGCAGGAAGGTATGCCAGTCATGGCTAACAGCACTGAATACCCTTATTGATCGACTGGTAAGGGTATCGCAGATATCCATACGGCATGCGTATTTCAGATTTGCAACCTCGGTTGAATGGCCGGCTTGGAGTTCAGAGGCATCTTCCGAATCTTGGGTGTCGCTGATATTATCAGAGTTCTCACAGCCGTACGGGTTCTGAATCCAATGTCGCATAATCGCAATCGATATATGTCGCCAACTGGAAGTGGTAATACCTGTCCCCAATGTCTGAGAACATTCTCGTCTCAATACCTTTGTTAGTTTCTCTGTACCCCAGATTCCGCTGTTGCAGGACCAAAGCATGTGACTTCTCTCCACTGATAATTGTGGCCAAGAATATATCCGTGGAAGAGAAATGGACTCGAAAGGTACCAGATAGAGCAGGTATGCAAGGAGTAGGCGACCAACAGCATGAGGTAAGAATCGTGGGATATACTTCTGAGTGCCATACCGTGACTGACCCTTGTGATAGGAAGTAACGAATAAAAGCTCACCCCCGAGCAAAAGGACATTCCGATGTCGGGTGCGACTATTGGCGAACTGGAGTGTGGACATTTCTGTCCCCCGAGGTGGCCCTCCACCAGTCATATGCATAAGTAGCAACAAATACTCTAAAAACAGCACCCTGCTCCTCTCAAATTTGGATCGAGCTACCGGAGAGATCTTCTCCGTCCCACTAATGAAGATTTCGCTATTCCTGTCCGAGCTATCATCGGAATATGCCACCTTGAGAAACTGTCCCATAATTTGCTCTTGCAGAAATACAACAACCTCAGGATTCTGAGAGGCTATCGAGGCGCCATTAAGTGCACAGGATGTATCGTCACGGAGGGTTGGAATTATGCTGGTTAAAGTATCTTCAAAGTTCTCAGGGATGAAGAGGGAATCGGTGAGAATCTTTTTCGCCCGGGATAATGTCTTCTGCAATACTTCCCTTATCATCTTGACACTGATTGGTTCACCGGAGAATATTATCATATCATGTTCCTCCGAGTACACAACCAACCTGCTCCCCCCGGATCGCATCTGAATGGCTAAACCATAACCAAGCTGATCAAAAACAATCGACATGACGGATTCTCGATTGGCCCTCATGTACCTAGCCTTTTGTTCCATGAACACCTGCAATGGTGACAGCCGGTTATCCGAGGCCAAGCTTGCATTGGACAACTGTGTGCAGGATTGGATCATCAGTAACCGAGCGCAATAGGCAATGCTTGCAAGGTAGCCGGTATATGAGTACGCATCATGATAAGCGGAAGTATTCTGATTGATGCCAAGAACAGCGAGATAATGGATCATGGGACTCTGAAAACCATTATCCCATACATCTTGTTCAATACAAGCAAGTGAGAGGTTCTTTATCAGATCTGTGAGAGATAATGGATGGTATTCCGCTCGGTTAGGAGTAAGCGAGGGTCCTGAGACCAAATGGGGTAAATGATAGGCGATTTGGGACACGAGTTCCGACTGGGTAGGAGTCATGCTAAGAATTCTGAGATGATATTGACTGAATACCGGTGCTGACTGTAGGACCAGGAAACATATAAAATCTTGCCAGCATTTAACATAGCGCTTGTGGGTAGCGTGGGTTTGGGGGCACCGAAAGGGAACAGCTCGTTCCTCGTTAGCGGTAACTTGACGAACCGCAAACAGCAATGCCTGGCTCACGTTCGGTATTAAACCAAAGCAATCCTGCAAGAGTGAACCCACTGCACGGTGAATCGGGAACAATGGCCCACCTTCTACGACCAGTTCACCAAGTTTGGTTCGGACCTCCGCAACTCGAGCCAATCGAATCCCCTGGAAATATTCCACCCACCGGGTCTTTTCAAGCCAAGGATCAAGATGTGGATTTTCGAATGCATCGCTATCGGCCTCCGTCGAGAATCCGGCGGCAAGAGAAAAGGAATCGCCCTGCTTGAGAACTTGCATATGTGCTTGGAGCTTCATATTGACATTGTTGATTATGGAAGGAGAATTCATGTATCGACCATCGACGTGGGGTGAGGTTGTGGGCGAGCTGTGTTGATTGTCCTGGACAGGGAAAAACCGCGTTTCGGCGCCTGTGTACCATGTTTGTAACCTGGCAGGGGGGCAATCCTTTTGACTGAAAACTGACTCATGGTCTGCGCGGAGATGTCGTGCTAGAAGAGTCCATTTTGGAAAGTGGGAGCCACATGAGGGACACGAGTGGCCGGATATGATTGGGAGAAAGGGAATTGGATTCGAGTTCGCAGGTGGATCTGGTATCTCGGACGGGGAGAGGAGCACGTTCGAATATTTAGCTTCGAGTAACTTTGCCGCTTCGGATTTGATTTCTGGATGTGTGTGGCGGATATGGTTCAAAATCCCAGTACTCCTCAAGCTCTGTTTACACTGTGTGCAAACCAGGATATTGTATCCGATGAAAAACGCAACGGCAGTCTCACTATCCCAGATAACCTTATATCCCTGATAGGTTTCAACGGTACCAAATTCTTCTAATGTTTGGACGATAATTCATATCAGTAAGCTAACATGTGCTAGGAATATCGGAAGTGGGGACTCTTACCTGAAATATCTATCTCCCTCGCAAGTGAAGAAGTTATAGTCAATGCGGTGCCATATGATGGGGAGAAGATTTCACTGGTCGGAGAAGGTTGAACAACAGGATCATATCGTACGGAATATGTACTGTCCGTGAACCCGACCCTTTCCAAGGCCTCGAAAAAATCAATTTTCTCCTGAAGCGGAATGCCTGCACAGAGATCAGTCGGGTTCAGACGGTCCAGTTCAGCTATATCTGAAGCTGAAAACTCGAGGTTGCTCGACATCCAGTCCAAACTCAGATCAGTGGCCCAATCAAAGTCGGCAGAGGCATAATCAGGGATAGTCGATTCCAGGCATTCAGTGGGCAATGTGGTTGGGATGGTGTCGGTAGAGACATCTTGTTCCTCATCGACAGGAATAATATCGGCCATGGTCTTGGATATTATTATATCTTCCACCTCTTGAGTGCTAGTGTCTACCAGCATTCTAACAATTCGGATATTGTTCGGATATACTGTGTATGAAGAGTAAGTCAGTTTCTGTATTGGTTGAAGAGAATCTTTCCAGATAAGTGGTAACTTACCCCCGGTCCATTCAGAAGGGTCAATGTGAGTTTTACTACGAAGATGCCGACCCAATGCTCTTCCATCAGCACACCGATAACCTTTGTTACAACAAAAGCAGTGGAATAA